>Ga0210379_10000396_pt1 | contig 13912 bp, 11 predicted proteins | sample PLMedo_2_FD_155468 | JGI IMG/M metagenome (GOLD analysis project Ga0210379, IMG submission 155468) | Groundwater sediment microbial communities from an aquifer in East River, Colorado, USA - PLM4_32_coex redo | ecosystem: Environmental > Terrestrial > Soil > Riparian zone | place: USA: East... | reverse complement strand
CATTTCGTCCACTCGGGGCTGGCCGACAAGAGTGTGAACGCCTTTGCCATGGACTTCGGCTTGGTCTACCGCATTGGCCTCTGGGGCATGCGTCTGGGGATGCTGATCCAGAGCCTCGGCTCCACGGTCAACTACGACGACCGCGAGTCCAAGATGCCGATGGTATTCAAGGTCGCGATGGCAGCCACGCCGTATTCGCAGGGAGTCAACAGCGTGCAGGGCGTGTTCGAGTTCACGCACCCGTCCGATAACCAGGAGCGGATCAACTTGGGTGCGGAGTACGGATTCAACCAGTTCTTCTTCCTGCGCGGCGGGTACGATTTCAACGCCGACTCCGAAGGGCTCGCCGCCGGCATGGGTCTGCGCATCGACACCAGCCAGACGTCGGACCTGACGTTCGACTACGCGTGGTCGGATTTGGGCTTCATGGGCGAAGTGCACCGCATCTCGCTCGGGTTCAGCTACTAGCATTGGCCGGCGTGTGAGATGAACGATCCGCGGGTTACCGCAGCGATAGGCGCCCACCGGGGCGCCTATCTTTTCTTCGGCGCTTTTCTCCTGCTGGGCGCGCTGGCGCCGGAGTTGCCCGCGGCCACCCAGGTCGGGCGGGGCGACTTCGATTTCTACCTGGATTCGGCGTCGTTCCGGGGGCGCGATGGCAAGGCGCTGGTCTCCATCCCCATCCGCCTCTCCAATTCCGTGCTCAAGCTGAACCAGAAGGGCGCGGTCTGGGAGGGCAACCTCAAGCTCAACATTCTTATCGTCGACGACGCCGGCCACGAGCTCGTGAAAAAGACCGAGCGGGTCGCGTTCACCGAGTCGGACGCTGCCCGGGTGGAGAGCCCGCTGGCGTTTCAGCTGCTGATTCGACAATTCCTGCTCCCGCCGGGCGGCTACTGGCTGTCGTACGGGGTAGAGGACATCAACGCGCCCAAGATCAGCGTGGTCGCGCTGGCTCGCAAGCAGAACAAGTCGTCGACCGTGCGCGCGGCGCGCCTGAACGTGCCCGAGATCCCGGAAGACGAAGCCTCCTTCAGCGACGCGTGGTTCGTGTGGGACGTGGACCCGCGGGCCGAGGGCGTTCGCAAGTACCGCCCGAATCCGGCCCGCATGTACGGGCTCTACCGCGACACGCTCACCGTCTACATGGAGTTGTACCTCCCCGACGAGGTCGCCCGCGCGCACCCGTTCGATTTTCGCACCGAGATCATCACGCCGCTGGGAGAGTCCGTGCGCACGACCGAGCGCACGCTCGCGGTGCCACCGCCGGGGGAGGGGCGGATCGCGATCTACCCGGTGGTGATCCGCGAGGACGTCACCGCCCTGGAGGCGGGGGCGTATACGCTCTACTTCTCGTTCGGGCTGGAAGGGAATACGCGCGCGCGGGTGCGAGCGGGGGACTTTTCGGTGGCGTGGGACATGCGCACCTGGGAGATCCCGCGACGCGAGTTTCTCGCCGAAGCGCGCTTCCTGCTCGGTGATGAGGAATTCAAGACCTTCCAGAGCAAGAGCCCCGGTGAGCAGGAGAGCATGCTGGACGAACTGTGGAAGAAATTCGACCCGGTGCCCGAAACCGGGAACAACGAGGCCTACGACGAGTTCCTGGTGCGGCTCGCGTTCATCGACGCGCACTACGCCGAGGGTGGTGTCGCCATCTACTCCCGGCGCGGCGAGATCTACCTTCGTTACGGACCGCCGGACGAGACCGTGCAAGACGTGATCCCGGTCAACTACGATACGCTGGAAGAGGCGGAGCAGGTGGTCGAGAATCCGTATCACCCGCTCAACATGAGTTCGAGCAGTGCCAAGCTCTACGCCACACCGAAGACCCGCAACTCAATCGCCGGGGCGAGCGCCAATGCCCGCTACCGGTCGGAGGACAATACCGCCGTGCCCTACGAACTGTGGATCTATCAGGCCGGGGGAACCCCGATCCTGAAACGAGACGACGTCCAGGAGGCGGACATCGGCATGCGCTTCCTCTTTGTTGACAGGGACGGGCACGGACAGTACAAACTCGAACGCAGCTCATCGATCTCGGAAAAGTAGATCGGGCGGGAGCGGCGTTCTCCACGGACCCCCCCCGGCAACACCTACCAGGAGTTTCTGGCGATGCCCCAATTGCTGGGAAGGAAGGCGGGACGGTTCCTCACCGTGCTCGCGGGACTATCGATGCTCGCCTCGGTCGCGGTGGTGGGGATGGCGCAAGAAGCCACGGCCCCGAACGACACCGCACTCACCCCCGCGGCGGCGGATTCGTTCCGGACGGAGAACTCAGTGGACGCAGCCGCGGCGAAGACCACGGGTGGGGGAAGGATGGGCCTGGCGGCGCGCGCGCGGAGCAGCGGGCTGGGGCAGCTCTATATCAAGGGCGGCGTGTTCATGCACCCGCTCCTGCTGTGCGCGATCATCGGGCTGGTGCTGTGCATCGAGCGGGCGTGGACGCTGTCGCGCGCGCGCTCCGACACCAAGAAACTCATGATCGACGTGGTGCGGGCGCTGCGCGAAGAAGGGCCGGACGCGGCCCTCACCGTCTGCCAGCGCACGCGCGGGCCGATCGCGTCGGTGCTGCACTCGGGCCTGTTGCGGGCGCACCGGGGGGCGGAAGCGGTCGAGAAGGCGATCACGACCTCGGGCGCGATCGAGATGGCGTTCCTCGAGCGGGGGCTGACGCTCCTGGCCTCGGTGTCGAACGTCGCCCCGCTACTGGGCTTCCTCGGCACCGTCTCCGGCATGATATCCGCGTTTTCCGCGATCGCCGCCGCGGAGCAGGTGAGTGCCAAGCTCGTCGCCAAGGGCATCGAAGAGGCGCTGATCACGACCGCCGCAGGCCTGATGATCGCGGTGCCGGTCACCGTGTTCTACAGCTTCTTCGTCATGTCGATCGATCGCTTCATCATCGAGATGGAGGAAGCGAGCACCGAACTGGTGGATGAACTGCTCGACATCGAGCACAAGCGCGGGAGGCTCGCGTAGCGGGGTGGCGCCGGTGGTGACGTCGGTATGATCAAACGATTCCGGAACAAGTGGTCGAGGGGAGCGGGGGAGTTCCAGGCCGCGACCATGTCCGACATCGCGTTCCTGCTCCTCATCTTCTTCATCACGACCACCATCTTCTCGGTGGATGAGGGAATCCCGCTCGTCATTCCCGCCGGTCAGTCGGCCGCCACCACGGTCAAGCAGAAGGACATTCTCGAGATCAAGGCGTATCCCGACGGGTCGGTCGTCGCAGACGGAGCCAGCATCGGGATCGCGGGCGTGCGTGCCCTCGTGGAACGACGGCTGGCTTCTAACGACGAGCTGGTGGTGGTGGTGGTGACGCACCCCAGAGCCGAATACGGGCTGATGGTCGATCTGCTCGACGAGATCAAGTTGGCGCAGGCCCGTCGCATTTCGCTTCGGACCATGGAGGATTAGAAAAGATGCGGCGAGGACGCTTCCAGAGGAAACAGGTTGTCAGGAGCACGGTCCCGACCGCGTCGATGGCGGACATTGCATTCCTGCTCCTGATTTTCTTCATGGCAACCACCATCTTCAAGATGGAGGACGGCCTCGAGGTGACCCTGCCGCGCGCCGAGACCGCGCAGCACCAGGAGCGCGAGCGAATCGTGCACGTCTGGGTGGACAAGGGTGGGCGAATCTCGATCAACGACCGGCTGGTCCGGGTGGACCAGGTCGAGGAAATCGTCAAGGGGGTATTGCGCGGGCGCCCCGACCTGATCGTTGCCTTCAACGCGGACGACCGTGCGCCCTACCAGGCGGTGTCGGACGTGCTGGAGGAGCTGAAGGATGCCAACGCGGTTCGGGTCTCGTTTACCAGCGACCGAAAGCCGACGGGGGAGAAGCGACGCCGGGAGCATTGACCGACACGGCGGAGGTGCCCGACGCGTTCGGGAGACCTCCCGTCGCGCGCCGCCGCCGGCAGTACGATGCTGCGCGGGTCCTGTCGCCTCGCCACCCCGCGGGCTTCGCCTCGCGGGGCCCCCGCCTCGGCGCCACCCGCTCGTGCTTCTCCGATTCTTCGGTTCGGCGGTCTACCGGACCGGCAGGCATCCCCGGACCCTCCGGCGCCGGCGCTTTTTTTCCCCGGGCAGGCGGCCGGTCGGTATAATCCCGGAACATTCGTCCCGCGGCTCCCGTACTACCGTCCAGTCCGCGCTGGCCGGGGCCCGCGGGAGTTAACCTTGCTGAAATTCTTGCCAATGGGAAGGTGTCGCCGATGAAGATCCGCCGGGCACTCGTCGCCCAACTCGCCATCGTGTGCGTACTTGCGACCCGGGCGAGCGCCGAGCGTTACGACCTCGAGCGCTGTCTTGATCTGGCGCTGGATGCATCCACCAACGTCGGCATCGCGCGCGAGCAGCTCAGCACCGCCCGCGGCGGGGTCATGCGAAGCTACGGCGTGCTCATGCCCGACCTGCGCATGAACGCGTGGCTGGGCCACAGCTTCTCGGGCCCGACCACGGGCGTGTTCGTCGACGCGCAGGGGCGCCCGGTGCAGCCGATCGGCGCCAACTACGAGGCGTATACATTCTCGCTCCAGAGCCAGATGCCGATCTTCGACTGGGGGGCGAACATCAACAGCATCAAGCGGTCGAAGAGCAACGCGGAGGCGGCCGCCTACCAACTCGACTACAACCGCGACCTCGTCAAGGCGGCGGTGATTCGCGAGTACTACGATCTGGTGCGCCAGCGCAAGCTGCGCGACGTCCAGATGGCGGACGTCGACGCCAAGAAGCGCAACCTGGAACAGGTGGAAGCGTTCTACAAGATCGGGTCGCGCACCAAGGCCGACTTCCTGCAGGCCCGGGTCGACATGTCCAACAGCCAGCTGCAGCTGATGACGCGCCAGAACGCGGAGGCGATCGCGGAAGCGCGCCTGAAGTCGCGGCTCAACGTTCCGCAGGACACGCCGCTGGAAATCGACGAGTCGATCGAGTTTGCGCCCGGCCAGTTCGACCTGGTGAGCGAGATTTCGTACATGTTCGATCACCGCTCCGACCTGCTGGCGACGCGCCAGGACATCGAGGCGGCGAAGGCGGGGTTGTCCGTGACGGAGAAGGCACGCTACCCGTCGCTCACCGGTTCGTTCAGCTACTCGTGGAACGACCGGACGTTCCCCGAGGACGGTGCAGCATTCAAGCGAGACTACGTGTGGCAGGTTGGTATCTTCCTCAATTGGCCCATATTCGACCGTTTCCAGACCAAGGCGAACATTCAGGACGCGAAAGCCCAGTACCGGATCGCCGAGTACAATCTCCAGCAGGCCAAGATCGACGCGGTGCTGGACCTCAAGCAGATCATGCTCAACCTCGACCAGGCGACGCAGCGGCTCTCGCTCGCCGAAGAGACGGTGGCTGCTGCGGAGGAGAATCGCCGCCTGGCGGACGAGCGCTACCGTGTTGGCGCCGGCACCATTCTCGAAACCATCGAAGCGTCCACGTCGCTCCTTTCCGCGCAGGCGTCGCTGATCGACGCCCGCACCGACTACCTCGTCAGCCGGGCGGATCTGCAGCGCGCGACGGGGCGCAAGGTCACTTCCCGCTGATCGCTTCCGCCACGGTCGCGAACCGCGGGCGGCGTGCTTTCCAGTGCGCCGCCCGCGTGCTATCCTGACCGCATGCTCATTCACATGCGCGGCATCTCGCGTCGCTATCAGATGGGAACGCACGTCGTGAACGCGCTCGACGGCGTCGACCTCGACCTCGAGCGCAACGAGTACGCCGCGCTGATGGGGCCGTCGGGATCGGGCAAAACGACGTTCATGAACATCATCGGATGTCTCGACACGCCGACGTCCGGCACCTACGTCCTCAACGGCGAGGATGTCACCCGGCTCACCGACGACGAACTGGCCTACATCCGCAATCGGGAAATCGGTTTCGTGTTCCAGACCTTCAATCTGCTGCCGCGCGCCTCGGCGCTCGAGAACGTCGAGCTCCCGCTCATCTACGCCGGCATGGACGCCAGGTCGCGGCGCGAGCGCGTCTGGGAATCGTTGAAGGCGGTGGCGCTGGACGATCGCGCCCACCACCGACCCAACGAACTTTCGGGCGGCCAGCGGCAACGCGTGGCGATCGCGCGGGCGCTCGTCAACCGGCCGTCGCTGATCCTCGCGGATGAGCCCACCGGCAACCTGGACTCGAAATCCGGAGAGGAAATCATGAGACTTTTCGAGCTGCTGCACGGTCAGGGGCACACCCTGATCGTGGTGACGCACGACGACGCCGTCGCGGCGCACGCGCGGCGCGAGATTCGGCTTCGCGACGGACGGGTCGAGTCGGATCGCCGGCGCGACACGGTCGGTTCCGTGGAGGGGAAGTAGCCTTGAGCAAGAAACGCAAGATCGTCCTGGCTGCGGGTGGCGCCCTCGTGCTCACGGTCCTCGTGCTCATCAACCTCCGGTCGAACCGGGGAAGCCGCACGGAGGTGCAGGTCGCCACCGTGGAGCGCAAGGACATCTCCAAGGTGATCACGGCGTCGGGGGAGATTCAACCGAAGCGGCGCGTGAACGTCAGCGCGCGTACGATCGGAAAGGTGACGAAGCTCGCCGTGCGCGAGGGCGACCGCGTGAAGAAGGGCGATTTTCTCCTCGAGATCGACGCGGAGCCGTACGAGTCCGTTGTCGACCAGCTCACCGCGGCGGTGCGCGGGGCGGAGGCGTCGGTGGAGCTGGAGAGCGCGGCGCTCAAAAAAGCCGAGTACGATTTCGAGCACGCCCAGCAGCTCAGCCAGGGCGGTTTCGTGTCGGAGACCGACCTGAAGTCCGCGAGCTCCGCGCTCGACATGGCGCGGGCGCGCGCGAAGTCGGCGCAGGAGGGGTTGCTCCAGGCGCGCGCCAACCTGCGCAAGGCGGACCATGACCTCAAGGAAGTTCGCATCACCGCCGAGATGTCGGGGGTGATCACCGGGCTCAACGTCGAAGAGGGCGAGAGCGCGATCATGGGGACGATCAACAGCGCCGGCACCGCGCTTTTGACCATCTCGGACCTGTCGGAGATCGAGGCGGAAGTGCGGGTCGACGAGACCGAAGTCGTGATGATCAAGACCGGCCAGGCGGCACTGGTGCGTCTCGACGCCCGCCCCGACACCACCTTCCGCGGCGTGGTGACGGAAGTGGGCAACAGCGCGATCCGGTCGCAAGCGGGGCTCGGGCAGGAGTCGGTCGACTTCAAAGTCGTGGTGGCCATCACCGACTCGATCCCCAGCGTGCGTCCCGGACTCTCCGCGTCGGTCGATATCACCGTCGCGGAGGAGAAACACGTGCTGGGGGTTCCCATCCAGTGCCTCACCGTGCGCGACGAGGCCAGGCTCCGGCGCGAACGCGCGCGTGGAAAGAAGGGAGAGGCTGCCGACACGGCGTCCGCGGAGGGCGAGGACGAGAAGCCGCGCGAGATCGAGGGCGTGTTCGTCGTGGACAAGGACGTGGCCACGTTTCGTGAAGTGCGCGTCGGCATCGCGGGGCGGAGCCACTTCGTGGTGCTGTCGGGGTTGCACGAGGGCGAGAAGGTGGTGTCGGGTCCCTTCAAGGTGATCGGAGAGATCAAGGAGGGCGACCGGGTCAAGATCAAGCCCGAACGGAAACGGGGGTCGTAGCGGCGCATGCGTCCCTCGCTGCGCATCGTCTTCGAAGGGATCCGGATCGCCGGCCGGGCGCTCCTGACCAACAAGCTGCGCACGTTGCTGACACTGCTTGGCAACATCGTGGGCATCATGTCCGTGATCGCGGTGGTATCCCTCCTCGGCGGCATCGACCTGTACATGCGCCAGGAAGTGGCGTCCGAAGGTAGCAATCTCTTCACCATCACGCGCGTCAACTTCCTCGAGGACATCACCGACTTCGAGAAACTCATCGAGAAGCTCCAGCACAACCCGAACCTCACCCGCACGGACGCGGAGGCGCTGCGCTCCAGCCTGACGTTGTCGGACTACGTGAGCGCGGAGGCGTCGACGCCGCAGACGCACGTGGCCGCCTACGGGAAGGACGTGCAGGCCAACGTGGAAGGACGCGACGGGTACTATCCCTTCATCGAGAGCATCCCGATCGACGCGGGCCGGCACCTCACGCCTCTCGAGGACCTCGAAAACGCGCAGGCAGCGGTGATCGGTTGGGAAGTGTACGAGGCGCTGCTCGCGCCCCGGGATGCGATCGGCCGCACGATTCGCATCGGCGACCGTCATTTCAACGTGGTCGGCGTGGCCGCGAAGCGCGGCAAGGTCCTGGGCCAGAGCCGGGATCGATTCGCGATCATTCCGCTGGGCGCCTACCGCAAGCTGTTTGGCCCCGGCCAGTCGATCGACATCAAGATCGCCGCCACCGACATCCGCACGCTCAACGACGCCATCGACGAAGCGTCGGTGGCGATGCGCATTCGCCACGGGCTCGGGCCGCGCGAGGAGAGTGACTTCGGGATTTCCACGAGCGAGCAGCTCATCGAGCTGTGGAAGTCGATCAGCCGGGGCGTGATGGTGGCGCTGGTGGCGTTGGTCGGCATCTCGATGGTGGTCGGCGGGATCGTGCTGATGAACACGATGCTGGTCTCGGTGACCGAGCGCACGCGCGAGATCGGCGTGCGCAAGGCGGTGGGCGCGCCCCGGGGCGCGATCGTGTGGCAGTTTCTGGTGGAGTCGGCGACGATGTCGGTTTTTGGCGGCGCGCTGGGGATGGCGCTCGGGTTCGCAATCGCGGCCACGGTCTCGGCCTTGTCGGTGCTGCCATACGTGGTGAATGCCGCGATCGTCGTGCTGGCGCTGGTGGTGACGATCGTGCTCGGGCTGGTGTTCGGAACCTACCCGGCGGTGAAGGCGGCGCGCCTGGATCCGGTGGAGGCGCTGCGCTCAGAGTGACCGTCCCGACGGAAGGGCGATATGTCGGGCGGAGCGCGATTTCGCGAGGCGCGCTATGGACGTTTGCGCGCGAGTGCATGAGCGCGGAGTCCGATATATCGCCCGCAAGGACGGTGACAGAACCGCGAGGCGTTGAGGACAAATGAACACACGTCCCCCCAAGCATACACTGTGGCGCGCGAACCTCGGCCAGGCCATCGGCGTGATTCGCACGCACCGCATGCGTTCGGGGCTCCTCATCCTCGGGGTCGCGATCGGGATTTCCACCATTCTCATGATCGTGACCGTGCTCTCGGGATTGAGCCGGAAGATCTATCGCGACATGGCATCCGCGAACCGGCCCTACATCTACATCCAGAAGTTCGACATGTTCGTTTCCGGCGAAGAGGCGGAACAGGCGATGCGGAGGCGGACATTTACGCGCGAAGACGTCACCAGGCTGGCGGAGTTATGCCCGAGTCTCGATGTCGTCGAGTACTTCGTGGAGTCGCAGGGCGAGATCGTGATCCGCTATGGCGCCGAGAAGACGCCGCCCACGTCGCTCTTCGGTTGCGGCACGGGCATGCTGGACATTTTTTCGCTCCACATCGACCGGGGCCGCTTCTTCAACGACGCCGAAGTGCGCTACCGTGAACGCGTGGCGGTGCTCGCGTCCGGGCCCGCCGAGGACCTGTTCAAGGGGCGCGACCCGATCGGACGGATGGTGATCATCAAGGGCCAGAAGTACCGGGTGGTCGGTACGCTGGCGTCGCGCAAGCACGTGTTCGGCGCGATGACGGACAACTTCGTGTCGATACCGCACACGACCTTCGGCAAGGATATTCAGTACGAAGGAAGCTGGGTGACGATCGGGGCGACCGTGCGCGAGGGAATCTCGCTCGAGCAGGGGGTCGAGGAGGCCACGCGCGCGATGCGCGTCATCCGCGGCCTGCGCCCGGGCGAGAAGAATGATTTCGACGTGACCACCAGCGAGGCGTTCATCGACCTGGTGAAGAAGGTGACCGTGCCCATTGGCATCGTGCTCACCATCATCGCTTCGATCGGACTGGTCGTCGGCGGCATCGGCGTCATGAACGTCATGCTGATTTCCGTGACCGAACGCACGCGCGAGATCGGCGTCCGCCGCGCGATCGGCGCCGGCCGCGGCGACATCATGCTGCAGTTCTTGGTCGAGGCGGGGACGCTGACCGGAATCGGCGGCGTGATTGGGGTCGGGTTTGGCACCGCGCTGGCGTACCTGGTCTCCAGTCTGATTCACTTTCCATTCTTCTTTTCGGTGGGCTGGACGGCGGTGTCGCTGGTGTTCTCGATCCTCGTCGGCGTCGGGTTCGGCCTCTACCCCGCACGCCGCGCCGGCGACATGGACCCGGTCACCGCGCTCCGCTACGAGTAGCATTCGCGCTTGCCGGCCGCACGCGGCTGCCCTACCTTGAGGGCAAGCGCCCTTTCTAGCACACGATGACTCGCCACCAGCCGAACTTTCGCCTGCTCGTCACCGCGCTGACGCTCGCGTCGATTGCGCTGGCGGCGCCGCGCGCCCGCGCGCAGAACTTCGGGTTGTTCGCGAGCGCGTTCCTGGATTCCACGCGGGCGCCTTCGGCGCGCATCACGGTGGAGGTTCCGTTCCGCACGCTCGTGTTCCTGAAGAAGGAAGGCTACTACGACGCCCGCTTCGAGTCGTACCTGTCGATCCGCCGCACCGATATCGAGAAAGCGCGCCCGACCACGTACGTGCTCAACGGTTTTGCCACCGTAAAGACGTACGATGAGACGAAGCAGCGCGACCAGAAGGCCCGGGTATGGCGTGAGATCAAGCTCGCGCCCGGCGACTACGAGATCGACGCCATCCTGCGCATTCGGGAGACCATCATCGCGGTGAGCCGGTCGGTGACGCTGCGCGTACCCGACTTCCTCGCGTCGGGCATGGGGTTCGGTACGCCGCAGGTACTGTCGATCCCGCCGACCTACACCACCAACTTCGCCCGCTGGTCCGAGGTGAAGGATCAGCTGGCCGGGGCCGACGCGCCGGCGAACGCGGCCATCGTCGGGCTCGAGCGACAACCCGGGGTCCGTTTCGCGATCTATTTCGACAGCGAGGTCCGGGTACCGTCGCCGTGCGACATCTACTACGAAGTCACCGACGGTAGCGACCGCCAGGTCCTGTACGGGAAGCGCCGCGTCGAGCTGCGCGGCGACGACGACGAATTCGTGATCGCGTTCAGCGTGGATGATTGGGCGCCGGGGGCGTATCGGGTGAATCTGCGCGCGCAAACGGATTCGCCCGCGCGCGACGCCACCGCGTCGGTGGACGTCCGCGTCGACGTCACCCGCGCGATGCTGGGGGCCAACTTCGACGATACCATCGAGATCCTCGCGCTCATCGCGAGCGGCGAAGATCTCAAGGAACTGCGCGCGGCGCCCGAGGCCGGCCGGGCCGCGGCGTGGGCGAAGTTCTGGAGCGCGCGCGACCCGGATCCTTCGACGCCCGAGAACGAGGCGCTCGCGCAGTACCTCGAGCGAGTCCAGTACGTGGTGAAGGAGTTTTCGCAGTTCGGCGCGGGCTGGAAGTCCGACCGGGGACGCGTCTACATCCGCTACGGGCCGCCCGAGCAGATCGACACCGCCATGGACCAGCGCGCGCAGGGGGAGTACGAAATCTGGCGCTACTACAGCCTGAACCGCAACTTCGTCTTCTACGACATGTTCGGGGTCGGCGATTTCAAGCTGGTCGAGGGGGAATTGTGATGCGCCGGTTTCGGCGTATCGAGCGCGCGTGCGCCCTCGCCGCCGCGCTGACCGCGGCCCTCGTGTTCGCGTGCGGGAAGGATTCCGCGCGCGAGCGCGTGCTCGAGCTCGCGCTCGAAACCTCGCCCAACCGTCTCGATCCCGCGCTGGCGGTCGACGTCGCCGAAGGCGAGATCTGCACGCTGGTCTTCGACGGCCTGGTCGGCTTCGCGCCCGACGGGAAACTCGTGCCCGCGCTCGCGCGCTCCTGGGATCTCGAGGACGGCGGGCGCCGCTACCTGTTCCACCTGGATTCCCGCGCGGCGTTTTCGAACGGAAAGCGCGTGCGCGCGAGCGACGTGGCGGCCAGCTTCGCCCGCGTGCTGGCCCCCGCAACGGCGTCTCCGCGCGCGTGGGTGCTCGAGCGCATTCGCGGCGCCGAGGAGTTTCGCGCGGGCCAGGCGTCGTCGGTGGCCGGGCTGGTCGCGCGCGACGACTCGACGCTTGCCGTCGAGCTCGAGGAACCGTTCGCGCCGTTTCTCTCCATGCTGGCGCTGCCCGCCGCGCGGGTGGTCGACGTTGCCGCCGGCGTGCCGGCCGAGGGGGCGCTGCCGGTCGGCTCGGGACCGTGGACGGTGCGCGAGTGGGCGCGCGGCGACCGCATCACGCTGACGCCCAACCCCCATCACGCGCACGCCGCGCACGGGCTCGACGCGCTGCAATATCGCGTGATTCCGGAGCCCTTCACCCGCATCGCCGAATTCGAGTCGGGAACGATCGACGTGCTCGAAATTCCGGACGCGGAAGTGATGCGCTTTCTCTCCGGCCCGGACGCGGCGCGTGTGCAACGGCGGGCCGAGCTTCGGGTTTTCTACATCGGGCTCAACAACCGTCGCCTGACCGACGTGCGCGTGCGCCGGGCGCTCAACCACGCCGTCAACGTGGACGAGCTCGTCCGCGTCCTCGCCTCCGGGGCGGCGATTCCGGCCCACGGGGCGATTCCGCCGGCGCTCGCGGGTTACCGCGAGCGCGCGGCCTACGGCTACGACCCGACGCTCGCGAAGCAACTCCTCGCCGAGGCTGGCTTTCCCAACGGGATGTCGCTGGAGATCTGGCACCGGGAAAGCGCGGAAGGGAACCGGGTGGTCGAAGCGGTGCAGGGGTACCTGGAGGCGGTGGGCGTCCACGCCACGCTGGTACGGCGCGAGTGGACAGCGTTCAAGGAGGCGGTGAGCGCGGGCAAGGTCGACGCATTCCTCCTCGACTGGTTCGCGGACTATCCCGACGCAGAGAACTTTCTGTTCCCGCTGTTCGATTCCAGCAACCAGGGTGGCGGCGGCAACCGCTCGTTCTTCTCCGACCCGGAGGTAGACCGCCTGCTCGCCGGGGCGAGCCGGATGCAGGATCCCACGCGGCGCAGCGACGCCTACGCTCGCGTCGACAGCCTCGTCTACGCGCAGGCACCCTGGATCTACCTCTACTTTCCAACCACGTTTCACATCGTCTCCGAGCGCGTGTCGGGCTACCGACTCCCGGCGTTGTACCTGGGGAACGACTTCAGCGGCGTGACCAAGTCTCGCTAGCGCACCCATCGCTGCCCGGCGAATGTGCGTCGTTGATGCCCGCGCGCGCCTGACTTATGCTCGGCCCGCATGTTCAGCTACGCGTTGCGACGCTTCCTATGGTTCGTGCCCATGCTGCTGGGCGTGGCGACGGTCACGTTTCTGCTGCTGCACGTGCTCCCGGGCGACCCGGTGCTGAGCATGGTCGGTGAGCGTTACGACGCCGACACGCTGGCGCGCCTGCGCGCGGAAATGCACCTCGACGACCCGCTGCCGGAACGTTACGCCCGCTACCTTGGGAACCTCGCGCGGCTCGACCTGGGGACGTCGTACGTCACCGGCGTGCCGGTATGGAATTCGATTCGCGAACGCTTTCCGCTGACCCTGCGCCTCGCCGCCGCGGCGATGGCGATCGCGGTGGTGGTCGGGGTCGGCATCGGCGTCGTGGCGGCGTGGCGCCGCGGGACGCCGCTCGACTACCTGCTTGTCGGCGGCTCGGTGGTTGGCGTCTCCATGCCCGTGTTCTGGCTGGGCGTGCTGTTGATCTACCTGTTTTCGATGCGCCTGGGATGGCTGCCCGCGTCCGGGTTCGGCAACGGCAACCCCCTCTACCTGGTTCTGCCGGCGATCACGCTGGCCCAGGCGTCCACCGCCTATGTCGCGCGCATCACCCGCTCGAGCGTGCTCGACGAGATCCACGAGACCTACGTGAAGGCGGCGCGCGCGAAGGGCGCGACCGAGGCGCGGCTGCTGTTTCGGCATGCGCTGCGCAACGCACT
>Ga0210379_10000395_pt1 | contig 13921 bp, 11 predicted proteins | sample PLMedo_2_FD_155468 | JGI IMG/M metagenome (GOLD analysis project Ga0210379, IMG submission 155468) | Groundwater sediment microbial communities from an aquifer in East River, Colorado, USA - PLM4_32_coex redo | ecosystem: Environmental > Terrestrial > Soil > Riparian zone | place: USA: East... | reverse complement strand
TCGAACGGCATCGACGGCCCCGCGGGCCCCATGACCGTTCCCCGGTCGTCGACGACGACGACCGCGCCGCGGATCAGGGCCAGCGCCGCGGGCGTCCGCTCGCTGACGAGGACCCGGAGCGTCCCCGGGAGGAGCCGCTTGACCGCCGCCTCCTTGACCCAGGGGTCGCGCGTCGCGGCCTCGGCGACTTCGGCGAGGGAGACCTCGAGGACGTTCTTCCCCACGAACTCGCGGAGCGCACCGCGGACGGCGTCGGGCGTCGTGCGCGACGTGCCCTCGACCACGATGTCGCGGACGGCCAGCTCGCGGGACGTCGTGACGTGGCGCACGACGGTGGCGCCCAAGACGAACAGCACGATGCCGACGAGGACGTTCGCCAAGAGAATCCCCGCGGCGCGCAGGAGCGCCCGCGTGCGCCGCGCCTTGCGGACGTGACGGTTGACCCGGCGCCGCCAGTAGCGGCGGTCGGGCTGCGGGTAGGGCGTCCCCTCGTCGAAGGTCACGGCTTTTTCGCCCTGCGCGGAGAGCGCGCCTTGAGTCCCGCCCCGTTCACGAGCGCGTCCCCGACCTTGCGGATGTCTCCCGCCCCCATCGTGATGACGAGGTCCCCGGGGCGGATCGTGTCGCGCAGGAGCGGAGCGATCCGGTCGAGCCGGGGCTCGAAGACGACCGACCGGTGCCCGTGGCGGCGCAGGGAGTCGACGACCGCGCGGCCGTCGATGCCCGGGATCGGCGCCTCACCCGCGGCGTAGACCTCCGTGACCACGACGTGGTCCGCGAGGACGAAGGCGCGCCCGAACTCGTCGAGCAGCGCCTCGGTGCGCGAGTACCTGTGCGGCTGGAAGACCGCCACCGTCCGGCTTCCGAAGCCGTCGCGGGCGGCGGCGAGCGTCGCCTCGATCTCGGTGGGATGGTGGCCGTAGTCGTCGACGACGGTCGCGCCGCCGATCTCGCCGCGGAGCTGGAATCTCCGGTCCACGGCGTGGAACCCGGCCAGCGCCCGCGCGATCTTCGAGAACGGGACGTCGAGCTCGAGCCCGCAAGCGATCGCCGCCAGGGCGTTGGAGACCGAGTGCCGGCCGGGGACCGCGAGCCGGATCGCGCCCAGGCGCGTCCCCCCGTGCCGTACGACGAACGTCCCGCCGAACCCCTCGAGCGCCACGTCGGTGGCGATCAGGTCCGCGTCGGACGATAGGCCGTAGGTGATGACCTTCCGATCGACGCGGGGGAGGATCGCCCGCAGGTTCCGCTCGTCCAGGCAGACGATCGCGGCGCCGTAGAACGGCACGCGCGAGAGAAACTGGACGAACGCGTCCTGGATCTCGCCCAGGTCGCGGTAGTGGTCGAGGTGCTCGCGGTCGATGTTGGTGACGACCGCGATCGTCGGCTTCATCTTGAGGAAGGAGCCGTCGGACTCGTCGGCCTCGGCGACCATGAACTCGCCCTTGCCGACCTTGGCGCCCGAGCGCAGCGACTTCACGCGTCCGCCGATGACGACGGTGGGGTCGAGCCCACCCGCCGTGAGGACCTCGGCGATCATCGCGGTCGTGGAGGTCTTTCCGTGGGCCCCGGCGACCGCGATGCCGTACTTGAGCCGCATGAGCTCCGCGAGCATCTCGGCGCGGGGGATGACGGGGATGCGGCGCCGCCGCGCCTCCACGATCTCCGGGTTGTCCGACCGCACGGCGGACGAGACGACGACGACGTCGGCGGAGCGCACGTGGTCGGCGCGGTGGCCGCGCAGGATCTTGGCGCCGAGCCGCTTGAGCCGGCGGGTGGCGTCGCCCGCCGCGAGGTCGGACCCCGCGACCGCGTAGCCGAGGTTGACGAGAACCTCGGCGATCCCGCTCATGCCCGCCCCGCCGATCCCGACGAAGTGGATGCGCCGCGCCTTACGGAACACCGGCGGCCTCCCTTCCCTCGGCCAGGGCGAGCCCCAGCGCGGCGATCCGCGAGGCGGCGTCGGGCCTCGCGAGCGTCTTCATCGCCGTGGCCATCCGCAGCCGCAGCGGGCGGTCGGCGCCCAGCGCGACGATCTCGCCGGCGACCGGAGCGCCGTCCGGGAGAACGACCGCGCCTCCGGCGTCCCGCACCGCCTCGGCGTTGAGCCGCTGGTGGTCGTCGGCGGCGTGGGGGTAGGGGACGAGGATCGCGGGCCGGCCCGCGGCGGCGAGCTCGGCGAGCGTCGTCGCCCCCGCGCGGCAAACGACGAGCTCGGCCTCCGCGAGCCTCCGCGGCATGTCGTCGATGAACGCGAGCACCGTCGAGGGAAGCGACGGGAACTGCCCGTAGGCCGCGGCGACCGCGTCGCGCTCGGCTTCGCCCGTCTGGTGGACGATCGTCAGGCCGGGCACCGCCTCCGCGAGCCGGGGCAGGGCCTCGACCACGGCCCGGTTGATCGACCGCGCGCCGCGGCTCCCCCCGAACACGAGCAGCGACACGCGCTCGCCCGAGGGCGCCGGGCCGATCGCGGAGAACGCCGCGCGGACCGGGTTGCCGGTGACGACCCCGTGGCCGTTAAGCCTGGCGCGCGCCGCCTCCGAGGGCACGCAGACGAGGTCGGCGCGGGGCGCGAGGAAGCGGTTCGTCGCCCCGGGGAAGTGGTTCTGCTCCATCAGCATCCGCGGGACCCGGAGCAGCCAGGCGGCGACGACCGCCGGCCCCGACGCGTAGCCGCCGACGCCGATGACGAGCGACGGGCGGCGGCCGAGAAACGCGGCGACGCAGCGGAGCACGCCGAGGCCCGCCCCCGCGGCCGCGAGGATGCGCGCCGGGACGCTCGCGCCCTTGAGACCGGAGAGGGGGAGGGTGTGGAGCGGGTAGCCGGCGCGGGGGACCAGGCGCGACTCGAGGCCGCGCCTTGCGCCGACGAACTCGATCCGGAGGCCGGGCCGGAGCTTCGCGATCGCGTCCGCGACGGCGAGCGCCGGGAAGAGGTGACCCCCGGTCCCACCTCCCGCGAAGACGACCCTGCGAAGCGCTGCCACACTCCCTCGCCTCAGTTCGAATGCTGGGACACGTTGAGGAGCAGTCCGACGACGATCAGGGACGCGATGAGCGACGACCCGCCGTAGCTGAGCAGCGGGAACGACAAGCCCTTGGTCGGGAGGAGCCCGACGCAGACGCCCATGTGAACGAGGGACTGCAGGACGAGCAGGCAGGTGCCCCCGAGCGCCACGTACAGCTCGAACCGGTCGGGCGCGGCCAGCGCCGCCCTCAGCCCGCGCCACGCGAGGACGCCGACCGCGGCCAAGACCAGCAGCGTCCCGAGGAGCCCCATCTCCTCCCCGATGACCGAGAAGATGAAGTCCGTGTGCGCCGCCGGGAGGTAGTAAGCCTTCTGCTGGCCCTGGCCGAACCCGACGCCCAGGAGGCCCCCGCTCCCCACGGCGAGCAGCGACTGCGCCAGCTGGAATCCCGCCCCCTGCGTGTCCGCGCCCGGATTCAGGAACGTCTTGATGCGCTGGAGCCGGTACGGCTGCGCAATGACGGCCGCGATGACGAAGACCACGCCCGCGGCGGCGGTGAGGCCGATGTACCGCCAGCGCAGCCCGCCGGCGAAGAGCATCGTGGCCGCGGTGGCGAGGAGGATCACCGCCGACCCGAGGTCGGGCTCGATGACGATGAGCAGCGCCAGGAGGGCGACGATCCCCACGACCGGGACGAGCGTCGAGCGCAGCTCGTTGACCTGATCGGGGGTCCGCCGCGCGAGCACGTAGGCGAGCAGGATGACGGTTGCGATCTTGGCGAGCTCCGACGGCTGGACGCCGAACGGGCCGATCCGGAACCACCGGTGAGCGCCCTGGGCCGACGGCGCGGCGAGGACCGCCACCAGGAGGACGACCGAGAGGACGACGAGCGCTCCCACGGCCCGGCGGTTCGCCAGGCGCTCGAGGGGCAGCCGCATCGTGCCCCACATGAGCAGGCCGCCGACCACGAGGAACAAGCACTGGCGCACGAGGAAGTAGGTCGGGTCCTTCCCCTGGCTCATCGCGATGTAGTGCGAGGCGCTCCCGACCATGAACGCGCCCGTCAGCGCGAGCAGCACCGCGGTCATGAACAGCCATCGGTCGTACGCCCGGCGACGCGGCATGCTCCCGCTACCTCAGCTTCAGGGTCGCGAGACCCAGAAGCGCGAAGATGATCGCGACGATCCAGAACCGGATGACGACCTTCGTCTCGCTCCACCCGCTCTCCTCGAAGTGGTGGTGGATCGGCGCCATCCGGAACACACGCTTGCCCCGCGTCTTGAACGAGGCGACCTGGACGATGACGGAGAGCGCCTCCGCGACGAACAGCCCCCCGACGATGACGAGGAGGAACTCCTGCTTGATCAGGATGGCGATCGTGCCGAGCGCGCCCCCGAGCGCCATGGAGCCGACGTCCCCCATGAAGATCTCGGCGGGGTGCGCGTTGAACCAGAGGAACCCGAGCGACGCTCCTAAGAGCGCCCCGCAGAAGATCGTCAGCTCGCCGGTGCCCTTGACGAAGGCGATCGTCAGGTAGTCGGCGACGATCGCGTTCCCCGCCGCATAGGCAAGGAGCGTGAAGGCGACCGAGGCGACGAGGAACGAGCCGATGGCGAGCCCGTCCAGCCCGTCGGTCAGGTTGACCGCGTTCGCGGCCCCCGTCAGGACGAGCGCGGCGAAGAGCGGGTAGAGCAGCCCCAGGAACACCGCGGGCTTCTTGAAAAAGGGGAAGGCGAGCTGGGTCGAGAACAGCCCCTCGTAAGCCATCCAGCAGAGCAAGGCGCCGACGGCGACCGAGAGCGAGATCTGCAGCGCGAGCTTGCCGCGGGCCGTCAGCCCGAGGTTGTGCTTGCGCGCGACCTTCATGTAGTCGTCCCAGAAGCCGATCGCCCCGAAGGCCATCATCGACACGACCGCGATCCAGACGAACGGATTGCGGAGATCGGCCCAGAGGAGGGTCGACGGCACGACCGACGCGATGATGAGGATCCCTCCCATCGTCGGCGTGCCGCGCTTGGACTGGTGCGACTTCGGCCCCTCCTCCCGGATCTCCTGGCCGATCTGGAAGCGGCGGAGGCTCTCGATGAGCCGCGGGCCGAGGAGGAAGGAGACGAGCAACGCGGTGATGATCGCCATCGCCGTGCGGAAGGTGATGTAGCGGAAGACGTTGAAGGCGACCGACCAGGTGTGCAGCTTGTAGAGGAGGTAATAGAGCATCAGGCCGCCGTGCCCCCCCGCGCGAGCAGCGCGTCGACGACGTGCTCGAGGTGGATCCCCCGCGAGCCCTTCACGACGACGAGATCTCCCTCGCGCACGAGCGAAGGCACGAGGCGTGCCGCGGAGGAGGCGTCGTCGGCGGTGTGTACTTCGACGCCCCCGCGACGCGCCGTCTCGGCGGCGCTGCGCGAGAGCGGTCCGACCGCCACGAGCAGTGCGACGCCCGCGGCGGCCGCGCGCTCGCCCGCCGCGCGGTGGAACGCCGCGGCCTGCGCGCCGAGCTCGAGCATGTCCCCCATGACGAGAACCCGGCGCCCGGCGGGCGCGCTGGCCTGGAGCGTGCCGAGCACCGAGGCGAGGGCCTCCGGGTTGCTGTTGTAGGTGTCGTCCACGACGGCGATGTCTCCCGTGAGCCGGGTGATCCGCCCCCGGCCCACGGCCGGCTCCATCGCCGCCATGGCGGCGATGGCCGGCTCCAGCGGGGCGCCGGCGGCCACGACCGCCGCCGCCGCGGCGAGCGCGTCGAGGGCCGCGTGGGCGCCGCCGACCTTGAGCGGGACGGAGTAGCTCGTCCCTTCGTGGACGAACGTCAGACCCGCCCCGGGCACGAAACGATCGGCGATCGTCTCGGCCCGAACGTCCGCCACGGCGGAGCGGCCGAACGTGACGCGCTCCCCGGCGTGGCGCGCGGACTGGACACGGACGCGGGGGTCGTCAAGGTTGACGACCGCGATGGCGTCCTCGCGCAGCACCGCGAACAGCTCGCCCTTCGCCGCCGCGATCTCGTCGAGCGAGGAGAAGAACTCCAGGTGGACGGGCCGGACGTTCGTCACGAGGCCGATGTCGGGGTTGACGAGACGGGTCAGGAAGGCGATCTGCCCCGCTCCGTTCATCCCCATCTCGACGACGGCAACCTCGGCGTCCTCGGGGCAGGCGAGCAGGGTCAACGGCACGCCGAGCTCGTTGTTGAGGTTGCCCGTCGTGCGGTGGACGCGCCGGGAGGCGCCCAATCCGGCCGCGATGAACTCCTTCGTCGTCGTCTTCCCGGCACTTCCGGTGAGCGCGACGACCTTCGCGGAGACGCGCTGGCGCGCGAGCGCGCCGCACCTTGCGAGCGCCGCAGCGCCGTCGTCCACCCGGATCACCGCGGGCGGGAACGCGCCGGTCCCCTCCGGCGGCCTCGACACGAGTGCTAAGGCCGCTCCCTTCCGCGCGGCGTCAGCGAGGAACGCGTGGCCGTCGGTGCGGGTCCCGACGAGCGCAAAAAAGGCGCCCCCCGGCTCGAGCTGACGCGTATCGATCGAGTACGACGTGATCTTCGCCGCCGGGTCGCCGATGAGGAGGCCTCCGCCGGTCGCCTGGAGGATCTCGGCCACGCTAAGCGCCGGCATGGAACCCTCGGCCGGCGAGCGCCTCGCGGGCCACGGCTCGGTCGTCGAACGGCTCGACGCGCCCCGCCGTGGTCTGGGTGGTCTCGTGTCCCTTTCCCGCGATGACGACCGCGTCCCCCGGCCGCGCGGCGGAGAGCGCCTCCACGATCGCCGCGCGCCGGTCCTCGACGACCCGGTAGCGCCCCGGGGCGCCCGTCACGCTCCGCACGCCCTCCTCGATCTCGCGCAGGATCGCCTTCGGGTCCTCGGAGCGCGGGTTGTCGGAGGTCAGGACGAGCCGGTCCGCGCGGAGCGCGGCGACCCGTCCCATCCCCGGACGCTTCGCGTGATCGCGATCGCCGCCGCAGCCGAAGACCACGAGGAGCAAGCCCGCCGTCAAGGGGCGGACGGCGTCGAGCACCGCCGCGAGCGATTCCTCGGTGTGCGCGTAGTCGACGAGTACCGCGAAGGGCTGCCCCGCGTCGACCGATTCCAGCCGCCCCGGGACGGTGCGCAGCCCGCCGATCCCCGAGCGGATCGCCGCCAGCTGCAGGTCCAGCGCGATCGCGCATCCGGCCGCGGCCGCGATGTTGTCCACGTTGAAGCGGCCCAGGAGCGGGGTCGCGACCTCGACCGTCCCCGCCGGTGTGGCCAGGCGCACCCACGAGCCTTCGAGCCCCGAGCGCTCCTCGACGACCCGCACCTCGGCCCCCGGGCGTCTTCCGAAACGCACGACCCTCGCTCGCGTGCGGCCCCGCAGCACGTCCCCGAGCGGGTCGTCGGCAGGGAGGACGGCGACGTCCCCCGGCTCGAGCCGGTCGAAGAGCGACGCCTTCGCCTCGAAGTAGGCCTCGGCCCCGCCATGGAACTCGAGATGGTCGTGCCCGAGGTTCAAGAACGTGGCGACGGGGAACCGCGCGCCCTCGACCCGGTGAAGCGAGAGGGCATGCGACGAGACCTCCATGGCGACGATCGAGACCGCGGCATCCCGCATGGCCGCGAGAAGTGCGTAGAGATCGGTTGCCTCGGGAGTGGTCCGCGCCAGGGCGGCCTCGCGGCCGGCGAACGCGTAGCCGACCGTTCCGATCCGCCCGGTGGAAAGACCCGCGGCGGCCGCGATCGCCTCGACGAGGTAGGTCACCGTCGTCTTCCCCTTGGTGCCGGTGACACCGACCAGGGTGAGCGACGTGTCGGGCCGTCCGAACCATTCGCGGGCGACGAGCCCCATGGCAAGGCGCGCGTCGGGGACGCGCACCCACGCGGGGCGGAAGCCGCTCTCCGGCGCCTCGACGTCCGCGACGACCGCGGCGGCGCCCTTCCCGACCGCCTCGGGGGCGAAGCGAGCGCCCTCCTCGCGCGCGCCGTGCAGGGCGAAGAACAGGTCCCCCGGACGCACGGTGCGCGAGTCGATCGATACGCCCGCGACGAGGGGATCGGTCGCGACCGGGGCGGCCGGGACGACCCCCGCGGCGGACAGGAGCGACGACAGGGGGCGCGGCGCGGTCATCGCCTTCGTCCCTGGGTCGCGCGCTTGGGAGCAGCCGGGCTCCGCGTCTCGGCGATGAGGGCTGCGGCCTGCGCCTTGGCCTCGGCCTCGGCTTCGCGCCGCGCTTCGCCGTAGAGGTCCTCGATCGGGCCGAGCTGCAGCGCGCACGGCTGCCCCGTCGGAAGCGTCGTGCCGGCGGCGGGCCGCTGGCGTACGACGACACCCTTCCCCTCGGGGCGCGCCATGTACCCGCGCGCCGCCACGGCGCCGATTGCGTCGCGCAGGGACTTGCCGCGCACGTCGGGCACTTGGCCGGGGGCCGTGACGACGAGGGTCGGGAGATGGTCCGGCTCGTCCTCCTTGCGCGGCTTCGCCGTGCCGCGCGCCTTGGCCTTCGCTTCCGCCTTCGCCTCGAGCTCCTCGCGCCGCGCCTCCCACGGGTCGTCGTCGGGGGGGATGCGGAGATAGGCGAACGCGCCGGCCAAGATCCGGGAGACGACGGGGGCCGCGACGAGTCCTCCGTAGTAGATCCCGCCGCGGGGCGTGTCGAGGACGACGAACGCGACCAGCGCCGGGTCGCGCAGCGGGCCGTACCCGCCGAACGACGCGAAGTACTCGTCGTTCGTGTAGCCCCGTCCTCCCTCGAGCACCTTCTTCGCGGTCCCCGTCTTCCCGGCGATGTGGTATCCGGGCACCTTCGCCTTCCCACCCGTCCCGTGGAGCACGACCCCCTCGAGCAGGTTCGTCATCGTCGTCGCCGCTCGCGACGAGAGGACGCGGCGGGGCTCGCCCTTGGGCTGCGCGCGGAGCGTGCCGTCGGCGTCGCGGAACCCCGCCACGATGCGCGGGGGGACCAGCACACCGTCGTGTGCGATCGTCGCGAACGCCGAGGCGATCTGAAGCGCGGTGACGTGCACCTCGTACCCGATCGACAGCGCGGCCGGTGTCGTCGCCGACATGTGAGCGATCGAGGGGATGTCCCCCTTGCGCTCGCCGGGCAGCTCGATCCCCGTCCGCCGCCCGAAGCCGAAATCCACGATCGTCTGCCGGAGAGACTCGCGCGGGATCGTTCGTCCCACCTGAACCATGCCCACGTTCGAGGAGTGTTCGAGGATCTCCCGCACCGACAGGACCTGGTACCGGTGCACGTCGGAGTAGGTCTTGCCGGCGATCGTGTACGACGCGCAGGCGAAGCGCTGCTCCGGGGTCACGGATCCCCGCTCGATCGCGGCGGCGGCGCTGACGATCTTGAAGGTCGATCCGGGCTCGTACAGGTTGACGACGGCGCGGTTGCGCCGGCTCTCGGGGTGCGCCCTCCCGTACGACGGGGGGTCGACGGTCGGCCGGTTGGCCAGCGCCAGGACGTCGCCCGTGCGCGGGTCCATGAGGATCGCCGAGGCCGCGTGGGCGCCGGTCTCCCGCATCGCCTGGTCGAGCTCGCGCTCGACGATGTGCTGGAGCACGAGGTCGATCGTCAGGATCACGTCCTCGCTGAACTTCGCGGGAGGGCGGAGCGGCTGGAGGAGCATCGCGCCCTTGGCGTCGCGGACGGCGAGGAACTTCGCCGAGTCTCCCTGCAGCGCCTCGTCGAACTGCTTCTCGATCCCCTCGATCCCGTTCTGGTCGGGGTCGGCGTAGCCGACGACGTGCACGGCGAGCTCTCCCTGCGGGTAGAAGCGCTTCGGCTCCTCCTGGAATCCGATCGCCTCGCCGGGGCCAACGGGCAGGCCGGAATCGACGATCGCCCTGGCGATCTTGGGATCCATGCGCCGCTGGAGCCAGACGAACGGCTCATCGGAGCGGAGGAGGGAGCGGACCTCGGAAGCGCCGCGCCCCAGGATCGGTGCCAAGACGCGGGCCGCCCGGTCGGGGTCCTTGACCTTCGCCGGGTGGGCGTACAGAGACGACGTCACCACGCTGACGGCGAACTCGCGACCCTCGCGGTCGAGGATCGACCCGCGGCGGCCCCCGACCTCGATGACCTGGCGGTGCTGCCGCGCGGCGCGCGCCTGCAGCGCGCCGGCCTGGATGACCTGGAGGATCACGAGGCGGACGACGAGCCCCGCCCCCGCGAGACCGAGCAGCCCGGCCACGATCGCCACGCGGGTTCGGATCGCCTTCTTGATGGCCGCTGCCGGGATCCTCTCCACGCGGAGTCCTCCGTGGTCCCGATCAGCGCGCCGGGCGGGGGAGAGCCGGTCCGGGCGGAGAGCGCCGCGCGAGCTCCGCGGGCGTGACGACGACGATCTCGGACGGGCGCGGGCGGCTCAGTCCGAGCGCCCGGTCGGCGCGGGACTCCACGGTCGGCAGCGCCTCCTGGACCGCCTTCTCGATCCGCAGGCGGCGCTCCGACTCGAGGAGGCGCTCCTCGCGCACGCGAAGCCCCTCGAGGGCGTAGCGGGTCTCGACGTACTCCATCGTCTGAAGGAGGTAGGCCGCAAAGGGTAGCGCCGCGACGATCGCGGCCAAGACGACCCGCGAGACCCAGCGGGCCCGGTCGGTGTCGACCTCGCGGTGGAGCGCGCTGTTGCGCCAGCGCCGGAGCGGCTCGGAGGCGGATAGGGACATCAGACCTTCTCCATTCCACGCAGCCTCGCGCTGCGCGCGCGCGGGTTCCGCCGAATCTCGTGCTCCCCCGGAACGATCGGACGCGGGGTCAGCACGCGGACGAGCGCGGTCTTCCCGCACGCGCACACGGGGAGGTCTTTCGGGCAGGTGCACCGCTCGGAGAGCGCGCGCATCGTCAGCTTCACGGCGCGGTCCTCGAGAGAGTGGAACGAGATGACCGCCAGGCGTCCGCCGGTCCGCAGCAGGGAGAGGGCGCCGTGGACGAGCGTGGGGATCGCCTCGATCTCCCCGTTGACCGCGATCCGGAGCGCCTGAAACGTGCGCGTGGCCGGATGAATGCGGAAGCGGCCGGCCGCGGGACCCTGCACGCGCGTCACCAGCTCCGCCAAGGCGCCGGTCGTCACGATCGGCGATCGCGCGCGCTCCCTCACGATCGCGCGCGCGATCCGGCGGGCGGCGCGCTCCTCGCCCCACCGCGAGAGGATCTCGGTCAGGGCGCCCTCGTCGAGGGTGGCCACGAGGTCGCCGGCGGTCGGCCCGCCCGAGGTCGTGTCCATCCTCATGTCGAGCGGCCCGTCCTGCTGGAACGAGAAGCCGCGCGACCGGTCGTCGAGCTGAAGGGAGGAGATCCCGAGGTCGGCGAGCACGGCGTCCACCTCGGCAAACCCGGCCTCCCGGCCGATCGCCTCGATGTCGCGATGATCTCCGCAAACCCCCACGAATCGGCCGCCGAAGCGGGCCACGCGCCGGGTCGCGAAGGCGACCGCTTCGGGGTCGCGATCGATGCCGAGCACCCGGCCGTCCGGGGCGACGTCCTCGAGGAGGGCCTCGGCGTGGCCGCCGGGTCCCAGCGTCGCGTCGACGGCCGTCATCCCCGGTCGGAGCGCGAGCAGGCTGCGGCTCTCGGCGAGGAGCACCGACTCATGGGGGGCGTCGCTTGGGTCCAACCTCGCCTCGATCGCCTGTGCTGCCACCGCGGCCACCCTCAAATCCCGAGGTCGGAGAGGGCGCCGAGGTCCGAATCCGTGAGCGGATCGTCGCTGAGACGGGCCTCGAAGGTCGTTCGGTTCCAGACCTCGAGGAAGTCCTGCTGGCCCAGCACGACCACCTCGCCGCGGACGGCCGTGCGCTCCCGCAACAGCGGGTGGACCAGGAGACGGCCCTGGCCGTCGATCGTCGCCGTCTGCCCGAAGTAGTTCACCGCGTTCTTGAAGCGCATCACGGAAGGGTTCATCGCGGATGCCCGCGCGAGCCGCTCCTCGACACGGAGCCAGACGTCCATCGGGTAGATCCGGATCGAATCGCCACGGAGACTCGTGACGAAGAACTCGCTGCCGTACTTGGGGTCGATCGCGATGCGGAACGGTGCCGGGAGCTTCAGGCGCCCCTTCTCGTCGATCTTCGCGAGCGCGCTTCCTCGCAGCATCGAGCCGCATCCTTCGGGGCGGTTCGGGGACAGCGGGGGTCAGCGCCGCGATGCGCTGCACTGGTTAGACCCCGCCGAACTGAACTCGAGCCGCCCGTGGGGGAGGAGTGGAGCCGTGAATCCTCTTGGACCCACTTCACTCCACTTCAAACCACCGCGCGAATACTAGGGGGGGCGCAATGCAGTGTCAACACACTCGAGATGTATTTTTCGCGAGCGGACTTGACGAAACTACGACGGAAGTTCGCGCGCAGCCCGCGTCAGTGGTTCGAGCTCTCGTCGTCTTCGGAAGGAGGAGGCGGCGTGTCGTCGCCACCGGTCGGCAGCTCCCGCCCTCCGTTCCCGAGCGGGCCGGACGTGTCCGGACCGTCCTGGATGCCGTCCGCGGAGTTGGGAGCCGCGTAGACGGGCAAGTCGATGACGCGGACACCGCGGAGCGTCCGGAATGCGACGACGAGTCGGTCGCGCACGACGCGCAGCGCCGGTGCCGTCGCGGCTTCGTCGACGGTGACGGCGGACGGCTCGCTCCACGTCGATTGACCCGAAGGGAGCACGGACGTCCAGATGCGCTGTGGAGAGCGGGTCGCGAAGGCGACGTAGACGTTCCCGTCGGCGTCGACCGCGATCGACGGCTCGAGCTGATCGATCCCATCCCGGCGTCCGAGGAACGTCGCGGGGCTCCAGGTGCCGTCGGCGGCGCGGACGGCGACGGCGATGTCGAACTCGCCGGTGGCCCTGTAGGACCACACGGACCAGCTACGCCCGTCGAGCCCGGCCGCGGTGGCGGGGGTCCCGTCGAGGCGCGAGATGTAGTCGCGGGAGGGGACGGCGGGGCCGGCGGCGAGCGTACACACGCCGAGGCTGGCCGCGCCGAGCAAGCACAGGACACGGAATGAACGGCGGCTAGGCATCGCTCCGCCTCCTTTCCACGAACGCATCGAACGCATCGGATTCGGGGAAGCGGCGCTCCAGGCCCGAGCGCAGCGCCTTGAGCCGGCCGAACGCGATCTTCTCGCGCGTCGGGTTCGCCTGGGCGATCGCCATCTTCCACTCATAGAACGCGTTGAAGAAGAGGATGTCCGGATACCGCTCCGGCGAGCCGGCGAGGGCGTCGGACTGCCGCAAGCACGACTGGGCCTGCGCGGGCTCCTTGGCGAGGTAGTAGGCCTCGCCGAGATTGCTCCACGCCTGAGCCTCGAGACGCCGGTGGGCGATCTGGTGGGCCTCGGTGAGCGCCCCGCGAAGGAGCCGGATTCCCTCGCGAATCTTGCCGAGGGCGACGTAGCTGTCGCCGACGTTGATGCGGACGCGGATCGCCTCGAGGGACTCCCCCGCGGCGTCGTAGAGGGTCCCGGCGTCGCGGTACTTCTCGATTGCGATCAGGTGCTGCTGCCGCTGGGCGAGCACGCGTCCCATCGTGTGGAGCGAGCGCGCCGCCAAGAGGTCGAGCGACTCCGCGCGGGCGATCGCGAGCGCCTTTTCGGCCTCGAGCTCGGCCAAGAGCAGATCGCTCTGATCCGCGTGGAGGTTGGCCAGGTTGAGCAAAGCCCGCGCGGACAACGTCGCCGGGAGGGAGCTGGACGACCGCAGCGCTTGACGGAGCTCGTGCTCGGCGAGGGCGAGCTTGCCGAGTCGGGAAAGCGCCATCGCCAGGTTGATCCGCGTTTGGACGATCAGCTCGGCGACCGTGTCCGAGGCGGGCTCGTCATGGAGGAGATCGAGGGCGCACTCGTAGCAGGCGAACGCACGGCCGTAATTCCCGCTGCGCAGCTCCGAGTTCCCCTCGTCGACGATCGCGCGCGGCTCGCCTGCGGCGGGCTTCAGCCCCTCGTACGCCTCGAGATCGACGACGTCCGAGAAGGCCTGCACGGAGACGTTGAAGACG
>Ga0210379_10000393_pt1 | contig 13939 bp, 11 predicted proteins | sample PLMedo_2_FD_155468 | JGI IMG/M metagenome (GOLD analysis project Ga0210379, IMG submission 155468) | Groundwater sediment microbial communities from an aquifer in East River, Colorado, USA - PLM4_32_coex redo | ecosystem: Environmental > Terrestrial > Soil > Riparian zone | place: USA: East... | reverse complement strand
CCGTTGACGGCCTCCTCGGCCGGCACCACGAAGCTCTTCTTCTCCTCGATGCCGTCGGCGAACGCCTCGAGCTCCGCTTTTTCCTTGTCCACCGCCGGCAGCGTGATCCGCTCCGGCTGGCCCTGGATGCCGCGCGTGATGAGCTCGGTGTCGCCGCGCATCTCGATCCAGCCCTTCGACCCGAACACGTGCATGCGGTAGAGGTCGGCGGTCACGAACACGGTGCTGAGCGAGCCGGTCGCGCCGCTCGCGAATTTGAGCAGCATCGAGGTCGTATCGTCCAAGTCCACGTCGGCGGCCAGCTTGCGCTTGTCGCTGAACGCATAGACGCTGGTGACCAGGCCCGCGATCTGGATCATGCCGTCGAGCGTGTGGATGCCGCGCGCCGTCATCCCTCCCGCCGGGGCCTCCGCCCGGGTCGAGCGCCAGCTGCTCATGTCCAGGTTGTAGCCGGTGGGCCCGGAATGCGTCGCCTCGACGTGCAGCACGTCGCCGATCTTCCCGGAGCGGATGCGATACAGCATCTCGACGAACGACGGCGCGTGTCTGCGGTTGAAGCCGATGCTGAGCGTAATGCCTGCCGCCTTGCATGCCTCGATCGCCTTCTCGGCGGTCTTGCGCGTCAACGTCATCGGCTTTTCGACAAATACGTGCTTGCCCGCCTTGGCCGCCTGCGCGATCTGTTTCAAATGCAGGGAATGCGGCGTTGCCAATATGACGGCTCCGATCTCGGGGTCCTTCAAGACCCGCCCGTAGGACGAGACGACCTTGATGCCGGTTTTTTCCGAGAACTCCATGTGCTTCGCGGGATCGCGGGAGATCCCTTTCACGATCTTGATCTTGTTGCTCCCCTGCACCGACTCCACCAGGCGGTTGCCCCAGCGCCCCAGTCCGTAAATCGCGGCATTCAACATATCCTTCTCCGTTTTTTTTCCGACCAGGCCGCAACGATAACACGGACCGCGCCGGCATTTCACTCGACGCGCATGCCGGCGTCCGTCACGACCTTGCGCCAGACGAGGATTTCCGAAGCGATAAACTGCCGGAATTCATGCGGGGTACTGCCTATGGGCTCGCCGCCGTCATCGGAAAGTCTCTCCGCGACCCCCGGAGATTTGACGACCCTGGCGAATTCCGCGCTGAGCTTGTCCACGATGGCCGCGGGCGTGCCCGCTGGCGCGGCATAGCCGTGGAAGGTGGACGCGGCGTAGCCGGGCACCCCCTGTTCCGCGATCGTTGGCAGGTCGGGCAGGATCCTGGAACGCAGGGCGGTGCTGGTCCCCAAGGCGCGCAGTTTGCCGGCTTTCACGGGAGACACTGCGCTCAAGACATTCGCAAGCGTCGCATCGATCCTGCCCGCGGTAAGGTCGAGCATCGCGAGTCCAACGCTGCGATAGGGAACGTACGCGGCCTTGACGTTCGCCGCGGAGAGAAACCACAGGGTCACGAGATGGGTGCCGCTGCCCAGATTGCCTGCACCGAAAAGGATGCCCTCTCGCTGCGCCCTCGCATGCGCTATGAAATCCTTCACCGACTTTGCCGGACTGGCGGCGTTGACCACCAGCAAGTACGGGGCGCGGGTCATCCACGACACCGGCGCGAAATCCTTGATCGGGTCGACCGGGTAGTTCTTGTGCAAGGCCGGGGAGAACGTGAAGCTCGGCACGACCGCCAGCAGCGTATAGCCATCCGGCGCGGCCCTGGCGACCGTGGTCAGCGCAATGATGCCCGCCGCCCCTCCCCCCGCGCGATTGTCAACGATGAATTGCTGGCCCAGGTTCTGGCTCATCCTGGCAGCAAACAAGCGCGCCTGTATGTCGGTTGCTCCGCCCGTTGCCTGGGGTACGACCACCCGCACCGGCTTGGCCGGGAAGGATCCGGTCGCGCCCGGTGCGGCAGCGGCGCCGGGCAGCGCCGCGGTCAGCGCCGCGACCAGCACCGCCCCGCAGCAACCGGCCGGCGTCATTCTCTTCATTCGACCTTCATGCCCGCAGCCTTGACGACTTTGCGCCAGCGCGCGATCTCCGAGTTGAGGTGCTGGGCGAGCTGCTCCGGGCTGCTGCCGACCGGCTCCCCGCCGTCGCCGACCAGGCTGTCCATCACATCGGGCGAGCGCACGGCCTTCGCCAGCTCGGTGCTCATTCGGCCGACGATCGCGGGGGGCGTGCCGGCGGGCGCGAGCCAGGCGAGCCACGTGGTCGTCTCGTAGCCGGGCACGCCGGACTCCGCGACCGTGGGCAGGTCGGGCACGGCTTTCGCCCGCCGGGCGCTGGTCAACGCCAGCGCCTTCAAGCGGCCCTGTCGCACGTACGGCAGCGACGAAAGGATGTTGCCGAAGATCACCTGGACCTGCCCCGACATCGCGTCGATCAGCGCCGGCCCCGTGCCCTTGTACGGAATGTGGGTGATCTTCGTCCCGGCCAGCAGGTTGAACAGCTCGAGCGCCATGTGAGTGGAGGTGCCGTGGCCCGCGGACGCGCCGTCGAGCACGCCGGGCCTGGCCTCCGCGAGCGCGACGAGCTCCTTCGTCGATTGCACCGGCAGGGACGGGTGCACCATCAGCAGGATCGGCGCCTGGATCACCAGCGAGATCGGAGCGAAATCCTTGATCGGATCATAGGGCAGCTTCGCGTAGACCGCGGGCGTGATCGAATAGCCGCTCGCCACGGCAAGCTGCGTGTAGCCGTCCGCGGACGACCTGGCGACCTGCGCGTAGGCGAGCGTACCGCCCGCGCCGGTGCGGTTCTCCACGACGAACGAGCGGTTGAGGTTGGCGGAGAGCCGCTGCGAGAGCAGGCGCGCCTGGACATCGGTGCCGCCGCCGGGTGCGAGACCGACGATTACCCGCACTGGCTTCGCCGGAAACGATTCGGCAGCACCCTGCGCGAGAACCGCGCAGGGCGACAGCGCGCCCGCCGCCACAACTGCGGCGACCAGTCGACGATGCTTCATAACGCCCCTCCTCCCCGTTTCAAGCCGCAGCGGGCGTAGTACCGAACGGCGTTATCCCAGAACAGCTTGCGCTTGCGCGCCTGCGGCATGTCCCATTCCATCACCATTTCCACCGTGTGGGGAAAATGGCTTTCGCCGTGCGGATAGTCGGAAGCGTACATCAGCACGTCCTCCCCGATGAGGTCGATCACCGCGTTGGTCAGCTTCGCGCCCTCCGGGGCCTCGATGCTCTGGAAATAACGGCCGCTCGTCACGTATTCGCCCGGCGCGCTCTTCAGCTGGGGCAGCGCGGAGCGGATCGTCCTGGCATGCTCGTTCAGCCGCTCCATCCAGAACGGCAGCCAGCCATGCCCCGCTTCGAGCGTGCCGATGCGCAGTCCGGGATACCGGTCCATCACACCGGCTCCGATCAACGCGGCCATGTTGCGCATGCCGCACCACGGGTGCGCTGCGGAGCGCTGCAGGAAGAGGTTGTCCCAGGTGTCGAGCCCGCCCGGTGCGTACGGCGGCATCACGGTAAAGGTATGCAGCGCGATCGCCAGGTCATGGTCCTGGGCGGCGGCCCACACCGGCTCGAGGTCTGGATGATCGAGTGGCATGCCATACGGCGCGTACACCATCAGCCCCCACGCCCAGCACGATCGTCCCCAGCGGCGGATTTCCTCGAGGCTGCCTGGCACGTCGCGCGCGCAGGCGAGGATCACGCCGCCGATGCGATCGGGATAGGCGCTGCAGTAATCCTCCATCCAGCGGTGATAGGCGCGGTACATCCCCGACTCGAGCGCCACGTCGTCGCCCGCGGTCCACGTTCCGAACCATCCGGAGGGCAGCGTGAGATTGACGTCCACGCCCTCGTAGTCCATGTCGTTGATGCGCTCCGCGGGGTCGTAATCCACGCGCGGGTGAGGCTTGCGCGCGCCGTGCGCGCCCGTGAACCCCGCCATGTACTTGCCCCGGGTGTCCTGGGGATCGGAGGCGCCCAGCCGGCGGCGGTAGTGACGCTGGCCCCTGGCGTAGATGGCGTAGCCGCGGTTGGTCGACGACTTGTATTGATCCCACGCCGGCAACTTCGCCTTCTCCGCATCGGCCAGGTACTTTTCCAGGACGTCCAGGTACGGCCCTACATGGGTATCGGTGTCGAAGATCTTGAAGCCATTCTTCGCCATCTCGTTCTCCGTCCCGATATTCGCCGGACCGTTACGCGAGCAGACGGACGACTTGCGTCGCGTCGGAAATGTTTTCCAGGTTGCGCATCATCTCGGCGGCGCGGTCCAGGTTCTCCGCCGGGACCGGCTTCGCCGAAAACGAAACGCAATCCCGGAACTTCGCCTCCAGGCGTTCCCAACTGACCGGGTGTTTTGGATCGCCGGGCACGCCGTCGGGCCGGTGCGCGAGGACCCTTCCGTCACGGGTGACGATTTCCACGGAAGTTTTCGAAATGTCGGAGGATCCACCCCTGCCGCCCGGCGGTTCAGCGGCGGGCCGGTAGCTCACCCGGTCGGCCATCGCCAGCACGCGCGGGTCCCGCAAGCCCTCCTCCGTATAGTCGTGCAGAGTGACGTTGCCCTTCACCATCATCACCGCGGTCGTGAACGGGATGCTGTACTTGCCGTCGATGCTGACTTGGGGCCGGCGCTTTGACTCCAGCGGCTCCGAGAGGAGCTGCGTGCCGCCCGTGCCGCCGACGATCGTGATCGATTCGATGTCCTCCGGTTTCAATCCGTGCCGTTCCCGCAAGTACAACGTCGCGGCGTTGGTCGGTCGCGTGTAGGCGCACGCAGGCCAGACCTTAAAGCCGTGCTTCTCGATCAACGGAAAGCGCGTCTCGAGGCCGTCCACGATCGCGTTCCAGTCCGGCTCGCGCCCGCGAATGTAAGTCCTGAAGAAGCCGTAACGGCCCTCGACGATCTCCTTCGACCCGATGATGCCGCGCCGTGCCAGCTCCGCCGCCAGGATAGCCCCTTGGCCCGAGAACCCCGCTTGCATGGCGCGCATGTGCGTGGCGGCGCCGACCGCCATCTGCCGACTGCCGCTCATTTGGTTGAAGCCGATGCCGAGGGCGTTTTCCATCTGCTCCTCATCGAGGCCGAGCAGGCGGCCGGCGGTGGCAGCGCCGGCGAGGAACCCCATGAGCTGGGTCGCGAACCAGCCCTCGGTCATCGTCCAGTCCGGGATATCGATCGCCTGCGTGAGCCGCGTCATGACATCGGTGCCAGCGGCAACGGCGGTGATAAGATCACGCCCGCTCACGCCGCCGAGCCTCTCGGCGACGGCGAGCGCGACGGGAATGGTCACGATGCTGGGATGGCCGCTCTCGCCGAGGTCGTCGTAGTCGAGCATGTGGCCGAGGCCGCCGTTGACGAAGACCGCCCACGGCGCGGGCGCTCTTCCGCCGAAGCCGAGTATCGTCGCCTCGGGCGCACCGCCCAGCGCCTTCACGTAATCAGCGAGAATCGCGGCCTCTGGCGCGAGCGTGCTCGCGCCGATCGAGACACCCAGTGTGTCCAGCACGCATTGCTTGATCATGTCGACGAGCGCGGGTGGCAGCGCCTCGTAGCGCAGCGTCGCGGCGTGCCGCGCCAGCTTGCGCGTGACACCCCTGCCTTTGCCGTCGGCGCCTTCGTGCCAGGCGCCGGTGATCGTGCTCATATCGCCTCCAGCTTTTCCTTGAGCCCCAGGCCCTTGATGATCTTCCCCCAGCGCGTGATCTCGGCATGGATCAGGTCGCGGAACTCGGCGGGGGTATTGGCCGCCGCCGCCTCGGCCCCGTCCGCGGCGAGCCGTTCCTTCACTTCCGCGGAATTCATGAGCGCGCCGACCTCCCGGTTGAGCAGGAGCACGAGAGTTGCCGGCGTCCTGTTCGGCGCGAGCAGCCCGTACCAGCTGCGCAGCTCGTAGCCGGGCACGCCGGATTCGGCGATGGTCGGCAGATCGGGCATGGCCTGCACCCGCTGCGGACTGGTGATCGCAAGCGCCTTCAGCTTGCCGCTTCTCACCAGCGGCGTCGCGGTCAGCGTGTTGGTGATCGCGAGCTGGACGCGGCCGCTCATGACGTCGATCATCGACAGGCCGCTGCCCTTGTACGGGATGTGCGTCATCTCGACGCCCGCCATCGACTTGAACAGCTCCATACCCAGGTGCACGACCGAGCCGACGCCGCTCGACGCGTACACCAGCGGCTTCGCCTTCGCTAGCGCGATCAGCTCCTTCACCGAGCCCGCGGGCAGGGACGGCGTCGCGACCATGAGGTACGGCTGCGTGATCATCAGCACGACCGGGGCCAGCTCCCGGGGAATATTGGTCGTCACTGTGCCGAGCAGCATCGCGGTCACGTTCTGCGCGCTGAGTGTCGCCAGCGTATAGCCGTCGGGCGCCGCCTGCGCCGCCAGCTGCAGCGAGATCGCCCCCGCCGCGCCGGCGCGATTGTCCACGACCACCGACTGCCCCAACCGCTCGCCCAGCTTCTGGGCGACCGCGCGGGTCATGACGTCGCTGCCGCTGCCGGCGGGCGAGCCGACCAGCACCCGGACCGGCTTGCTCGGGTAGCCGTCCGGCGCCCGGGCGGGCTTCTGCTGGGCAAGAACCAGGCTCGCCGTGCACGCAAGGAGAATCAGGGCGCCCGGCTTCCAGATTCCCGTTGCCGCGTTCATGTCCTCCCCCTGCGTCCTGGTTACGTGCCGCCGGACCCGGTCACCAGGACTTCATCACCCTCAATCGAGAACCTGTGATCGAATCCTTCCGATACCCATTCCATGAAGCGGACCGCGTCCTCGAAACGCGGGTCGCCCCGGCGCAGGACCTCGGGCCGCAACTGCTTGTCGATCAACACCGGCAGGAACGAGACGCGCTGCACGCCCTCTCGCGACAGCACCGCTTTGGCGATCAGGCTGCGCTTGGCGTCGGCGCCGTAGGCGAGATGCGGGTAACCGGGGTCCATGGCGACTCCATAGCGCTGCGCGAAGTCGGCCGCCTGCTGCGCCGTCTTGGCAGTCGAGGACATGATGAAGTTGCTCAGGCTGAAAAAACAGGTCTTGCCGCCATAGACTCCGATCGCCTTGGGCGTGTGCGCGTGATGGCCCAGTATCAGGTCCGCGCCCGCTTCGAACGCCGCCTTGGCCGCCGTGACCTGGTAATCGGCGATCGTCCGGGGAATGAAATGGACACCCCAGTGCAGCGACAGGACCACGACGTGGGCCGTCTTTCGCGCTGCAGCGATGTCCTCCACCATTCCGGCAAGGTCTTCTTCGTAGGGGACGGTGACAACCCGCGGCGGCACCCCGGCCTGGTAATCGAACGGCTCGTAGTAGGTATGCGCGCGCAGCGGGGCGATCCCGGCGCGATCGCGTCCCGCCGCGTAGCCCGTTTGCAGGATCGAGCAATAGGCGAGGATGGCGATGCGCACCCCGTTCTTCTCCACGATCGCCGGACGGCGCGCTTCGCGCAGATTGCGGCCCGCGCCGACGACCTGCATGCCCTTGTCCCGCAAGAGGTCAACGGTATCGAGGAGAGCGTCCTCGCCCCAATCCATGGCGTGGTTGCTGGCGAGAGACACGACGCCGAAGTCGCAGTCCGCGAAGACCGAGGCCATGTGCGGCTTGACCCGGCTATGGGCGCCGCCGGAGTGGACCTGGAGGGCGCCCCGCTCCGAATAGACGCGCTCAACCTGGGCGAAGCGCAGGTCCGCCGTGGCGAGCGCCGGTTTCGCCAGTACGGAATAGGCGTCCATCGGCTCGTGTATCGGGCCGACGTCGCCGCAGCCGAGAAGGATTACGCGGTTGTCAGTCATGGGACAAAGTGACGAGAGCCGTCACCTTCCGTATTTGTCGAGCATCGCCGCGGATAAGTAGCGCTCCTCGAGCTCGCGCTGCTTCTCCCCACCCTCGCCCTCCGTGCCGGCATCAGGACGCGGATAAGGCCGGTCCTTGCGGCTCGTGGCGAAGTCTTCCCACGCCGCGATGCCACGCTTCTGGAAGTCCTGCATGAAGTCCCACAGCGCCGCCCACATGACCTGGTGCGTGAAGCCGGGATACCACGCGATGTTGACCCCCAGCGCGAGGTGCTCGTCCAGCCCGAGGTAACGCGGCAGTTTCCCCTTCATGAAAGAGAACGGCCCCTCGACTGCCGCGCGCGCGAGCTTGATCTCATCGATCGAGTGGGGCGATTCGAGCTGCACCCAGTCGACGCCCGCTTGCTTCCGGTACGCCTGAAGGCGCTTGATGCAATCCTCGAGGCCGCCGTTGGCAGCGTCGCGCGCATAGCACTGCGCCATGACGACGAAGTCGGGGTCGAGCTCGTTCTTCATGTCCACGGCGGCGCGGTAGCGCGCGATGGCCTGCTCGAGCGGGACGACCTCAATGCCGGCGCTCTGCGTGCGGCGCTTGCCCTCGATCGGCTGGTCGTCGATGCGCACCCCGGCGACACCCGCGCGGATGCACTCGCGCACCATGCGCCGCACCGCCATGATGCCGCCGTGCCCGGTGTCGCCGTCCATGATTACCGGGAAATTCACGCTCTGTGCGATCCAGCCGGCAATCTGCACGCACTCGGTCATCGTTGCCGTGCCGACGTCGGCGAGCCCGGTGTATGAGCCGACGACGCCGCTCGTGCCGACAAACCCGGCTTCGCAGCTCGCCTGTTCCATGATGCGCGCGTGCGATGCGCTCGGCGGGTGCAGCACGACGAGCACCTTGTCCTTGCGGTGAATCAGCCGTTGCAGCTGCGCGGTTTTTTTCAGCGCATTCATGGTCAGGCGGCCGCCGACTGCGACCCGCGCGCGTGGCGCGCGCTCTCGCGCCCTGCGATGCGCCCGAACACCGCGCCGCCCATGAGCCCGGCGCTGCCGGGGTAATTGAAATAATAGAGCCCGCCGACCAACTCCCCTGCGGCATAAAGCCCGGGGATGGCCAGGTCCTCCATGTCGAGCACGTGCGTGGCCGGGTCGATCTTGAGGCCGCCGAAGGTGAAGGTAATGCCGCACCCGACCGAGTAGGCCTGGAACGGCGGCACTTCCAGGGTGTTGGACCAGTTGGACTTGTTGATCGCGAGCCCCGTCGTGCCGCGGCCGTCTTTCACGTTGGGATCGAACGGCACGTCGCGCTTCACCGCGGCGTTGTACTCGCGCACGGTCTCGAGGAACTGCGCCGGATGCACGTCGTGCATGCGGTCAACCAGCTCCTCCAGCGTGCTGGCTTCCGCCTTGGTCGCGCCGCGCAGCTTATACTCCTCGCGCAACAAGTGCGCCACCTGCGCGTCGAACACCTGCCACGCGTAGCTGCCCGGCTGCTGCAGCACCACGCGGCCGTACTTGGCGTAGGTGTAGTTGCGGAAGTCCGCGCCCTCATCCACGAAGCGTCTGCCCTCTGCGTTGACCATGATGCCGAAGGGATAGCTGTGCCGGTAGCTGCTCGAGCGCGAATCGAGGTCGCCGAAATCCGGCGCGTAGCGCTCCCAGGCGACCGAGTGGCAGCCCGACCACTGGCCGTAGGACTGCGCGCCGATTTCGAGCGCCATGCGGATGCCATCGCCGGTGTTGTAGCGGGTACCCCGGACCTTGGCCATGTCCCAGCCCGGGCCCAGATAGCGCGCGCGCCATTCCCGGTTCGCTTCGAAGCCGCCGCAGGCGAGCACGACCGCGCGCGCGCGGATGATTTCCTCCCTGCCGCTCGCGACAAGCCGCACGCCTTCGATGCCCTCCGGCCCGCGCAGCAGGTCCTTCGCCTGCGCCCCATAGCGCACCGCGATGCCGTGCTTCTCCACCGCCTTGTAGAGGTACTCGACCAGCCCCCGCCCGCCGCTGTTGGCATGGATCACGACGCCACCGAAGAACTTGAAGCGGCCGTTCACGTTGAACGCCTGGCGTCCGTAGTTGGGCACGAAGCGCACGCCGCGCCCGCGCAACCACTGCACCGTATCGGTGCTGTTGCGCACGATGGCCTCGGCGAGGTCGGGATCGATGTAGTACTGCGTGATGCGCCCAAGATCGTCCAGGTAGTCCTCCGCGGTGTAGTGGCCGAAATCGGTGCGCGCGATCTCTTCGTCCGTGAGATCGGGAACGATTTTCCTGATGTCGTCGGCGCCGTGGTGCACCATGCGGAAGCCGCCACCGGTGAACGCGCTGTTGCCGCCGCGCTTTTCAACCGGCGCGCGCTCGAGCACCAGCACGCTCGCTCCTTCCTCGCGGGCCGACAGCGCCGCGCATAACGCGGCATTGCCTCCGCCGACAACGATCACGTCATAGGATGCCTGTTCCATGATTTCTCTCCTTTGGCGCGCCTCACGACTTCGGTCCGCCGGCGAGCGCGGCTTCCCGCAGGTAGCGCTCGTACGCGAATTCCGGCAGACCGCCGCACTCGAAGATCTGCTCGATCAGCGGCGGAAACTTGCGCAAGGCCGCGACTTTGCCGCTTGCCGGGTTGCGCACGACGCCTTTCGGGTAGTCCACCTCCAGCGTCTCGCCGTCCTGCACGATCGCCGTCACGCCGGGCGCGACGAAGATGGGAATCGCGCGCGAGATGCTGTTGCGCAGGAACAGGCGCGCGACCGACTCCGCGACGATCGCCGCGACGCCGACCTCGCGCAACACCAGGCCCGGCCGGCTCGAGCCGCAGCCGAAGTTGCGCCCGGCCACCATGATGTCGCCCGGTTTGACCTGCTGTGGAAATTCCGGCCGGTACGCCTCCATCGTGTGCTGCTTCAGCTCTTCCATCGTCGGGTAGCGGTAATAGGGATTGATAGCGTCGGTTTCGATCGAGTCGCCGAACCTCCAGACGCGGCCGCGGATCACCCGGTTGAGATCAAAGCCCATGGAACACCTCCCTCGGGTTCACGATCTCGCCCGCCACCGCCGCCGCCGTCACCGTGAGCGGGCCCGCGAGGTAGATTTCCGCGTTGAGGCTTCCCTTGCGGCCCTTGTAGTTGCGCGTGGTCGCGGTGATGCAGACCTCGCCGTCGGACAGGAACCCGACGCGCGGCTGGCAGATGCCGCAGCCCGGCGTGACGACCTGGACGCCGGCTTCGACGAGCTTCTCGATCAGCCCCGCCTTGAGGCACTGAAGGTAAACCTGCTGCGAGGCCGGCGAGATGATGAAGCGCACGCCTTTCGCCACCTTGCGCCCTTCCAGCATGCGCGCCGCGATCTCGATGTCCTCGAAGCGGCCGTTGGCGCACGAGCCGATTTGCGCCTGGTTGATTCGCGTCCCCCTGGCCTCGTCCACCGGCACCACGTTGCCGAACTGGTGGGGCCTCGCCACCACGAACGGCATCTGGTCCACGTCGACCCTAATTTCCTTCGCGTATACCGCGCCCGGGTCAGGCGTGAGCGGCGCATACGGCTTGTCGGTGCGCCCCCGGAGGAACGCCCGGGTCTTGTCGTCCTCCGGGAACATGGCGAACTTGGCGCCCACTTCCACGCCGTGGGCGGAAAGGCACATGCGGCTGTCGATGGAGAGCTGCGGCACCAGGGACCCCGAGTACTCGATCGACTGGCTGCCGGCGAAGTCGTCACCATACTGGCCGGCGAGATGAAGGATGATGTCCTTGGCAATGGGGTAATTGGGCTGCCGACCTTCGAGCACGACCTTGATGGATTCCGGAACCTGGAACCAGAGTTCCCCGTAGAGCAGCACGTAGAACATGTCGGCCCGCGAGATGCCGGTGCCGCCCGCGTTCAATGCGCCATAGCTGATCGTATGCGAATCGTTGCCGACGACGAGTTCGCCCGGGCGCATGAGCCCGTAATCGGCCATCATCTGGTGGGAGATGCCCGGCTCGGCGTCGTGAAAGCACCGGATGCCGAGCCGCTCGACCTCGCGGCGGATGAGCGCGTTCTCATCGGCAAGCTTCTGGGAGAGCGCCGGCTGATGGTGGTCCACCAGGACGAAGACCCGGTCCGGATCCCATACCCTTGGCAGCCCCTCCTTGAACCCGGACTGCACCGCCATCTCATGCAATGGATCGGCGGCATGGTAATGGCACATCGCGCCATCGATCCGGGCTTCGAGAAAGTCGCCGGCCCGCACGGCTTGCCCGGACAGGTTGTGCCGCGTCAGCAGCTTTTCGGCCATCGTTTCTGCCATAACCATCCTCGATCGGGGAGCGCCGTCCGGCGCCCCGGGTCCCGGCAATGCGCTAACTCTCGGTTTCGGGAAAGAGCCGCTTCAGGCGTTCGCGCTGCGCGGCACGCACGTGCTCCCGCGCCGCCGCTTCCGCCGCGTCAGGGTCGCGCCGCTGTATAGCCCCGGCGATCCGCGCATGCTCGGCCGCGGCCGTCTGCGCGCGGTGCGGGAGCAGCATGAGCGGCGTGCCAAGCAGTCCCATTGAATCGCTGACCGCAGCGAGACTCTTCTCGAGGTAGCGGTTGTGCGCGGTGCGGTGGATCGCCTCGTGGAAACGCCGGTTGTGCCGCGCCAGCCCCTGGAGGTCGCCTGCCAGCTGGCGCTCCCGCTCGACCAGCTCGAGCAGTTCCAGCAGCTCCATGTCCGAGGCATGCCGCGCGCACAGGCGTGCCGCTGTTCCCTCCAACGTTTCGCGCATGACGTAGAGCTCCATCACCGCCTGGCGATCGAGGCTCGCCACCACCAGCCCCGTGCGCGGCGCGTGTTCGAGCATGCCCTCGGATTCGAGCCGCCGGATGGCGTCGCGCACCGGCGTGCGGCTCACGTTGAGCCACTCCGCCACCTCGATCTCCATGATGCGATGGCCGGACCTGAACTCGCCGTGCTGGATCGCGTCGCGCAGCCGGCGGTAGACGTGCTCGCTGCGCGAGCCGTGGCGCGGGGCGTGCTGTTTCTGGGTGGAAGCGCTGGAGCGGGACACGGGATCGGCGCAATTCGATGAATGCGGCCGGTTGACCGCTGGGTATATCAACTGTATTCTAGTGTATACATGTGAATCCCGACTGTCCAGCCGGGTAAACCAGCGAGATCTCCAGCCCCGGGAACGGTCGAGTTCAACCCTGCGACCGATCGAAATTGCCCGGCCCCAGCGGATTCGCGCCAGGAACCGGGTGCAAGCGATGTCCCGGGAGTGTGCAATGGATCCAGTTCGAATGTCGCAATCAGCGCGCGGCGTGAAGATCGGCGGTCGGTGTGTCGCCCTGCCCGACAACAGGCGCCGCCGCATATTGCCTTACTGGTTCCTGGCGCTGGCCTGCCTGCATCCTCTATCCGCCCTCGCCCAAGGCGGGCCTCCGGGATATCCGGTGAAACCCATTCGCCTCGTGGTCGGGCAGGCGCCCGGCGGCGCCACCGACGTCATTGCGCGCCTCGTCGCTCCGAGATTCGGCGAGCATCTCGGCCAGTCGGTGGTGGTGGAAAATCGTACCGGTGCTGCCGGCTCCATCGGGGCGGCTTTCGTCGCCAAGAGCCCCCCCGATGGCTACAACCTGCTCGTCATCTCGAGCAGTTATGCGATCAACCCGAGCCTCTACAAGGACCTGCCGTTCGATCCGGTCAAGGATCTCGCGCCCGTGACGCTGATCGCCGAGGCGCCGTTCCTGCTGGTGGTACACCCCTCGATGCCCGCACAGTCAGTCAAGGCGCTCATCGCCCTTGCGAAGGCAAAGCCCGGCGCGCTGAACTTCGCCTCCGGCGGCAGCGGCAGCTCGGGCCAGCTCGCGGGCGAGTTGTTCAAGTATCTCACCGGCGTGGACATGGTCCACGTGCCTTACAAGGGCGCCGGGCCGGCGCTGGTGGACGTCATCGCCGGCCAGGTCCATATGACCTTCGCCAGCGTGCTCTCGTCGCTGCCTCACGTGAAGAGCGGAAGGCTGCGCCCACTCGGCGTAACCAGCGCCAAGCGGTCGGTGGCCATCCCCGAGCTGCCGACCCTCGCCGAAGCCGGCATCAAGGGTTACCGGACGACGACCTGGTACGGACTGCTTGCCCCTGCGAATACCCCCGCGCCGATCATCAACCGGCTGAGCGGAGAAATGCGCAAGCTGGTGGAGTCAGGGGACGTGAAGAACCGCATTGTCGCCGCCGGCGCCGAG
>Ga0210379_10000391_pt1 | contig 13969 bp, 11 predicted proteins | sample PLMedo_2_FD_155468 | JGI IMG/M metagenome (GOLD analysis project Ga0210379, IMG submission 155468) | Groundwater sediment microbial communities from an aquifer in East River, Colorado, USA - PLM4_32_coex redo | ecosystem: Environmental > Terrestrial > Soil > Riparian zone | place: USA: East... | reverse complement strand
CTGGCGACCGCCACGAGCGTCTTGCCACGCGCGCCGGTGCGCTCGACCCAGGCCTTGGCGCCCGCGATCGCGAGCGCTCCGGCAGGCTCGAGCACCACTCGCGTGTCCTCGAACACGTCCTTGATCGCGGCGCAGATGGCGTCGGTGTCGACCCGGATCACGTCGTCCACCAGCTCGCGGCACAGGCGGAAAGTCTCGCGGCCGACCTGCTTCACCGCCACGCCCTCGGCGAACAACCCGACCTGCGCGAGCTTCACGCGCCGGCCGGCCTTGAGCGAGCGATGCATCGCGTCGGCGTCCTCCGGCTCCACCCCGATCACCTTGACCCCGGGACGCAAGCGCTTCACGTACGCGGCGATGCCGGAGATCAGCCCGCCGCCACCGATCGCGACGAAAATCGCGTGGATGGCCCCGGGATGCTGGCGCAGCATCTCCATTGCGATGGTGCCCTGCCCCGCGATCACGTCCGGGTCGTCGTAGGGATGCACGAACGCGAGCCCGCGCCGCCGTCCGAGCGCGCGCGCGTAGAGGCAGGCCTCGTCATAGGAATCGCCGTGAAGCACAACGTGTGCGCCGCGCGCCTTGACGGCCGCAATCTTGATTTGCGGCGTCGTGACCGGCATCACGATGACGGCGCGGCAGCGGAGCCGCTGTGCCGCCAGCGCGACGCCCTGCGCGTGGTTGCCGGCGGAGGCGGTGATCACGCCGCGTCTTAACGCCGCCGGCGGCAGCTGCACCATCTTGTTGTAAGCCCCCCGCACCTTGAACGAAAACACCGGCTGCAGGTCCTCGCGCTTGAGCAGCATGCGATTGCCGGTGCGCGCCGAGAGCCCGGGCGCGAGCTCGAGCGGCGTCTCGACCGCCACGTCGTAGACGCGGGCGCTCAAGATCCGCTCAAGGTAGTCGTTTTTCTTCATAAACCAGACGATTCGGCGACGGTATCAAGCGTAGCAGGAACGCGCGATTTCAGCTATTGCGAGGAGTGAACGGTGAACAGTGAACGGAAGGCGCTGGCAGCTTACCGCTGTTTACCGTTCACCGTTCACCGTTTACCATGATCGTCATGACGCAGGATGAAATGAAGCAAGCCGCCGCGAAGGCCGCGATCGCGCACGTTCCCGATGACTGCGTGCTGGGCGTGGGCAGCGGCTCCACCGCCAACTTCTTCATCGCGGAGCTCGCCCGGATCAAGCGCCGCATCGAGGGTGCGGTGGCGAGCTCGGAGGACACGGCAAGGCGGTTGAAGGATCTCGGCATCCGCGTGATGGACCTGAACGGTGTGAACGAGCTGCCGGTCTATGTGGACGGCGCGGACGAGGTGACGCGCCATCTCGCCATGATCAAGGGTGGCGGCGGGGCGTTGACGCGCGAGAAAATCGTCGCGGCGGTCGCAAGGAAGTTCATATGCATCGCCGACGCCTCGAAGCGGGTGGACGTTCTGGGAAAATTTCCCCTGCCGGTGGAGGTGATCCCGATGGCGCGCTCCTACGTCGCCCGCGAGCTGGTGAAGCTGGGGGGCCATCCCGCGTGGCGGCAGAACTTCGTCACCGACAACGGCAACGCGATCCTCGACGTGCACGGGCTGTCGATCGTGAACCCCTCCGAGCTCGAAGGCGCGCTCAACCAGATCGCGGGGGTGGTCGCCAACGGGTTGTTTGCGCGGCGCGGCGCGGACGTGCTGCTGCTCGGCAGCGCCGAGGGCGTGCAGACCATCAACCGCTAGTGCCGGCGCTGGAGAGCAGCGGGCAACAGACGCGCGCGCAGCAAGGACGCCGTGCCCCGCGACAAGCGTCCGCAATCCCCTACAGCAGGTCGGGCGCAATGACGGCGCGCACCATCGCCTCGTTTCCGTCCCGCGCGGTGAGCCACCAGATCGCGCCTTTCTGGACGGTCCAGTCCTCCACCCTGCCGGTGAGGGCAAGTGCCGCCGCCTGACCCAGCGTTGGCTGGTGGCCGATCACCAGCACCGCTCCCTCCCCGTCCGGCCAGCCGGCGGCTTTCAACATGGTTTGAGGACTCGCGGCAGTGCCGACCTCGGGGCTGGTCTTGAATCGCCTGGTCAGTGCCCGAGCGGTTTGCTGCGCCCGCCGCGCCGGGCTCGCCAGGACCACGACGCCCCCGGGCAGTTGCTTCTTGAGCCAGGCCGCCATGCGCCGCGCCTGCTTCCCGCCGCCAGCGGTGAGCTTGCGCGATGCGTCGGGTACGCCGGGAGCAGCGTCCTCGGCATCGGCGTGACGCCACAGAATCAGTTCCATGTTCCGGGTTCAAGGTTCAAGGTTGGACGATGAACTATGAACTTGGAACTTCGAACCCGGAACGAGCGGATCTACCAAATCCGGCCGGCGGCGCCGGCAGCGGGCGTGACGATTACTTGTTGGCGGGCGGAACGTAGCCGGAGGCAACATCCGCACCGCCACCGAAGAAATGCTTTTCCATCTGCTGCGTGAGGTAGTCGCGCGCCTTCTTGTCCGCGAGGTTGAGACGGTTTTCATTGACCAGCATCTTCTGCTGTTCGAGCCACTGCTTCCAAGCTTCCTTCGATACGCGGTCGAAGATCCGCTTGCCGAGTTCTCCCGGATAGGGCGGAAAATCAAGCGCTTCCGCTTCGCGCCCCAGCTTGATGCAATTTACCATTCTAGGCATGGCCGGTGGATCCAGGCTAATGTCAAGGTCTGACAGAAATATTGCGGAAATGTTACGACCGCACTAGGAGTTTGTCAGACTTTTAGCAGCCTGTCGAAGCACCCCCTCCGACAGGCTGCCAGGCTCAAGTAAACCGCAACTCCATACTCCTATCTTGCCGCCTGGTCGCGGAGGCGAGCATGGGGTGGTCGGCGCGGGGCTTCTCCAGGTAGTAGCCCTGCACGCAATCCACGCCGAAACCGCGGAGCATGACGATCGTCTCCTCGTCCTCCACGCATTCCGCGATGGTGGTGCGGTGCAGCCCCCGCGCGACCGTCACCATCGCCTTCACGAACAGCTGGTTGTCGTACTCCTTGGGGAGGTTGCGGATGAACAGGCCGTCGATCTTCACCGAGTCCACCTGCAGGTGCTTCAGGTAGGCGAACGAGGAGAAGCCCGTGCCGAAGTCGTCGAGGGAAACACCGCAGCCCGCCTGGTGCAGCGCCTCGATGAAGCGCTGGGCGTCGTGCAGGTCCGACACCGCAGAGGTCTCGGTGAGCTCCACGATGAGCCGCCGCGGCGCAACGCCGCAGCGCTTCAGCTGCTCGGCGATGAACTGTGGAAGCAACGGCTCGTTGAACGAGCGGCCGGAGATGTTGACCGCGAGCGCAGGAATGGAGTCCACCTCCGCGAGCAACTGGATCGACTCGCGCAGCACCCAGCGGTCGATGTCGAGGATCTTGCCCGATTTCTCCGCCACCGGGATGAACTGGCCGGGCATGAGCAGCGCCGTCGAGTCGTCCTTGTCGCGCATGCGCACCAGCACCTCGAAATGCGAGAGCGAGCGGTTAGCCGCGGTATACACGCCCTGGAAATGCAGCTCCATCAGGTTGTTCTCGAGCGCGTGCAGGATGCGGTCGTTCCAGGACATGCGCTTGACCATCTGGGACGTGGTATCGAGGTCGCTGCGGTAGATGCGCCAGGCATTCTTGCCGGCCTCCTTCGCCTGATACATCGCGGTGTCCGCCCGCGCGATCAGGTCCTCCGCGTTATCGGCGTGCGCTGGATAGACGGCGATGCCGAGCGAGCTGGTGAGCCGCAGGCTCTGGCCCTCGAACTGGAAGCGGATCAGCGCGATCGAGCGCGTGATGCGTTCGGCCAGCACGCGCAGCATCTCCTCCGAGATCTCCGGCACCAGGATCGCGAACTCGTCGCCTCCCAGCCGCGTGAACATCTCGTTGCGCCGCACCTGCCCCGCCACCTCCCCGGCCACGCGGATCAGCATCGCGTCGCCGGCGCGGTGGCCGAAGGTATCGTTGATGTACTTGAAGTCGTCAAGGTCGAAGAACAGCAGCGCCACCCGCGAGTTGTGGCGCTCGGCATCCGCGATCATGCGCGCGAGCTCCTCGTTGAAGCGGTGGCGGTTGTAGAGGCCCGTCAGCGCGTCGCGCTCGGCAAGGTAGATCAGCTGGTCCGCGGTCTGGCGCTCGCGGGTGACGTCCTGGAACAGCCACAGGTGGCCGACCGGCCGGCCGTAGACGTCATCCACGGAATGCAGCTGCTGGGTGATGAGCCGGCCGTCCGCCATCGGGATCTCCAGCGTGCCCAGGATCTCGCCCTCGCGCGGCAGGAGCAGGACGCGCTTGCCCTGCTCCTCGGGGCGCGCCAGCGCGCACGCCGAGCTAGCGAGCACTTCCTGCGAGCTCCTGCCGATCAGGCGGGTGCCCGGCGCGATCATCCAGATGCGGGTGAAGGAGGGGTTGGTGTAGACCACCTTGTTTTCGGGGGATACGAACAGGATGCCGGTGTCCATCACGCCCAGCAACGCGGAGAGTCGCGCGTGTTCGTCCTGCGCGCGCGTGAGGTACTCCTGCTGCACGACATGCGAGTCGCGCAGCTCGACCACCGTCGCCTCCAGGCGCTGCTCGGCTTCCTTGCGCTGGGTGATGTCGCGGATGCTGATGCGGATGCCGAGGTAGCCGCCATGGCTGTCGTAGATGGGGCGCCAGTCGGCCGCGGCCCAGAATTCGGAGCCGTCCTTGCGCTTGCCGCGGAATTCGTAGTCCTGCCCGGTGTTGCCGCGCAGCGCGCGCCGGATCTGCCTGACCGTGCGCGTGGCGTCCTGCTCGTCGATGAACGGCGCAGGGAAGTTCTCCGTGGCCAGGCATTCCTCCGGCGTGTAGCCGAACATGTCGAGCACGCGCGGGTTGATCCAGATCAACTTCCCCTCGGGGCTGATCCACAGCTCGCAGTCGTAGCTGTAGTCGGCGATCGCGCTGAATTTGGCCTCGTTCTCGGCAAGCGCCTTGATACGGCCCTGGAGGGTGGACGCCATCGCGTTGAACGCGTGGGTGAGTTTGCCCACCTCGTCGCCGCCCTCCACCGGCAGCCGCACGTTGAGATCGCCCGCCGCCAGGTTCTCGCTCGCCTTGGTGAGCTGCGCGAGGTTGCGGGTGAGCCAGAACGAGAGCGCGACCATCAGCAGGATCGACAGGATCAGCGCGAAGCCGCCGATAGCGAGGTTCTCCCGGATCAACTCGGCGCGCGCGGTGCGCATGAATGCAGTGGAAACGCCGAAATGCAGGCGGCCGATGACGATCCCGGTCGACTCGATTTCCATGGAGGTGTGAAAGCGCTCGTCCTTTCCGGACAACGACGCTTTCGGTGAGGTCGCAACCGGCGGCAGAGGGCTGTCGCTCTTCCAGCCTACGCTTGCCACCAGCTTCTCGTTGTGATCGAACAGCACCAGGTAGGTGATGCCGCTGTCGGTGCGCACCCGTTCGAGTATCTGGGCCAGGGTCTTGTACTGGCGCCCGGCGAGGGGAACCGAGAGCGCCGCGTTGAGCAGCTGTTTCTGCTCCTCGAGGTGGACACGCGCCCGCTCGTCGAGCTTTTTGTCCATGACGCTGATGCCATCGGCGATCAGCAACGCCAGCATCACGATGTTCACCAGCACGCCCGCCAGCAGGAGGCGCGCGCGCAGCGACAGCGTGACGGGCAGGAGAGTCATGTTTCCTAGATCCGCTTCACCAGCACGACCGAGCGCCGCTGGTAGTTGTAGAGCGAGCGCTTCTGGCGCGGCAGCTCGCGCACGCCCACTTCGTTGAAGCCGCGCTCCACGAACCAGTGCTCGGCGCGCGTGGTGAGCACGAACAGGCGCTTCAACTTCGCGCGGCGCGCGCGCGCTTCGATCTCGGTCAGCAGCCGCTCGCCGGCCCCCGCGTTGCGGAACTCGGGATGCACGACGAGGCAGGCGAGCTCACCCGCGCGCTCGCCGGGGAACGGATAGAGCGCGGCGCAGCCGACCGCCAGCTTGTCGTGCTCCAGCACCACGAAGCGCCCGATTTCCCGCTCCAGCCGGTCGCGCCCGCGCTTGACGAGGATGCCCTCGGCCTCGAGCGGCTCGATCAATCTCAGGATGCCGCCAATGTCCTCGATGCCGGCCGGCCGCAGCGTCTCGATCGGGTCGGGCGTCAGCATGGTGCCGACGCCCTTGTGGGTGAAGAGTTCGAGCAGCAGGCCGTCGTCGACGTGCCCCGAGATGAGGTGCGCGCGCTTCACGCCGTTTTCGCAGGCCCGCACCGCGCGCGGGAGATAGAGGCGCGCGTCGGTGTCGGCCGCGTCCGCCTTCGCGAGCAGCGCCTGTGCCTGGCGCACAGTCAAGTCCCGCAGCAGCTCGCCGCGGTGGCCCGTGACCCCGATTGCGTCCATGAGGAAGATCAGTTTTTCCGCCTTGAGCGCGACCGCGGTGGCGCCCGCGACATCCTCCAGCGCCAGGTTGAACACTTCGCCGCTGGGCGAGTAGCCGAGCGGCGAGAGCAGCACCAGCTCGTTGTCCTCGAGCCGCTTGCGGATCGCGGCGGCGTCTATCCTGCGCACTTCGCCGGTGTGCATGAAATCCACGCCATCCACCACCCCGATCGGCTTGGCGATGATGAAATTGCCGCTCGCCACCCGGATGTCGGCGCCCGCCATCGGCGAGTTGGGCAGCCCCATGGAGAGCGCCGCCTCGATCTCCACGCGCAGCCGCCCGCTCGCCTCCTTGGCGCAGGTGAGCGCCACCTCGTCGGTCACGCGCAGACCCTGGTGAAAACGGGCGCGGCGCCTGCGCTCCTTCAGTTTCGCCTCGATCTGGGGACGCGCGCCGTGCACCAGCACCAGCCGCACGCCGAGAGCGGCAAGCAGGTTCAAGTCGTGGGTGAGGTCGAAGAACCGGCCGTCAGCCACCACATCACCGCCGAACGCGATGACGAAAGTCTTGCCGCGGAAGGCGTGGATGTAGGGCGCGACCGACTGGAACCAGTCGATGAAACGGTCCTGGCTCGACAGCCGCTGCCGCCGCGGCACCTGCGGCGGCGATTCGTTCGTGCCGATGACTGCCGTCACGGCTTTGTCTGATGTCTTGGAAATCGGCGACCTCCCGGTGATTCCTGGGTGCTGCGCCGGGCACCCTGTGGCGATGCATTCTACCGCAATTTCAAGCACATAGTACGCGAAATTGAAGCTCTGGGGAAGGATTGAGCCGCATCGTTCATCGCGGCAGGAAGGCCGTTCGCCGTCTACAAATGGGGGCAGCGAGGACTGGCCGGCACGCGCCACGGACGCTTGGCCCGACGTTGCGTCTGCAATGAGGATGAGTAGCGGTTAATCTGCTCATCCCTGGTCTACGACCCCAGCCCGTCGCGCTGCATCGCGTCGGGCGTTCGCCGGCTCGAAAGTGCGCAGGCACTTTCTTCCCCGGCCCGAATCCCTGCATGGCTTCGGGCGTTCACGGGCTCGGACGCACGCAGGTGCGTCCTTCGAATTCCCCGTTCACCCCGGCTCACCCCTCATCCCTCAGAAGTCCCCCCACAACGCCTGCATTGCAGCGAGCGCCGCGACCGCGGCGGTCTCGGTGCGCAGCACGCGCGGGCCCAGGCGCACCGGCAGGAATCCTGTTTGTTCCGCCACTCGCTCTTCCTCGGGGGATAAGCCGCCCTCCGGCCCCGCGAGCATCACGATCGCTCCCGTCGGCCGTTCGAGGTCGCGCAGGCCGCGCGACGTGCGCGGCGACAGCAGCACGCGGCGCTCGCCGTCCCGGCGCGCGCCGCAGCCAGCGAGAAATTGGTCCAGTTGCATCAGCGGCAGCACCGGTGGCACGCGATTGCGGCCGCATTGCTCGCAAGCGGCAATCGCCACCGCCTGCCAGTGCGCCACGCGTCTCTGCGCTCGATCCGCGGACAATCGCACGACGCTGCGGCGCGCTTCCAGCGGCTGGATCGCGGCAATCCCAAGCTCGACCGCTTTCTGAATCGTGTAATCCATGCGCTCGCCGCTCGATACCGCTTGAGCGAGCGTAACGGCGAATGGCGCCTCGCGGTCCATCACGTCGCGCCCGGTCACATCGAGCGCGAAGCGATCGCGGCTGGCCTCGACGACCACCGCCGCATACTCGGCGCCATCGCCGTTGAAGAGGATCACGGGCTCGCCCCTCTTCAACCGCAGCACCCGCATCGCGTGGTGCGCCTGCGGTGGCGGCAGCGTGCAGGAGCGCCCCGGCTCCAGCTCGCCGGAAAAATACATGCGGATATTGCCCCCGGGGTTCATCCCGGAAATTATGCCATGCTGTCCGCTTCGGTCCGACCGGGGATGGGTGGCAAGCACGCTATTGTCCGGGGGCAATCAGGACTAAAATCGCGCTTTCCCGAAAGGACCCCGTGAGAATCGTGATACTGGGCGCCGGCCAGGTCGGCTCCACAGTCGCCGAGAACCTGGTCTCCGAGGCAAACGACATCACGGTGGTGGACATCGAGCCGCTGCGGCTGCAAAAGCTGCAGGACAGGCTCGACTTGAGGACGGTCACCGGCAACGCCGCCCATCCCGCCGTGCTCGAGCAGGCAGGCGCGCGCGACGCCGACCTGCTGCTCGCGGTGACGCAGAGCGACGAAACCAACCTCGTGGCATGCAAGCTCGCCGCCACCTTGTTCAACATTCCGACCAAGATCGCGCGCATCCGCTCTACCGACTACCTCTCACATCCCGAAATCTTTTCTTCCGGGAACTTCGCAGTGGACCACTCGATCTGCCCCGAGCAGATATTGTGCGATTCCATCGTCAAGCTGCTCGAGTTTCCGGAGTCGCTGCAGGTGCTCGAGTTCGCCGGCGGGAAGGTGAGCCTGGTCGCCGTGCGCGCCTTCCACGGCGGTCCGCTCGTCGGCCACCAGATCCGGCACCTCCGAGAGCACATGCCGCAGGTGGACACGCGCGTGGCGGCGATCTTCCGCCAGGACAGCCCGATCGCGCCCGAGGGCACGACGGTGGTCGAGGCCGGCGACGAGGTGTTCTTCATCGCCGCTACCGGGAACATCCGCAATGTGCTGCGGGAGCTGCGGCGCATGGACACGCCGGTCAGGCGCGTGATGATCGGCGGCGGCGGCAACATCGGCCGGCGGCTGGCAAAGGCGATCGAGGGCCGCTACGAGGTCAAGATCATCGAGCACAATAAGGCCGGCGCCGAGCAGCTCGCCGCGGAGCTCGACCGGACGCTGGTGCTCGTGGGCGACGCCACCGACGAGGAACTGCTCGATGCGGAGCACATCGGTGACATGGACGTCTACTGCGCGCTCACCAACGATGACGAAACCAACATCATGTCGGCGCTGCTCGCCAAGCGGGGCGGCGCGCGCAAGGTGATTGCGCTCATCAACCGCAGCTCCTACGTCAACCTGCTGCAGGCGGGCCAGATCGACATCGCGATCTCGCCGGCGCAATCCACCATCGGCGCGCTGCTTGCGCACGTGCGCCGCGGTGATTGCGTGGCGGCGCATTCACTGCGGCGCGGGGCGGCGGAAGCTCTGGAGCTGATCGCGCATGGCGACATGAGATCTTCCCGCGTCATCGGGCGCCCGATCGAGCAGCTGCAGCTGCCGAGGGGCATGACCATTGGCGCGATTGCGCGCCAGCGCGGGCGGGCCGGGCCCACCGGGCGGGATGGCAACCATGAGATCCTCATCGCGCACCACGACACGGTGATCGAGGCCGGGGACCATGTCATCGTGTTCGTCGTGAACAAGAGCCTGGTGCCCCGAGTCGAGAAGCTGTTCCAGGTGGATATCGGCTTCTTCTAGTGCCCCCGACCCCTTCGCGGCCTATTCTCCGGCAAGACGTGGCGGAAACACCGACCCTTAACCACGCACGGCCCTCCCACAGCGTGCTCGCGGTGCTGCACGTGCTGGGGCCGGTCGTCATGATCTTCAGCGGCACCATGCTGATTCCGCTCGTGACGGCGCTCATTTACCGCGACGCTGCGATGCTAGCCTATGACGGAGCAATCGCGATAACGCTGGTGAGCGGCGCGCTGCTATGGCTCGCTACGCGCCATGCCAGGCGCGAGTTGCAGGTGCGCGACGGATTCCTGCTCGTCACGCTGGTGTGGGCCGTGATGCCGGCTTTCGCGGCGCTGCCGCTGCTGTTCTATCTACCCGATCTAAGCTTCACGGACGCTTACTTCGAGTGCATTTCCGGGCTCACCACCACCGGCTCCACGGTGCTCTCGAATCTCGACAAGCTGCCGCCCTCGATCAACATGTGGCGGGGCCTGCTGCAATGGCTGGGCGGCATGGGCATCATCGTGCTGGCGGTGGCGATCCTGCCACTGCTGGGCGTGGGCGGACGCCAGATCTACAGGGCGGAGACTCCGGGCCCGATGAAAGATGCCAAGCTCACCCCGCGGATCACCGAAACCGCCAAGGGGCTATGGTTCGTGTACTGCGGGATCACCGCTGTATGCATCGTAGCCCACCGGCTGGCGGGTATGGACTGGCTGGATGCCATCGTGCACAGCTTCGCCACTATGAGCCTGGGCGGCTTCTCCACGCACGACGCCAGCTACGGCTATTTCGACTCGCCCCTGATCGAAGCGATCACGATCTTCTTCATGCTGGTCGCAGGGCTCAATTTCGCAACCCATTTCCTCGCGTGGCGCGGGCTGAGTCTTGGGCCGTACCGGCACGATCCGGAGGCCCGCTGGTTCCTCATCGTGACTCTGGCGAGCGGCGCCGGACTCGCGCTGTTCTTATGGCTGAACGGGGTCTACCCCGATTACCTGACGGCGCTGCGCTTCGCCATGTTCAACACGGTATCGATCGCCACCACGACCGGGTTCGCGAACACTGACTTCAATTTGTGGCCGGTCTTCGCTCCCTTGTGGATGCTGTTCCTGTGCTGTTTCGCTTCCTGCGCCGGCTCGACTGGCGGCGGCATCAAAATGATCCGCGCGCGGCTCCTGTTCCTGCAGGGGTTGCGGGAAATGGTAAAGCTCATCCATCCCCAGGCGCAGGTGCCGGTCAAACTCGGCGGGGAAGTGGTGCCAAACCAGATCGTGTTCGCGGTGCTCGCATTCATGTCGCTCTACGGCGCGAGCATCACGGTCGCGACTTTCCTGCTGCTCGCCAGCGGCGTGGATTTCGTCACGGCGTTCAGCGCGGTCATCGCCTGTATCAACAATACGGGCCCCGGCCTGAACCAGGTCGGCCCCGCCACGACTTACGAACTGCGTAACGATTTCCAGATCTGGGTGCTGTCGTTCACCATGCTCGCCGGCCGCCTCGAGCTCTTTACGGTGCTAATCCTGTTCACGCCCGCCTTCTGGCGCAAATGACCCGCGGGAAGCGAGGGACGGGGGTCGGGCAAGAACCCCTCCTACTCGTCTTCTCCGGCCTCATGGTTCACGCTCCACGGGGCAGGTCCGGGAGCTTATCGGGAATTTCGATGTCGAATGCTGGGAGCGCCGGACCGCGCGCGATTGTGGAGGGTGACCGCCGGTCTTACAATTATCCTTGAACCGGAAGCAATGCTCCGGTTCAAGTCCGCGCGTTCGAACGGACGACTCGATCGCCGTTCAACGCGCGCTGCGGGAACAGCGCAAGGCATGCAAGAGATGAACCTGACACAGCACTTCCTTATCGCCATGCCTGCCATGGCCGACCCGCATTTCACCCGCTCGCTCACTTTCATCTGCGAGCACAACGACCGGGGCGCGCTCGGCATCGTGGTGAACCGGCCGATCGAGATGAACCTGCAGACGCTGCTCGAGCAGGTGAGCATCCCGCTCGAGGGCGATGACTTGAAGGCGGTGCCGGTGCATTTCGGCGGCCCGGTGCAGGTTGACCGCGGCTTCGTCCTGCATGCGCCGCTCGGCCAATGGCAATCCACGCTCGCCGTGAGCTCGGAGATCGGGCTCACCACGTCCAAGGACATCCTGCAGGCGGTGGCGCGGCGAGAAGGCCCCGGCAAGCTGCTCGTGACACTGGGATACGCCGGCTGGGCGCCGGGACAGCTCGAGAACGAGCTCGCGCAGAATGCGTGGCTGACCGTGCAGGCCAAGCCCGAGGTGATTTTCGACCTGCGGGCGGAGGAACGGCTGCCGGCCGCCATGAGCCTGCTGGGCATCGATTTCGCCAGCCTCTCCGAGCAGGCAGGTCACGGCTGATCCCAGTGCTGAGTTCTGAGTGCGGAGCGCAGAGCGCAAAGTGATGAGTGAGGAGTCGAAGCCCCGCGGCCCGAAAGCCACTCAGCACTCAGCACTCAGCACTCAGCACTTCGCGAGGGCGGGAACCGTGCTCGCGTTCGACTTCGGCACGAAGCGCATCGGCGTCGCAGTCGGCGATTTCGAGACCCGCCTCGCCCATCCCCTGGCCACCATCGCCGCCGTGGAAAACCGCGCGCGGTTCGCCGCGATCGGGCAACTTGTCGCCGAGTGGCGGCCGGTACTGCTGGTGGTCGGGCTCCCCGCGCATGCCGACGGCGCCGAGCACCTGGTGGGCCGGCTCGCGCGCCGTTTCGCGCAGCGCCTGCACGGGCGCTTCGGTATCCGCACGGAACTCGCGGACGAGCGGCTGACCTCGCATGAGGCCGAGGGGCTGCTGCGCGCGGCGGGGGCGCGCGGGGCGCGGCTCAAGGCGGGGCTCGATGCCGTCTCCGCCCAGCGCATCCTCGAATCTTTTTTCGCGGCTGCGAAAAAAGATTAATTGCCTCTCGTCTTCGAGAGGCAATTTGTGGTAGAGTAGCGCCCCGCGAAAACCACAAAACATGCCCGGCAACCCGTTACCTGATGCCGAGCAGCTGCTGACAGCGCTGATCGAGCAGATGCGGCCCGCCGTGGGGCCGGATACGGGTTTGATAGGCATCCACACCGGCGGCGTCTGGGTCGCCGAGCGGCTGCACCAGGCGCTCAAGCCGAAAACCCCCGCCGCCGCCCTCGACGTTTCCTACTACCGCGACGATTACGCGGCGCGCGGCCTGCACCGCGACGTCAAGCGCTCCGAGATCCCCTTCGAGGTCGAAGGTCGCGATCTCATCCTGGTCGACGACGTGCTCTACACCGGCCGCACCATACGCGCGGCGCTGAACGAGCTGTTCGACTATGGCCGGCCGGCGAGCGTGAAGCTCGCCGCGCTGGTGGACCGCGGCGGTCGCCAACTGCCGATCGCAGCGCAGTTCATCGGCGCCACGCTCACTCTCAAACCCGGCCAGAACATCGCTCTCAAGCGCGACGCCAAGGGCAGGTTGAGTCTCGAGCTGCGCGAGGAGGCCAAATAGCATGTGGCTTCACCCCTCCAACCCGCAGCTCGACAAGAAGGGCCAGCTGCATCACCTGCTCACGCTGGACGGGCTGCCCGCCGAGATCCTGTGGCAGATCCTCGATACGGCGAAAACGTTCGTCGGCACCAAGGTGAAGAAGGTGCCGCTGCTGCGCGGCAAGTCCGTGTTCAACGTGTTCTTCGAGCCTTCCACGCGCACCCGCACCACCTTCGAGATCGCCGCCAAGCGGCTGTCGGCCGACGTCATCAACCTCAACGTGACGGTGTCCTCCCAGTCCAAGGGCGAGAGCCTGCTCGACACGGTCGACAACCTGTCGGCGATGCAAGCCGACATGTTCGTGGTGCGCCACGGCGCGAGCGGCGCGCCGCACTTCATCGCGCGCCACGTCGCGCCCGACATCCACGTCATCAACGCCGGCGACGGGCGCCACTCACACCCGACGCAGGGCCTGCTCGACATGTACACCATCCGCCACTACAAGAAGGATTTTTCCAACCTGCGGGTGGCGATTGTCGGAGATGTCCTGCACTCGCGCGTGGCGCGCTCGCAGATCCACGCCTTTGCTACGCTGGGCTGCCCCGAAATCCGCGTGATCGGCCCCAAGACGCTGCTGCCCGCCCACGTCGAGCAACTCGGCGTGCACGTATTTCACGACATGCGCCAGGGGCTGAAGGACGTGGACGTGGTGACGATGCTGCGGCTGCAGAACGAGCGCATGCAGGGGGCATTGCTGCCCTCGGCACAGGAGTTCTACAAGTACTACGGG
>Ga0210379_10000390_pt1 | contig 14007 bp, 11 predicted proteins | sample PLMedo_2_FD_155468 | JGI IMG/M metagenome (GOLD analysis project Ga0210379, IMG submission 155468) | Groundwater sediment microbial communities from an aquifer in East River, Colorado, USA - PLM4_32_coex redo | ecosystem: Environmental > Terrestrial > Soil > Riparian zone | place: USA: East... | reverse complement strand
GATCTCGCCGACGGCGGGGCGAACGTCACCGTGGTCGCGCGCTCCGACATGAAGGGCATCCGCTCGACCGTGTCCGAGATCGAAGCCATGGGGTGCAAGGCGCTCGGGCTTCAGATCGATGTCACGAGCGAATCCGACGTCAAGCGCATGGTCGATGAGACGCTCGCGCGCTTCGGCCGTATCGATATTCTCGTCAACAATGCCGGCATCCGTCTCGAGGCAGCCGTGGAAGACCTCTCGCTGCAGGCGTGGCGCGAGGTGATGGCAGTGTCGCTCGATGGCGCGTTCCTGTGCGTGAAAGCAGCACTCGCAGCACTCGCGAAGACCAAGGGCACGATCGTCAATATCGGCGGGCTGACCGCCTACACGGGGGCCATCCACCGCGCGCACGTCGTCGCCGCGAAAGCGGGCCTCGACGGCCTCACCAAGGCGCTCGCGGTTGAGTTGGCGCCGCGGGGGATCACGTGCAATCTCGTGGCGCCGGGCATGATCGACACGGTGCGCGAAGGTGCCGAGCCCGCGCACCGCAGGAGCCGTACGATGCTGGCCACTCGCCGGGGCCGGCCGGACGATGTGTCCGCCATGGTGCGCTTCCTGGTGGGACCGAAGGGGCACTACCTGACCGGGCAGACGATCCATGTCTCCGGCGGCGCCGTGCTGCCCTGACCCGACGCCGCTTGAGCCGCTCCAGCTTGTCGCCAAGGGTGTCGCGGCAATGCTCCGCGGCCGACGCGTAATCGAAGAGCGTGCCGGAGGCATCGACCGGTCAGAGGCTCAGCTTCCATTCACGCCCCTTTTGCGTCCCGCGATGACAATTCCCTTGGTGTCACTCCAAGTCGATCAATCCTGTTTTGCCGGTCCCGTCCACCTGCTCACCGCCTGATATTCACCTGCAGAAGTGGCCGTTTTGCCAGAAGCGGCCCTGATTTTTCTGCGCCGGGATAGGCATGTCGTGACCCTGAACTGCCCTTACCCTGCGAGGAGGCCCATATCAGGGCCAAGGCGGCAATGGTATGGTCTGCGTCGCTCGCGGGGGCAGGGGCATGGCCAATTTCTTCGCTGAGTTGAAGCGTCGGCACATTTATCGCGTGGCGGCAGGCTACGCGGTCCTCGCGTGGCTATTACTCCAGCTCGTCAACAATCTTGCCCCCGGGCTCAACCTTCCGAACTGGGCAGTCGCGTTCGTTATTGTCCTGCTCGCTGTCGGTTTTCCCGTAGCGCTGTTTTTTGCGTGGATACACCAACTCACACCTGCCGATGGCGCGACCCCGAGAACAGCGACCACGAAACTCGACTACGTTCTCGCGGGTGCCCTAATCATTGTGATCGGCCTAGTGTCGTATCAGCAGCTTGCGATAAGCAGCGCCCCACCAGCGCAACAACAAACAGGTGTCGATGCTGCCAAAACGGCTGCGGATTCTCCGGCCGGCGCCATTTCTGTCGCCGTGCTTCCTTTCGCCAACATGTCCGGCGATGCGAGCCAGGCGTTCTTCTCCGACGGCATAACCGAGGAGATTACGTCCGCGCTTGTCAAGATCCCGGACTTGCGCGTGGTCGGGCGCACGTCGGCGTTCCAGTTCAAGGACGAGAAGAGGGATTTGCGCGCCATCGGGCAGGCGCTCAACGCCACGCATCTGATCGAGGGCTCCGTGCGCAAGGCCGGCGAGCGCGTGCGCATCACTGTGCAGCTGATCAAGGCCGGCGACGGTACGCATATCTGGTCGGAGAATTACGACCGTGAGCTGACCGATGTGTTTGGCATTCAAGAAGACATCGCACGGACTGTCGCCACCTCGTTCGGCATGCAGACCGGCTTGGCTCCGGGCAAGAATCTCGTCAACAACCGCGCCATCGATCCGGAGTCGTACCAGCAATTTCTCCGCGCCAAGCCGCTGTCGCGCGCGCAGACTAGGGGTGTCCCACAAGCTATAGAAATTCTGGAGCCGCTGGTGGTGCGCCATCCCGATTTTGCGCCCGCTTTCGCTCTTTTGGCGTCCTCCTACAATTACATGGAAGTACGCGGCAGACCCGAGCTTGGGCCCTTAGCGGAGGCGGCAGCCCGTCGAGCGTTCCTGTTGGACCCGAATCTTCCTGAAGCGCATTCAGCCCTTGGCCGGCTGGAGCATCGCCGTGGAAAACTTTTGGCGGCCGACGACTTCTTCTCCAAGGCGCTGGCGCTGGACCCCAACAACCCGGACGCCTTGAACCGAAAGATGCTGCTTCTTGCCGGCGTGGGCCGGCGAAAGGAAGCCCTCGCGATGGCGCAACAGCTCCACGACCTGGAACCCCATGTGCCTTCATTCAACGCGGATCTCGGTGAGATCCTGTGGGAAAACGGACAGGACGCCGCCGCTATCGAGATACTGACACCTGAAAAGTTCAATCGCGCCCCCATAAGCCTTGCCAGGATCCATGCGTCCATGGCGCGTTACAATGAAGCCGCCGACATCCTGGAGTTGAACTATCCTGCTAACGCGACAGTTGGCGCGGCAGCGCGTCTTCTTCGCACGGCCCCCGCGAAAGCTACCTCGCTGCAAAATCTTCCGCGCCTGGACATTCTAGGCTTTGTCTACCTCTATGTCGGCGCCCCCGAGCGTGCCCTTGAGTATTATGAGGGCACGCTCGAATCTGGTGCGGTTGGCGGCGCGGGCGGCGACAATGGTTTTCTCTGGCATCCCTCGTACGCCCCCGTGCGCAAGCTGGAGCGCTTCAAGACCTTCGTGCGCAACTCCGGCATGGTCGAATACTGGCGCGCCAAGGGCTGGCCGGAATTCTGCCGCCCCGCCGGCGCTGATGACTTCGTCTGCGATTAGAGCCAGCCTTATCCGACCGGCGAACATCCGCTTAGGACGACGCCGAGACAGACTCGACTGGATGCCTCGCAGCTAATTCTTACGCGTTACGCGGCTGGTTGAACTCAAGCAGCCTTCGGAATCCTCGCCAACACCGCTGCGAGGATGGCACCGGCAATTCCGCCATGGATCGCTTCGAGCAGTGGATCGACGAAAATCAGCATAAAATTCTCTTCACTTCTGAAGGCATATTGGGTGAAGTGAATGCTGAACCAAGCCAATCCGGCGATGACCCCACCCGTCAGGAGGCCCGCTCCAATCGTCGGATTGTCTGCTCTTCTGACCACTATCCCCAGCGTGATGAGAGCAGCCATAAAAAAATCCCCCGCCGCAGCCGCCCACCGCAATGGTGTTTCCCTAATTAACAGCTGTGGGGAGCGGTTCGCCGCGTAGAAGTCCGCAACTGCCACATCAAAGATTAGGTAACCACCGAGTTGCAACGCAATGCCACCGATGAGAGTTCCAACAACGAGTTTTTTAGTGTCCAACATCTGCCCCTCCTGCTCTTGATTTTATTGAGTGTTGAGAGCGGCTGGATGCTTTCATCGCTAACCGCTCAGTCGACTATGAGACCATATCTCCCCGGGCCAATCGCGGGTAAGCCCCTTTCCTACTCGAACCACGAGACCGCGTGATATTCGGGCCAGCGCGGTTGGCCGGATCTATGCCGCCCGGTCAGCGCCGACGATTTCGTGTGCGATTGAGTTCAAACGATTCTAGCGATTTGCACCTCGCGGGCAAAGCCGCCCGGCCGGTTCGGCGCAGAAAACGCGACAATCAAAGAGTCTTCCCGATCACATCCGAGCCAACTCGGGCATTGCCTGCATCCGCCGGAATGGGACAATCTCGCCCCGCGTGCTAACAAGCCGCCCCGCGCGGCCGTGACGCCCGCGTATCTCACGAGTGTTCGCCGATGCTGGAAGTCTGGTTCAGTGGTTTTGCCAGCCTGCTGCACCCCGAAGTGATCGCTTTCCTGATCCTCGGCATGGGGATCGGATTGTTCGTTGGCGTGCTGCCGGGTCTCGGCGGAACCACGGCGCTCGCGTTGCTCACGCCCGTCACCTACGGACTTGAACCGGTCGCGGCCCTCGCGCTCGCGGGCGGGGTGATGGGCGGCGTGCCGATGGGTGGTGCGGTCACTGCGATCCTGCTGAACACGCCTGGCCAGACCGCGAACGCGGTCACCTGTCTCGACGGCTATCCGCTCGCGCAGCAGGGCAAGGCGGGCCTTGCCATCGGCGCGGCCGCGAGCGCGAACGCCATCGGGGGCATCATCGGCACGATTTCGGTGCTGGCCGTCCTGCCGGTTGCGACCGACCTCGTGCTGGCCTTCGGGCCGCCGGAGTTTTTCCTCATCGCGCTTCTGGGCCTCGTCCTCGTTGCCACGACCACGCGCGGCAAAATGCTGCGTGCGCTTGTCGCCGGCGTGTTCGGGCTGATGATCGCGTCGATCGGCTACAACGACGTGACCGGCGGACAGCGCTTCACGTTCGGCATCGAATATCTCTGGGACGGCGTGCACCTCGCGCCCGCGCTGGTGGGTCTCTTCGCCGTGGCCGAGATGATGCATCTCTCGATCAAGGGCGGCACGATCGCCAAATCCGATAGCGACATCCAGGTCACCGGCATGGCGGCCGGTTTGCTCGAGGCCTTCAAGCACTGGGGAACGATCCTGCGCGGTTCGCTCATCGGAACGGCGGTCGGCGCGATTCCCGGTGTGGGCGTCACGGTCGCCTCGTTCCTCTCCTACAGCATGACGGTGCAGGCCTCGAAGGACCCGGACTCCTTCGGCAAGGGCAACATCAAGGGCGTGATCGCGCCGGAAGCCGCGATCAATGCGAAGGACTGCGCGGCGCTGATCCCGACCCTCGCCTTCGGATTGCCGGGTGGCGCCGAGATGGCGGTGTTCATGGGGATCCTGATCTTGCACGGCATGCAGCCGGGACCTCTGATACTCATGCAGCACCAATCCGAGATCTACAGCCTCATCTGGGCGCTGACCGCGTCCTGCATCATGGCCTCGTTCGTCGGTTTGATGTTTGCGCGGCCTCTGGCGAAGCTGACGCGCATCGACACGCAGCTCTTGGCGCCCGTGATCATCGCGCTGTCGCTCGTCGGTTCCTATGCGATCGACATGGTGATCGAGAACGTGATCCTGAGCGCGGTGTTCGGCGTGATCGGCTACTTGATGATCCGCTTCGACTATCCGCGCATCACGCTGGTCGTCGCCCTCGTGCTGGCCGCGCTCGCCGAGCGCAACTATCACCAGTCCATGCTGATGGGCGATGAGAGCTGGTCGATCTTCTTCACGCGCGTGCCGAGTGCGGTGCTCGTCGTCTTCGTGCTCTTCTCGATCGCGAGCCCGTTCATCCGCGCCTATTGGCGCAAACCCGCCGCCGTCGGCGCGACTTCGGGCTAGCCGTGAAGCGCGTCTTCGGCACCCCCGTCGTCGAGTACGTGCCCGCGCTCGTGATGGTCGCGGTCACCATCGCGTATCTCGCGACGGCATATACCTACAGCGAGCAGGCGCGGCTCTTTCCCGTGCCCGTGGGCTGGCTGATGTTGCTGCTGCTCGCGCTCGATCTCGTCTCGCGCACCAAGACCCCGACCGGTGAAGCGCTCACGCGGCTGCTCAATCCCGCCGCGGAAGCCGAAGGCGCCGAATCGCGCTTTCCGCTGCTGCGTCAGCTGAGCGCGCTTTTGTGGGTGGCCTTCTTCACCGCGGCGCTTGTGCTGATCGGGATCATGTATGCGGTGCCGCTCTACATCTTCGGTTCGATGCGTTTCCACGGCAAGAAGTCGTACCTGACCTCGCTGATCACTGCCGTCTGCGTGACCGTGTTCACGTGGCTGTTGTTCGGATTCGCGCTCCAAGTCGAGCTCTATCCCGGGATGCTCTTCTCGGAGTTCTGAGAACAAGGGGTAACACAAAGGTCACAAAGAAAGCACGAAGCACACGAGGAGTAAAGTCTCGTGATCTTTGTGCATGCTTCGTGATCTTTGTGTTGCTCTTGTGGCTATTTCTTCTCCTCGAACTTCAGCGCCGCGCCGTTCATGCAATAGCGCTCGCCCGTGGGTTTCGGTCCGTCCGGAAACACGTGTCCCAAGTGACCGCCGCACTTGGCGCAGTGCACCTCATTGCGCACCATCAGGTGGCTGGTGTCGGTCTCGGTTGCGACCGCGCTGTCGCGGGGCTTGTAGAAGCTCGGCCAGCCGCTGCCGCTCTCATATTTGGTGTCGGAATCGAACAGCGGCGTTCCGCAGCCGGCGCAAAAATAGACGCCTTTGCGCTTCTCGTTGTTCAGCGCGCTCGTGCCGGCGCGCTCCGTGCCATGCTGGCGCAACACGCGATACTGCTCGGGCGTCAGCTCCTTGCGCCATTCGTCGTCGCTTTTGGCGATGGGGGATTCTTCTGCCGTCTTGTCGCCCTTGTCGCTCATCGTTGGTCTCCGATCGATGAGGCGAGTATGCCGATCGTCTCACGTGTTGCACGCAAAATAGCTTCGGGCTGGGTGGGGCTAATCCCGGCCCAGCCCGAGTCATCAACTCGATTTACTATCCGCGTCCAGGGGCCTGATAGTTGACGCTCTTTGCAAGCGCTGCATCCATTTCTTGTGCTGTCAGCAGCGTCGTCGTCCTCGTACGCACGAGGCCGCTGGCCGAAACGGACGTCGCCAGCGCACTGGCTGCAACAGTGTTGGGCAACTCGGCAATCAAGATCACATCCCTGTCGCCCAAACACCAATAGACACATTCGAGTTGACCATCCACGGCCTTGAGTGCGTTCCTGATAGCTTGAGTACGGCCTGCCGCCTTGTCTTTCTGCAGGCCCTTCAATCCTTCAGCGGTATACGATGCTTCGATGAGGAATTTCGGCATGTGGGCCTCCCATAGCGTGGGTGAGTGCCCCCCCAATCCGCGGGTCTACCCGCAACACGATCCTACAATAGCTCGAGCCCCGCACGTGTTCACAAACGAGACGCGCGCGCAGATTGTGATCCGATTGTCTGGCAGGCACCCACTCGCGCCCAGCGACCCGATCCATTAGTCATCTGGCCATGACGGACAAGGTCATCGTCATCGGCGGCGGAATTGGCGGGCTTTCGGCGGCGCTCGCGTTGCTCAAGCGCGGCATCGATGTCGAGCTTTATGAACAAGCAAACCAGCTTAGGGAAGCGGGCGCCGGCATCCAGATCGGATCGAACGGCACGCGCGTTCTCTACGCGCTCGGGCTCGAACAGGCGCTGGCCCAAGTCCGGGTCATGCCGACAGCGCGCGAGTTGCGCCATTGGCGGACCGGCGAGACCTGGAACTGGTTCGAGCTCGGCGAAACCTCCGCGCGACGCTTCGGGACGCCGCACCTGATGCTCCACCGCGGCGACCTGCACGCCGCGCTCTCGAGCGCGGTGAAGGGGCTCAAGCCCGATGCGATTGCACTGAACAAGGCTTGTGTCGCCGTGACCCAGACGGCCGAGCGTGCCGAGCTGCGTTTCCAGGACGGCAGCTCGGCGAGTGCTCCTTTCGTCATCGGCGCCGACGGCATCCACTCCACCGTGCGCGCCATCCTGTTCGGCCCAAGCAGGCCGGAGTTCACCGGCTGTGTCGCATGGCGCGGTTTGATCCCGATGCAACGATTGCCGGAGCATCTGCACCGTCTGGTCGGCACGACCTGGCTCGGGCCGCGCGGCTTCGTCCTGCACTATCCGGTACGGCGCGCGGAGTTCATGAATTTCGTCAGCGTCGTCGAGCGTGACGATTGGCAGGTGGAGTCATGGGTCGTTGCGGGTACGAGGAGCGAGCTCGCCAACGACTTTGCCGGTTGGCATCGCGACGTACAGGCGCTCATCGAGGCCATCGACATCCCATACAAGTGGGCGCTGATGGTGCGCGGCCCGATGGATCGGTGGAGCAAGGGCCGCATCACGTTGCTTGGCGATGCCTGCCACCCGACGCTGCCGTTCCTCGGCCAAGGCGCGGTGATGGCGATCGAGGACGCCTATATCGTCGCCGCGTGTATCGAGAAGTATTTCCGCGATCCGGGAGCAGCGTTCTCGCGCTATGAGGAGATCCGGCGCGAGCGCACCGCGAACGTCGTGCGCAGGGCTCAAGAGAACCGCGCCATGGCCTTCGAGCCGCGCCTCGCCGATGAGAACGCCGTCGCCGAAGTCGTCGCGCTGGACTGGCTGAACACGCGTCGAAGCGAACGCCTCGACTGGCTCTACAATTACGACGCCACGTCGATCCCGATCTGAGGCGGGGGTGTGACCGCTTGAGGCTCAAATCTCGTGCTTGCGGATGCAAGCGGCGAGATGTTCCCGTCGTGCACCGTTCTTCGGCGCCACGGGTTCGAGCGGCGGGATGGCTTCGCGGCACGCGGGGATCGCGTACGGGCAGCGCGGGTGGAACGGGCAGCCGGGCGGCGGCGAGACGGGGCTCGGCGCTTCGCCCTTTACGGGAACGGATTGGTGATGCACGTCGGGGTCAGCGACGGGGATCGCTTCCATCAGCGCGCGCGTGTAGGGATGCGCGGGCTTCGCGAACACCGTATCCGCCTCGCCAATCTCGACGATGCGGCCGAGATACATGATCGCGATCGAATCGCTCACATGCTCCACCACGGACAGATCGTGGCTGATGAAGATGTAGGTGAGGTCCAGCTCGCGCTGGAGCTTGACCATCAGGTTCAGCACCTGGCTGCGCACCGACACGTCCAGCGCCGAAACCGGCTCGTCGGCGATGACGAGCTTCGGATCGAGCGCGAGCGCGCGTGCGATACCGATGCGCTGGCGCTGGCCGCCGGAGAATTCGTGCGGATAGCGGTTGATCATCTCGCCCGTGAGGCCGACGGTCTCGAACAGCGCCCGCACTTTCTCGATCTGTTCGGGCTTCGTGCCGATGTTGTGCACGAGTAGGGGCTCGCGCACGATCTCGCCCACCGTCATGCGCGGATTGAGCGAGGAATAGGGGTCCTGGAAGATCGCCTGAACGTCGCGCCGAAGCTGGAACAGCTCGGTTTTCGACGCGTGCGCCAGGTCCTTGCCTTCGAAGAAGACGCGGCCCGCCGTCGGTTCTTCGAGGCGCATAATGGTGCGGCCGAGCGTCGACTTTCCGCATCCCGATTCGCCCACGAGGCCGAACGTCTCGCCTTCCTGCACCGAAAAGCTGACGCCGTCGACCGCGCGCACGTCGCCGATCTTGGCCGCGAACACCCCGCCACGCACGGGATAATATTTTTTCAATCCCTCGACGAGGAGAAGTGGCGAGCCGTTCGCGTTCACTGCTCGGTATCCTCGAGCGGGTAATGGCAAGCGACGAGGCTGGTCTTGAAGGGCCTCAGCTGCGGGTCTTCGGTGTAGCACTTTTTCTGCAGCGCCTCCGGCAGGCTCTTGCGTTTCCAGCAGCGATCCGCAAACCGGCAGTAGGGCGGCGGCTTCAGCAGCGAGGGCACGACGCCCTCGATCGTGGGCAGGTCCGCTTTCTTGGCGTGGCTCTTCTGCGGCAGGCTGCGCAACAGGCCCTTCGTGTAAGGATGACGGCTGCGCTTGAAGGTGTCGCCGATGGGCGCTTCCTCGACGATGCGTCCGGCATACATCACGGCGACCTCATCGCACATCTCGGCCACCACGCCCATGTCGTGCGTGATGAAGAGGACGGATGCGCCGGTGCGCTTCTGCAGCTCTCGGATCAGATTGAGGATCTGCGCCTGCACGGTCACGTCGAGCGCCGTCGTCGGCTCGTCCGCGATCAGAAGCCGCGGCTCGGTCAGCAGCGCCATCGCGATCATGACGCGCTGCTTCTGTCCGCCGGAGAGCTCGTGGGGATAGGTGGTCAGCCGCGTCGCCGGGTCGGGTATGCCGACGGTTGCGAGCATCTCGGTCGAGCGTTTGCGCGCAGCCTCGCGGCTCATGCCGAAGCGAAGCTTCAGTACCTCGCCCATCTGCTTCTCGACGGTGAACACCGGATTGAGCGAGGTCATCGGATCCTGAAAAATCATCGCGACGTCCTTGCCGCGGATCTTGGGCAGTTCCTCGCGCTTGAGCTTCAGGATATCGATGCCGTCGAAGTTGATCGCGCCGCCCAGAATCCTCCCGGGCGGATTGGGGACGAGGCGCAGGATGGACGTAGCAGTGACGCTCTTGCCGCAACCGGATTCACCGACGAGCCCCAGCGTCTTGCCCTGCTCGATCGTGAACGACACGCCGTCGACGGCGACGAGCAAACCCGCTTCGGTGTCGAAGCCGACTCTCAGTTTGTCGATCTCAAGCAGCGCCATTTAGGAAAAGCCACATGCCGTTAGCCGTCCCCCTGAGGGGAAGGTGTCGCGAAGCGACGGACGAGGGGTGTTACACAAAGCGAGAGGAACGCATCGCGTTACTGCAATTTTGCGCGCACGTTGTAGAAATCCTTGTCCAGATTCTCGTCGACCGGATAGGCCTTGTTGGTGCGTTTTGCCTCCTCAAGGGTCGCCTTTTTCTCAGGATCGATCCAATAGACCATCCAGTCGGTCAGCGATTGCGTGCGTTTCGGCAGGTAGAATTCCGGGAACTGGATGTAGTCCCAGTAGACAAGCCGGGTATACGGGGCTGTCCAAAATGGAAGCTCGAACGCTTCGTCATGGACGATCTGGTCTATTCGCCACATGGCGGCGCGGCGTTTCTCCGCGTCCACGTCCTCCTCATAGATCTTGATCAGGTCGTCCACTTCCTTGCTCGAGTATCCCCAAAAGGCGTTGCTGTTCTGGGCATCCTTGAACTCGGAATGGAGATATTGCCGTGGATCAGGATAGAAGCTCGCGCCCATGCCGTTGACATAGGCTTCGAACTTGCCTTCGAGAGCGCGCTGAAAGGCGGTGCCCGGCTCCAAAAGTTGCAAACGCATGTCGATTCCAGCACGGCGCAGATCTTGCTGGAAGACGGTCAGGTGGCGCTCAAATCCCTTGCCGGCGTAATTCACCGTGAAGCTGGCTTTTTCCCCACGGTCATTGACCAGGATGTCGTCGGTATCGGAACGCGTGAACAACAGGCCATACGCGACGTTGCGCAACTTCGCCCAGGTGCCCTGATCGGTGTCGGGCCGATGATAGCCTGCCTTCTCCAGGTGCTCGCGTGCCTGTTCGGAGCTGAACTCGTAAGGCTTCAGATTCGGGTTGGCGTATTCGGTCCCGGTAAAGAAGGACACCTTGCGGAAGTACTCATTGTACATGAGGTTGCGGTTCAGGCGCCCGAAGTCGAAGAGGTGTTGAATCGCGATGCGGAAGTCCCTGTTTTGAAAGATGGGCGCTTCGATGTTCATGTGCATCCCGGACACGCCTTCCGGCACGTCGACGAACACGCGGGCGCGTCTCAACCAGCCATTCCTGACCGCAGGAAAGTTGTAACCTTCGTTCCATTGCCGGGCGATTCCTTCAACCATCATGTCGAGCTCGCCCAATCGCACATAGTCAAGCTCTCGTTCTGGCTGGATCAGCTTCAAGTGGATCTCGTCGAAATTCCACAGACCGGTGAAGTAGCGCTTCTTGTCTCCCCACCAGTTGGGGATCCGTTTGAAGGTCACCGATATTCCTCGGTCGACGCTCGACACGACGTATGGGCCGGCTCCAATCTGCAATTCGTTGTTTGTGCGGGTGACCCAGGTCTCGTCGAGAACGGTTGCGTGCTTGGGGATCGGATAGAGCTCGCCGTAGTCCGCGAGGGGGCGCCAACTCGGCCGCGTGCCCACGACACGCAAGGTGTAGTCGTCGATCTTGTCGACCGAAGCAATATAACGTTCGGCATAACTGTTATAGAACGGGTCAACGATGAACTTCGACTTCAGCAGCTCCAAAGTGAAGACGTAGTCGTCGGCGGTGACCGGCTTTCCATCACTCCAGCGCGCGTCGGGATCGAGCTTGAAATAGATCGTCTTCTGATCGGGCTGCACCGACCAATGCGTCGCCATCATCGGGATATACTTGTCGGTGACCGGATGGCGGGTCACGAGTATGAAACTGATCGTGAAAGCGCGGTTCCACCAGGCAAAGGAGTCGTTGGAATTTGGACCGAAGAGACGAAAGGTCAGGGGATAGGAGAACAGCGCGGCATTGTGCCTTCCCCCGCGGATCGCCTTTTCCGACCCGATCAGGGGATCGTCGTTGTTTGTCTCCCACACGATGTCCTTGGGCAGTGTCACGGGTCCGGCAGGCGCAGCGGCCGCTGCCGGAGCAGCAGGTGCGGTCGCGTCCGCGGCAATAAGGCTTGCCGCGGGCAGAAGCAGGCTCGCCAATGTGATCGCGGTGAAGAGCTTCCTCATGTCAGGACCTCCGAAAACTCCTATTCATATTTCGCGTATTGCTTGGGGTCGAACGCTTCGCGCACCGACTCTCCGATGAACACGACGAGGACCAGTGTCACCGCGATGGCGCTGAACGGCGCCAGCGTAAGCCACAGCTTGCTGCGGTTCTCGGACAGCAGGGCCTGATCGAGCATCTGGCCCCAGCTGGGTGTCGGCGCGGGCAAGCCATAGCCGAGATAGTCGAGACCCGTGAGCGCAAAGATCGCGCCCACGATGGCGAACGGCGTGAACGTTACAAGCGGCGTGAGACAATTCGGCAGCAGATGGCGGAAGATAATGCGCCAATGCGATGCACCGTAGGACTTCGCGGCGAGACAATATTCCCGCGTCTTCTCGCGATACATCTCGGTCCGCATGTAGAAGGTGATGCTGATCCACTGGAAGATCGCCATGATCCCGACCAGCAGCCAGAAGCTCGGCGTCAGCAGCGCGGCCAGGATGATCACGACATAGAGGAACGGGATCGAGACCAGAATCTCGATGAAGCGCTGGCTTAGGATGTCGAAACGTCCGGCGAAATAGCCCTGCAAGCTGCCGATCAGCGTGCCGATCACCTGTCCGATAAGGACCAGGAACAACGCAAAGAAAATCGAGATGCGGAAGCCGTAGAGCAGGCGGGAGGCGACGTCGCGTCCCTGGCTGTCCGTGCCAAGATAGTGACGCCGGAGCATGTCCGGCGGATTGGGGGGTACGACTGCGAGGCCTGCGAGGGAGGGCATGGTGCCGCCGCGTGCAAGGCCCACCAAATTGCCGGTCGGGGAACGCGCGCGGTCGGCAAGCACTGCGTCGATTTCACCCGAATTGATCAGGTCCGCGAGTTCGTTCAAACGGTCGCGGCGCGCTAGGCGTTCAGCGCCCTCGCGATCCCCGGCAGTGAGCAGTGCTTGGATCTCGTTGAGGATCTCGTTGTACCAGAAGTCGCTCTGATAGGGATCCCACGGGATCGGCGGCATGATCACGTAGTTGGCGCGATTGGGGTATTTCGCATCGAGCGCGGCGAGCTTCTGGGCATCGCCGCCGGCGAGCGTCGCTTCGCGGTCGTAAAGAAGCCGCTCGACCTGCCATTCGCGCTGCAGCCTGAAGTATTCCGTTTCGATATCGGCCGTCGACCAGCCCGCTGGCGGCATCTGACCGAACCTTGCCATGCTGAGATATTGGAACGTGGGAAAGTAGACCTCCCCCTTGTAGATCACGAGCAGCGCGCGGCTTTCAGCGAGGAGCGAGGCAAAGATCGAGAGCGCGATCGCGCCGAGCAGGATCACGAAGGAGTAATAGCCGCGTTTTATCTGCCGGAATTTCTGGAACCGCCGCCGTGTGATCGGATCGAGCTTGAACCAAGCCATGGGCTACTCGAAGCGGACTCGCGGGTCGACGAAGGCGACTGCGAGGTCCGAGATCAGATTGCCTAGCATAAGCACCACGCTTGAGATCACCAGGAACCCCATCACCACCGGAAAATCGCGCGCTTGGATCGCCTCGAAGGCCAAAAGTCCGACGCCCTGGATGTCAAACACGCGCTCGATCAGAATGCTGCCCGTCAAGAAGATGCCCAGTAGGCCGCCGATGCTGGTGGCAATGGGAATCAACGAATTCCTGAGCGCGTGCACGAACACGGCACGGCGCCAGTTGAGCCCCTTGGCGAGCGCGGTCCGCACGTAGTCGGCGCTCATGTTCTCCATCAGGCTGTTTTTCATCAGCATGGTCTCGAGCGCGAAAGCGCCCGCGAGATAGGCAATGAGGGGCAGCACAGAATGCCACACGATGTCGCCGGTCCGCTCGAGGAACGTCATTTCGGCAGCGTTGGGCGACTGAAACCCGCCCAAAG
>Ga0210379_10000389_pt1 | contig 14011 bp, 8 predicted proteins | sample PLMedo_2_FD_155468 | JGI IMG/M metagenome (GOLD analysis project Ga0210379, IMG submission 155468) | Groundwater sediment microbial communities from an aquifer in East River, Colorado, USA - PLM4_32_coex redo | ecosystem: Environmental > Terrestrial > Soil > Riparian zone | place: USA: East... | reverse complement strand
CTTTAGAGACGTTCAAAATGTAAAAAATAAAGATATAGTAAAACAGGACCATCATTGGAGTGGTTTTCTGTATGCCTTTTTAACCTTTATGCTAATCAATATTACATGGGTGTTTTTTCGTTCTCATACTTTTGGAAAAGCATGGCAAATGTTGGAATCTATGTTTGGAACCGGTGCCGAAGGGAAAGCTTTGTTGACTTCATTGGCTATAGTAAAAGTTATGATTGTGGTGCCATTAATTTTAGTGTTTCATTGGTTTATGCGTAATACAAAAGTGCTGGAAGTGGCCTACAAACTGTCTTGGTGGTCGTTAAGTATTGTTTGGTCTGTAGTGGTTTTGCTGTTGATTTGGTCGCAAGAAAGCGGGAGTTCATTTATCTATTTCCAATTTTAAAATAGTGTCTAAATTAGATAGTCAAAATCTATGCTTAGGGATATAAAAAAAGCAGTTAAAAATCAAACTCTGGATTTATTCCGGAGTTTTTTTATGGATTAAATTTGCTTTTTGAAGCGACGTAATGGTGTTATTATATTTGTTTTGAATAGTGTTTAATTGTGTTGGTTTTTTGTGAAAAATAAAATAAATAAAAGCAATTTAGTGTCGAATGAATCGTTTGTATTAAAGGAGTAAAAGTTGTAGCGAGCTCTTGTAAACGTAGAAAATTATGCCACACAGAAACCAAACCAGAAACGAAGAATTGGCCAATGGAATTTCGCATATGCTAGGGATACTCTTTTGTCTGATTGGGATGCCATTTTTAATTTTAATGGCTTTAAAGCATCATAATATCGTTACTTTTTTATCGGTTTTTATTTTTGGCATTGGGATGTTATTGGTCTATAGTTTTTCGGTAATGTATCATCTGGCCAAAAACGAAAAAGTAAAACGATTGCTGAATATTGGGGATCACATTAGTATTTATTTCCTGATTGCGGGAACTTACACCCCGCTCATGATGATCTATTTGAGCAAGGAAAATGCATTGCTGTTTCTGGGGGTCATGTGGTTTATCGTTTTGGTGGGGTCGATTCTTAAAATATTTTTCACCAATAGATTTGAGTTTTTGTCGGTTCTGCTTTATTTGGTAATGGGCTGGATGGTAGTCTTCGTGATTAAACCATTATTGCTTACCGTTCCGTTGCCCGTTTTTTGGTGGATTCTTGCCGGAGGATTAAGTTATACTATTGGTGTTTACTTTTTTGTCAAAGGAAATAAAAAGTACTACCATACAATATGGCATTTCTTTGTTCTTCTGGGAACTGTATTTCATTATATTTCTATAGTAATCAGTTTATGATTTATTTTTTTGAAGAGTATAATATTTGTAAAAATAGGTGGGTTAAAATAGAAAATACTTGCTTATTATGGAATTTTAGTGTTACTTTAACTTTATAATCTAATAAATAACTTATATTTGTAAATCCCGAAAAAAAAGTTCTGTTTTGGGGTAAAAATACAGCAAAATTCAATAATTCATCCCGAACCCGCTAGTATTGTTAAAAAATGGGGTAAAAAACAAAAAGCGGAATGAAGTATTTTAGAGTTGTTGTATTCGTACTTATTTTTTTTAGTTTAAGTGTTTTTTCGCAAGAAAAAAACATTAAGCATGCCATAGTAAAAGGGGAGACAATTTCCAGTATCGCCGAAAAATATAAGGTCACCGCGACATCAATTTATAAATTGAATCCAAAAGCGAAAAAGACTTTACAACTTAATCAAGTGTTGTTAATCCCAAATTCTGATTTCAAAAAAGCAAAAGAGGTTACCAATACTCCAGAAAAATCAGTTGATTTAAATCATGAAGTGTTACCCAAAGAAACACTATACGGCATTACCAAAGAATACAAAACTACAGCCGAATTACTTTATAAAGCCAATCCTCAACTCGAAACCGAAGGTTTAAAAATTGGTCAAACAATACTCATCCCCGCTGCAGGATTGACCAAAAAAGAAATTGCCAACTTATCTCAAAAAAATACTGCCGAAGTACCAGAAGCCACTTCTTTAATACATGAAGTAAAACCAAAAGAATCGTTGTATGCTATTGCAAAGGATTATGGAATTACATTTAAAGAATTGAAAGCGGCTAATCCAAAACTAGGAAAAAAAGGAATAAGAGCAGGTCAAACGATCGTGATTCCAAGTAATGGAAAATTAATGGCAGAGCCCGCTGTTGTTAAAGAAAAAGTGACAGAAGAAGAAACTAAAGTTGTAACTGTACAAGAAAATAAAGAATCACTTCCAGTTGTAGTTGAGAAAGTAACAGCAGATAAGGGAGCGGAAGTGGATACTCAAAATGAAGGAACTGAAGTTATTCATGAAGTATTGCCCAAAGAGACAAAATATGGTATTGCCAAAAAATATGGGATTACGGTTGCCACTTTAGAAAAGCAAAATCCAGCTATTGAGCAAAAATTATTGGTGGGATCCAAATTAAATGTTCGAGTTCCAAATTCTACTATCGGTACTTCAGCAAATGAGGAGGTGCTGGATACTAAAAATACGGAAACAAATCCTGTTTCGTTAATAGCCAATGAAGATTTAATTAATCAATTGATCCATACTGCATCAGTAAAAATTGGAACGAGATATAGAACTGGTGGTATGACAAGTGCAGGTTTTGATTGTTCAGGGTTGATATGTACTACATTTGGCACTTTTGACATTAAATTGCCAAGATCATCTATAGAGCAATCTAATTTTGGAACTAAAATTGAATCGGTAGGAGCTCAAAAAGGGGATTTAATTTTCTTTAAAACAAATGGTAGAAGTCGGATTAACCACGTAGGCATGGTTGTAGATGTTTGTGATAACGAAATAAAGTTTATTCATTCCTCGGTTCATAGCGGAGTAATTATATCGTCGACCAGAGAGCCTTATTATGAACGTAACTTTGTTCAAATAAATCGTGTTATTAAATAATATTTTTTAAATATAAAAGATGTAAACTCCTAAGGAAACTTAGGAGTTTTTTTATGGACAAAATAGAATATTCTTACCTTTTTTGTTTAGTGTAAAAAGGATTGAACTTCTTTTGTTTCGTTTTTTTTTACAACTTTGATGTCTATAATTTATCGAGTATTAGTCAATTTCAAAAAAAAGTATATCTTTAGCCAACCAAAAAATTAAACCAATAAAAATGGAAGAAAACAAACCAGGAGAATTTAAAAGAGAACTCGGATTATTAGACGGAACCATGCTTGTAGTAGGTTCAATGATAGGTTCAGGGATATTTATTGTAAGTGCTGATATTGCCAGACAAGTAGGATCTGCGGGTTGGCTTACGCTAATTTGGGTTATTTCGGGATTAATTACCATGATTGCGGCAGTAAGTTACGGCGAATTGAGCGCGATGTTTCCCAACGCTGGTGGACAATATGTTTATCTAAAAGAAGCGTACAATAAATTAATCGCCTTCCTGTACGGGTGGAGTTTCTTTGCGGTAATCCAGACGGGAACAATCGCGGCGGTGGGTGTTGGATTTTCTAAATTTGCAGCCTATTTGTATCCACCATTAAGTGATGAGAATATATTATACGAATTGGGTGCTTTCAAACTCAATGCGGCGCAAATCGTTTCGATCATTACAATTGTATTGCTGACGTATATTAACAGTCGTGGAGTGAAAAACAGTAAAATTCTTCAAACTGTTTTGACGGTAATTAAAATCTTGTCTTTGTTTGGATTAATTGTTTTTGGATTTATATTGGCCGCCAAAGCTGATATCTGGAATGCCAACTGGACCAATGCCTGGAGCTCAAGAGCTTTTGATACCGAAAATGGTTCTTGGATGCCTATTGGTGGAAGCGCTTTGCTAACCGGAATTTCGGCGGCGATGGTGGGTTCTTTGTTCTCTAGTGATGCTTGGGTGGGAGTTACTTTTATTGCGGGTGAGATTAAAAACCCGAAGCGAAACGTTGGATTGAGTTTGTTTTTGGGAACTTTTATAGTGACCATTATTTATGTAATGACTAACTTAATGTACCTCGCCGTGATTCCTTTTCAAGAAATTGCAACAGCAAAATCGGATAGGGTAGCAGTAGTGGCTTCACAATATACTTTTGGGGATATGGGAACGATTATCATAGCATTGATGATTATGATTTCGACATTTGCCTGCAACAATGGACTGATTATGGCCGGTGCAAGAGTATATTATACAATGGCGAAAGACGGTTTGTTTCTCAAAAAAGCGGGAGAGTTGAACAATGCAAGTGTACCGGCATGGGCCTTATGGATTCAATGCATATGGGCTTCGGCTTTGTGTCTTACTGGGAAATACGGAGATTTACTGGACTTTGTGATTATCATTGTATTGATTTTTTATATCCTTACCATATATGGAATTTTTATTCTTAGAAAGAAAATGCCGGATGTAGAAAGACCCTATAAAGCCTTTGGTTATCCATTTCTACCTTTAGTTTATATCATTGTAGCTGCGTCTATTTGTGTTGGATTATTGCTTACTAAATTTTCTACTTGTGGTTGGGGTGTTTTGATTATGCTTACGGGTATTCCGGTGTATTATTTGACGAAACCGAAGGAGTAGTTTTTTGAGTGTTCAGTAGTCAGTTTTTGAGTGATCAGTATTCAGATTACAGTATTCAGAACTCAGATTGCAGGTTACAGATTGCAGAGCGTAAATTCAGATTACAGTTTAAATATAAAATCCGTCTCAAATTTGAACTGCCCTCAAATAGTGTCTAACTTTTTGGGGGCAGTCTAATTTAATGAAACGGATTTTTTGATTTTTTAATGTCTAGTCCTGAAAAACAGAAAACCCGACACGTATAAACATGTCGGGTTTTTCTAGTGTAGTAAGCACTTATATAATAGTAGAAAACAAAGTTCTATACCATTAACTTTTTAATTTAAAGGAAGATTCCATGCATCTGCAACTCCTTGGTAAAGGATTTTTCCTTTTGCAATGTTTAATCCTTTATTTAATTCTTCGTTTTCGGCACATGCTTTTTCCCATCCTTTGTTTGCCAATTGCAATGCATAAGGAAGAGTAGCATTTGTTAACGCCAATGTAGAGGTATAAGGAACTGCACCTGGCATATTCGCCACACAGTAATGTACGATATCGTCAATGATGAAAGTTGGATTTTCGTGAGTAGTTGGTGTACATGTTTCAATACAACCTCCTTGGTCTACTGCTACGTCTACAACAACAGTTCCTGGACGCATTAATTTAAGCATGTCACGTTTGATTAAGTGAGGTGCTTTTGCTCCTGGGATTAAAACTGCACCAACAATCAAATCAGAATCGGTAATAGCTCTGCTAATGTTATAATGATTCGACATAATAGTAGTTACGTTTGCAGGCATAACGTCATCCAAATAACGTAAACGTGCTAAACTCACATCCATAATAGTCACTTGAGCTCCTAAACCAGCCGCCATTTTGGCCGCTTGAGTTCCTACAATTCCACCACCAAGTACTAATACTTTTGCTGGAGGAACACCTGGAACGCCACCTAGAAGAATTCCTCTTCCTTTTAATGGTTTTTCAAGATATTTAGCTCCTTGTTGAATAGCCATACGACCAGCAACTTCGGACATTGGAACTAATAATGGTAAACTACGATCTGTTTTTTCAACTGTTTCGTAAGCCAAACAAATTGCTTGACGCTCGATCATGGCATGAGTTAATGGCTCTGATGATGCAAAGTGAAAGTAAGTGAATAACAATTGGTCTTTTTTGATCAAACTGTATTCTGATTCTATTGGTTCTTTTACTTTAATGATCATTTCGGCAATACTATATACTTCTTCAATAGTAGCTAAAACTACGGCACCTGCAGCAGTATATTCTTCGTCAGCAAAACCGCTTCCTTCACCTGCAGTAGCTTGAACATAAACACTATGACCGTGATTTTTCATTTCGGCAACACCTGCCGGAGTTAGAGCAACACGATTTTCGTTATTCTTGATTTCTTTTGGAACACCTATTATCATTTCTATAGTATTTAATTGTTGTTTTGATATTGAAAGACAAATTTAGGGCAAAAAGAAAAAATTAGTGCTTTGTGCAATAAAATAAGAAAATATTATTTTTATTTAGTAATTTAGCATAAAATAATTCTTTTTTTAATTCTGTTTTTAATTAAAAAAAGAAAATTAATCGGATTTTATACAATCACTTATTCCCTTTTAAGTCATGACTTTAGACGAAACTGACAAAAAAATATTACGTCTTCTGCAGGAAGATGCTCATTTAACCTTAAAAGACATCTCAAATAAAATAAATCTATCGTTAACTCCAGTTCATGATCGAGTGAAAAGACTTGAAAGAGAGGGTGTTATAGAGAAATATGTTTCTGTTTTAAATAAGAAAAAACTCGGAAAAAACTTGACGGTTTATTGTCAAATTACGCTGGTACGACAAACTTTTGATATCTCGGAGGGTTTTAATCAAGCGATTTTGAATTTGCCGGAAGTGGTGGAATGTAATTTCGTCTCGGGAAGCTTTGATTATATGCTTAAAATTGTCTTGCCAGATATGGAAAGTTACCATCATTTTCATCAAATGAAATTATCGGTTTTGCCAGAGGTTTCTTTGATCAATAGTTTTTTTATTATTTCGGAAGTGAAGAGTACTACGGTTTTGCCTATTTAAAATGGAGTGTTCAGTGTTCAGAAATTAGTGTTCAGTCTAGAAGTAACCTGTGAAGAATTTAAATTTTTGATTGAAGATTAACGATTTTTGATTTATGATTTTTGTTCAGAGAATAGAGAATTTTGCTTTAGGATTGTATTCTGCAAGGTCTTTTTTTTTGAGCTTGTAGGTGTTAGTTTGTAGTTTTTTTGAAAATAAATAGTTTGGTTTTTCCGTGCGTAAAGGATAGAAGCTAGCTACCGAAGTAGCGCGGATAGCCTGACAGCAGTTGGGAAAGAGGCCGAATAAGCGGTATGTAAATTTGGTCTCTTTTTCTACTGGTGGTGCGCCCAAACTGATTTTAGATTTAATAGTTCAGATTTAAGATTTTTGATTAAACTCAAAATAAAAAAATCCGTCAAGTTGCTGGAACGAGACGGATTTTCTATTGAATTCAGGTTGCAATACTTCTTTTTTAAAAATCTAAAAATTAAAACTAAAATAACAACTTACAACCTGTAATCTGCTGGCTAGTAATACGTAAAACGTCTTACTTTGGCAATGTATTTGGCGAGTCTGATCACTTGGTGACTGTAACCGTATTCATTGTCGTACCAAATGTATAGCACTATATTTTTTCCGTCTTTAGAAACGATGGTCGCATTACTGTCGTAAATTGAAGGTGCTGATGTACCCACGATATCCGAAGATACCAACTCGTTGTTCAACGAATATTTGATTTGTTCTACCAATTCGCCTTCCAATGCGTATTTTTTCATGATCGCGTTGATGGCGTCAACCGAAGTTTCTTTGGACACTTCAAGATTTAGAACCACAAGTGAACCATTTGGAACAGGAACGCGGATAGCATTTGAGGTTAATTTACCTTCCAATGATGGCAACGCTTTTGCAACGGCGGTACCTGCACCAGTTTCGGTAATTACCATATTTAATGCAGCCGCTCTACCACGACGGTATTTGTTGTGCATATTGTCGACCAAATTTTGATCGTTGGTATAAGCATGGATAGTTTCTAAATGCCCTTTTACAACCCCCAAAGTATCTTCAATTGCTTTTAGGATTGGAGTAATTGCATTTGTGGTGCAAGAAGCGGCAGAGAAAATATTGATTTCGTCTGGGTTGTATTCGTTCTGGTTTACACCGTGAACGATGTTTGGAACTCCTTTTCCTGGTGCGGTTAAAAGTACTTTCTCGGCTCCTTTTGAAACCAAATGACGACTCAATGCTTCTTTTGTGGTAAAAGCCCCTGTGTTGTCAATGATCAAAGCTTTGTCGATACCGTATTTTGTATAGTCGATTTCTTCGGGAGTGTTTGCGGTAATGATATGAACGGTTGTTCCGTTGATGATTAAGGCATTATTTTCTGGATCAGCAATAACTGAACCTTGAAAATCACCGTGAATAGAGTCGTAACGTAATAATGAAGCTCTTTTTTCTAAGCTTGAAGCATCGTTTTTGTCTCTGGTAACGATGGCTCTCAATCGCATTTGATCTCCTTTACCTGTTTTTGACATTAATTCTCTAGCCAATAAACGACCAATTCTACCAAATCCGTAAAGAACTACGTCTTTGGGCTGGATTTCTTCTGAAGATTTTGCTTCTTTTAATTTATCTAAAACAAAATGTCTGGTGTCCGGATATTTTTCGTCTTCTAAACCATATTCATATGTTAGTTTACCAATGTCCAATTTTGAAGGTGGTAAGTCTAATGATAAAATAACTTTGGCAATTTCAACTGAGTCCGAAACAGAAATTGGTTTACCTACAAATTTGCCTGCATATTCATGTAAATTGATAATTTCACTGACGTTTCTGTCAATTAATTGGTTTCTGAACAAGACCAATTCAATTGATTTGTCGTACCATAAATCGCTGATGATTTTGATTAATTCTACTCCTGAACGTCTTCTGTCGGCTTGAAACGAAACCTCTTTTTCGTATAAATCCATGTTATTCATGTTGAAAATTTGTAAAATAAAGTATTGGTTTTTTTAAAATTTGGTGCAAAAGTACCTATTTCAATCGATTTCGTAACATTTTTTATGATTTATTTACAAAATATAACAACACTCCCGATGTTGCTAGGAGTCTTTAAGTTTTTGAGGAGTGATTTTTTTTGAATTTGGATTGTTGCTTTTCGAAAAATGGGACACGAATAAGTTTTTTATATAAAAAACACCTCATTCAAATAAATGAACAGGGTGTTTCAAAAAAGGTTTTATTTTTTATGGTAGTCTGCAAAGTGTACCAAGTATATTTTTTTGCCACAGATTAAAAAGATTCGCACAGATTTTATATGCATTATTAGAAAAATCTGTGCGAATCTTTTTAATCTGTGGCTATTTTTGAAGCTTGGTATAAGTCACGGTTAGTCATATTTTTTTTACTTTGTCACTTCATCTATCAAATAGAAAATGGATTTAAAGTTTAGTCCACTATGCTCTTCCAGTCCAATTTCGCAAGTACGACTTGTAGAATAGCCTTCATAGCAACCTGCAGGAATCTGTTTTTTGAGATCTCGTTGGCTATAAGCATTCAATTCCGGAACAGTAAACCCTCTATCACCGGCAAAACCACAACAGGTACTTTCTATAAGCGTTACGGTATTGGCACAGAGTTTCGCTATTTCCATTAATTTGTCAGTCATTCCTATTTTTTTTGCGGAGCAAATGGGGAAGATCGCTATGGATTCTCTTTTTTGTTTTACTTTTAGACGTGGCATGACGTGGTCTAGCATAAATTCGATGGGATCTACAATGCTCAGTTCCCGTTTAAAATGATCTTTTGAAGCCTTGAAGCACGGACTCATATCGTATAAAATGGGATACTTTCCGTTTTCGGAAACGGTCATCAATTTTGCTTCCAATTCATTCGATTTTACGTCGGCGGTTTCGGTATATCCTTTACTGGAAAAAGGCATTCCACAGCATAGATTGTCTATGTCTTCGGGATAGATAACAGTATAACCAGCACGTTTTAGGAGTTCTTCGGTTTTGTCAATTAAAACAGGATCTTCCTTATCGTATAAGTTTGAATTCCCCATGCTTCGGTTGATGCACGACGGGAAATAGACTACTTTTAATTCTTCCGAAAAAGTATTTAAAATTTGGTTGTCAGGAACCCCCTTTTTTATTTCATAGGAAGAAAAATGTTTTTTGATGGGGGTTTCATCTCCTGAATTGATTGCTGCAGTTTTGATTTTATGGCTTCCTTTCGGTAAATTGGGAATCCATTTTGGAATGGCACCACCCGAAATCGTAGTAATTCCTCCGGAAATTTTCGACATGGCAGAATTTCCAAGAACAGATTGAAAACCGCCTACTATATTTAAAGTGGTTCGTAATGTTGCAGTTGTTTCGGCAATATGGTTGCCCAACGTTGATGCTATTTTTTTCTGGGATTCACTGATGTGATTGCTGCGCCACTCTTTTACAAATTGGCCAGTATCAATGTTTACAGGGCAAGCCATGGCGCACAATCCGTCTACAGCACAGGTTTCGTCGAGCATATAGGTCGAGTCTTTTAGCATTTGTGCCAAACGTTCCGGATCTTCGTTGGTTGCTTTCAGTCGGCTAATTTCTCGGGCAATAACAATTCGTTGTCGAGGAGATAACGTTAGCCCCTCTGAAACACAATTGGGCTCACAAAATCCACATTCAATGCATTTATCAATCCATTCATTTGATTTGGGCATCGGTTTTAGATTCTTCAAATGTGATTTTGGATCCGGATTAATCAATACTCCTGGGTTGATTCTATTTTCAGGGTCGAAAATTTTCTTGATGCGTTTCATCATCTCGTAGGCTTTGCTACCCCATTCTTTTTCAACAAAAGGCGACATATTTCTACCCGTGCCATGTTCCGCTTTTAGTGAACCGTCAAAGCGATCTACCACCAAAACCACCAAATCATCCATCAAATTACTATAACGTTGCACTTCGGTTGGGGTTGAGAAATCTTGTGAAAACACCAAGTGCAGATTTCCTTCCAAGGCATGTCCGAATAGTACGGCATCATGATATTCGTATTTTTCAAATAATTTCACCAAGGCCACAACCGCTTCTGCCAAGCGATGTAAGGGAAAAGCGACATCCTCGATTATTACGGTAGTCCCAGTTTTTCGTAAGCCTCCAACGGTAGGAAGCAGTCCTTTACGTGCTTTCCAGTTGAAGCTGTATTGTTTTGGATCCATCGTAAACTGATAAGGCGTGAGAGTAGGAATGGAGTCAACGCAGTTGCGAATCGCATCTTGCTTAATTTTTATCTGTTCCAAATCGTTTTCTCGGCATTCAACCAAAAGAACGCAAGCGGTATTCGGTAAAGTTTTGAGATAATCTGGGGCTTCTGGATCATTTTCCACTGATTTAATGGATTTTCGATCCAATAATTCAACAGCGGAGACAGGGCTTGATTTTAATAGTAAGGTGGCATCACAAGCGGCTTTGATCGTCTCGAAAATCATTAAGGTACACGATTTGTATTTTTCGTCAATCACGGTTTGAAAAGTGACATTGGAGGTAAATGCCAATGTTCCCTCAGAACCAACCATCAAATGTTTGATAATTTCAATGGGATCTTCAAAATCCACAAATGCATTGAGGCTATATCCGGTGGTGTTTTTTATCTTGAACTTATGTTGGATTCTCTGAAACAATTGTTGATCACTTTTTATTTCATCCCGAAGATTTTCTATAGCCGTAATCATTTCAGGATGGGATTTTTTGAAATCGGCAATGCTATTTGGATCCGTTGTATCCAGAATGGTGCCATCAAAAAATACCATTCTTAGATCGGTAATAGTTTTGTATGAATTTTGAGAAGTTCCACAACACATTCCACTGGCATTGTTTCCCACAATTCCGCCAATCATTGCGGCGCCAATAGAAGCTGGATCAGGTCCAATCTTTAGCCCCAAAGGAGATAAATACGCATTGGCTTTGGCCCCAATAATACCGGGGTCTAATGAAATACGAGTGTTATTGTCGAAGATTTTATAATTCTTCCAACCGTGTGTAGCAACAATCAATACAGAATCGGTGATGGCTTGTCCAGACAAACTGGTTCCTGCCGATCTAAAAGTGACTGGAATTTGAAGCGGATAGGCTTGCCTAAGAATCTCAACGATCTCTTTTTCGGTTCTGGCCAGAATTACAATTTTTGGAATAAGTCTGTAAAAACTGGCATCCGTACCGTAAGCCAATGTTTGAAGCGGATTCGTAATTATCCTTTTGGGATCAATGGTGACCGAAAGGATTTTTATAAGTTGTATATAATTGGCTTCTAACATGAATTTTAATTTTTGTAAAAATACAATGTTTTTTATTTGAAACCGCCATGAAGAAATCCTCTTCTTAAAGGAATGAAAAGCGGTTTGCTTCGTCTGTTCGCTATCGCTCGGGTCTGACAACCAAATTTTAAATACTTTTTCGGAAGAAATAGTTAAGAACAAAAAAAGCCACCTTGTTTTTTCAAGATGGCTTACATTTTTAATTTTTATATTTTAGATAATGATTCGGATGACTTCTCCTTTTTTGTTAATCATTTCAAGTCGGATGCTTTGTTTTTCATCTTTATTGTTCAAAAGTTTGGATACTGTCTCAAGATTGGTTGCTTTCACATTGTCAATACTTAAAATGATATTTCCTTTGAGTTCTTCATTGTATTGCATCAGATTTTCATTGGTAATGGCTTTGATTTTTACGCCATAATCCAATCTGAATTTCTTTTTGTCGGTGGCATCAATATTTTCCAATTCAATTCCTTTGAACTCGGTACTATAAAATTCATTTTTACTCAAAGTTACCGGAATCTCCATAGTTTTTCCATCTCGAATGTAGGTAACTTCCACTTTGTCATTCGGCCTTTTGGTGTTGATATACCCTGAAAGATCCGCATAAGTGGCTATGTTTTGGTTGTCTAATTTTATAATAATATCGCCTTTTTGCAATTTGGACTTTTCGGCACCCGAGTTTTTATTAACTTTATTGATGTAAAAACCTTGTGTTTGCGTAACGCCCAGTTCTTTTGAAGCAGTTCCGTTTAATTCGCCTCCTTCAACACCTAGAATACCTCTTTGGACATTGCCAAATTGCATTAAATCCTCTACAATTTTTCGGGCATTATTGGAAGGAACGGCAAAGGAATATCCCACGTAAGAACCTGTCATAGACGAAATCATGGTGTTGATCCCTATCAATTCGCCACGTGTATTTACCAGTGCACCACCACTATTTCCTGGATTTACCGCTGCATCTGTTTGTATAAAAGACTGGATTCCACTGGCGTCCAGATTTCTGGCTTTCGCCGAAACAATTCCAGCGGTTACCGTCGATGTTAAGTTATATGGATTTCCAACGGCCAATACCCATTCTCCCACTTTCACCGAATCGGAATTGGCAAATGCGGTATAGGGTAATTTTTCATCGGAATCAATTTTTAATAATGCAATATCCATTTTAGAATCGGTTCCAATGAGTTTTGCCTTGTATGTTTTTTTGTTGTTTAAGGTAATTTCAATATCTGAAGCGTCTTTGATCACGTGATTGTTGGTTACAATATAACCGTCTTCAGAAATAATTACTCCCGAACCAGTCCCCACTTGCTCTTGCTGTTGTTGTCCGCCGTAACCATAAAAATATTCCATTATAGGATTGGAAACCGTTCGGACGGATACGTTTTTTACGTGCACCACTGTATGGATGGTTTTTTCGGCGGCTACCGTAAAATCGATGTTTTCGGCGCCTAGACTCGCTTGTCTTCCGTAGGATTCTGGTGCAAGTGTGGTAATTCCGTTTTTTGACGAAAAATAACCATTGTTGTCAAATAATAACTTGTAAGCGCCAAGGGTTGTTGCGCCACTCAACAAGGATACCAAGAATAATTTTGAAATTTGTCGCATAAGAATATAAGTTTTATTAGTTATTTGTTTACGAATTTAGTCGATATTTTTTTTCTTGCAATACGGTTTAACGCTCTTTAACAATGATTAACAATTCATTAATAGTTTGTACTTTTGTATGACTAAAATGGAAAAAAAATGCAATTAGAATTTTATAAATACCAAGGTGCCGGAAATGATTTTGTTATGATTGATAATCGTTCTGGTTTTTTTCCAAAAGATAATACGCAATTGATCGCTCATTTGTGTGATCGACGTTTTGGAATAGGAGGGGACGGACTTATTTTGTTAGAAAACGATTCGGATACTGATTTCAAGATGGTGTATTACAATTCGGATGGAAATCAAAGTTCGATGTGTGGTAATGGTGGACGTTGTTTGGTGGCTTTCGCCAAAGATCTAAACGTGATCGAAAACCAAACTACTTTTATAGCTACCGATGGTTTGCATCATGCTTCATTCGAGGATAACGGAGTGGTTTCTTTGCAGA
>Ga0210379_10000387_pt1 | contig 14032 bp, 12 predicted proteins | sample PLMedo_2_FD_155468 | JGI IMG/M metagenome (GOLD analysis project Ga0210379, IMG submission 155468) | Groundwater sediment microbial communities from an aquifer in East River, Colorado, USA - PLM4_32_coex redo | ecosystem: Environmental > Terrestrial > Soil > Riparian zone | place: USA: East... | reverse complement strand
GATTTACTTTTTCGTGCCATCTAGCCAACCTTGAGAGTCCAATAATTTTATCTGTTGTTTTCTCGAAGATATTTCTCAAATCTTGGGCTAAATCATATGCCTGTGGGAAGTAAAAAATTAGGCATATTTATAAAATTCAAAGATATGAGCCCGACAGCATTATAGAAAGGGAGCGAATGAGCGGTATGTGAAGTGGCTCCCTTTCTATAATGTGGTCTCGCCCAAATGCTCTTTTAAATTATGGATACAAAAAAACCGCCTTGATATAAGGACGGTTTTGATATATAGAATAGTTTTGATTACTGTTTTACTTCACTTTTTTTGATGTCATTCACATATTGGGTCAATTTTTTACCATAAAGTGAATTGGCAACTTTTGGAGTCATTGATTTTTGGATGGTGTCTAGATATTTAACGTTAATATCGTAGATTTCTGCCAAAGCGATATAAGGGGAAACCTCATAGTCTTTGTTGTTTACGGCAAAATTGGCGGCGTAAAGGTATTTGCGTTTGATATTGGAATCCTGTCTGGCATTCAAGCTGTCAACTGCCTTGGTATTATTGCTTTTTATGGCATTAAATTTACCTTCTATCAAGGTTAGGTTTTCATCATTGAAACGGGAATTTATTTTTTTATATTCCTCAAATAACTCTTGGTTTTTTGATCCTGTGATTTTTGCACTGGCAATAAAAGAATCCAAGTTGGTTTCTATAGTTAGGTTTCCAGGTTCTGCAAAAAACATGATGTTGTTGTCCAGGGAATTGGAAACGCCTCTGTCAAGATATAGATACAACATTTCTGGTGATTTTAAGTCGATATCAGTGGTGAAAGTTGACTTTCCATCTATCTTGATACTGTCGATGGCAACAAGCGATGTGTCAACAACTCGTTGGATGTACAATGTACCTTCTTTTAATCCTTTGATGTTTCCTGTAATGTGGAGATTGGTTTTTGATTCATTTTTGTTACAGGCAACTAAAAGAAGTAGGGCAACAAAAGCAATAATAGAGTTTTTCATGTGTAATAAATGTTTGTTTTTTTGGAGCATGGTGTCGCCTTTCGTCATTATGATTTGATTTTGAATCATGGCGATTTCATCATTGTTTATTTTTGGCGCAAAATAAAGAAAATTGTTGGAATGAATGGATCTAACGGCTTGAATTTTAAAAAAAAATCCCAATCTATTGCTAGATTGGGATTTTATATGGTGTTTTTAGGATTATCCTTTCAGCCAGGCTTCTCTTAAAGCTGCTTTTGATGAATCTGTAGCTTCAAGTCCTTCGGTTTCTACATAAGGGAATTTTACGGTTCCTTTTAATATTTGCTCTTTGCCGTCTCTTCTTATTTTGATTGTAATGGCATCATTTTCTTTCCATTTTTGGCTTTCAGAAATCATGTCATATATATTATCAAGAGAATAAGGTTTGTCGTTTATGGCAAGAATTACATCTCCGCCTCTAAGATCTAAATTGGCATAGAATACATTCAATTCTTTATTAGGTGCTACAAAAATTTCTTTGTTTTCTTTGTTAACACCTATATAAGGAGCCTGACCTTTTATAAATATTCCGCCTGCTACTTTTTTGGTAGTTTTCGTAACTCCTACTTTTGATAAATACTCATAATAAGGGATTGGAGTTGGTCCAGATACATATTTGGTTAAGAAAGCACCCACTTCGGGATACGTTAATGAAGTAATTTTTGCAAAAAGATCGGCATCATTAAATGGTTTTGATACGCCATATTCATTCGATAATTGATGCATTAAATCAAGTATGCCTCTTTTACCGTCACTACTTTGTCTGATTTGTATGTCTAAACACATTCCGATTAACGCTCCTTTTTGATATACATTTAAGTATTGTTCTTTATAAGGAGTTTTTAATACATTGACACTCATAGTTGTAAAAGCCATAGTGTCATTCAATGTATTGGCTTGTTCTATTTTTTTGGCAATACGGGTAAAGAACTCATCTTCGGTAATCAATGCTTGATTAATTTGAAAAAGGTTAGCAAAATATTCTGTTACACCTTCATACATCCATAAATGCTCAGACATTTTTGGAGCATTGTAATCAAAATATTGAATTTCTTTAGAATGAATTGTTAATGGGGTTACAATATGAAAAAACTCATGAGAAACGACATCTTTCATCGATTTTACCAATTCGTCTTTCGGCATCATTTCCGGCAAAACAACTGTTGTGGCTGTTGGATGTTCGAGTGCCCCAAATCCTTTTGCATCGGTTGCAGTCATGGTTGATAAATATAAAATGACTGTGTATTTTTTTGTTGAATTTATTTTCCCCAAAAAAGTCTTTTGTGCGGTCATCATTGTTTTCATTTCTGGAGTAATGCTCTCTGCAGTAAATTTTCCAGTTGGGGAATAAACAACGATTTGAATCTCCATACCATCAACTGTAAAAGTAGTGTAGTCTGGTTTAGAATACATGATAGGGTTTTCTAGCAATTCAGCATAAAGAGGCATTTCAAAAACATCTGTTGTAGTAGAAGGGTCTTTGTCTATCATTGAAGTAGCTCCCCAAAGTGATGCTGGATGGCTTACGGTAACTTTATAAGGGAGTTCTTTTTTGTCTTGAAAATAACCAATAAAACCATGTAGGTTGAGCATGAAGTTGTTATTGGCATCGATATTTGTGCCTGCTGGAGAAAAAACATCGCTTTTTCCAAAACCGCCACCTTTTTCGGTGTCATAGGTGTCGTTTACTAGATAAGTAACTTTTGTTAATGATTTCGCGTTTTTTATAGACCAGGTATTATCATCTGTTTTTGAAACGGTCAATAAGTTTCCTTTGGCATCAAACGCTTTAAAATCGGTAATGTATTTCCCGTAATCATCTACAGAATAGGTTCCTGGTACTGTTTTAGGAAGGCTATAAGTGATTTCGTTGGATTTGATTTTTGGCGCTTTTACGGTTACAAGAACTTGATCCTCTTTTATGTCAGTTAGATTGATTGTAACATCTATCCCTTCTTTTTTAGTATCTACGGTAGTTGTAGAATTATTGGCTTTACTAACCCAGAATAGGGAAGAAAAAGCAAATGCAAATAATATTTTTTTCATTTTGTTAGTTTTTGTTTGGTAGTTAGTGTTTCAAAGGCGAAAATTGTTACAAAACGACGGAAAATAATTAATTATGCGATTGAATAAAAATAAAGGCATAAAAAAAACTCCTGGGATACAGGAGTTTGTAGGTGTTAATCAAGTTTGTTTTTTATGTAATATTTTCCATCCAAATCTTCATCAAAATCATCAATTTTAATTGGTTTTGGTTTTGGTTTATTTGCGGTAGCCTTCTTTTTCCACATTTCAAATTTTTCTGCAGGCATTTTCTTTTTCATAATTGCCAGAACCTCCTTTTCGGCTAATCCAAATTCTTTTTTGATAATCTCAAATGGATTTTTTTCCTCTTGGGCCATTGTAACAAGTTTTTCTGTTTGTTCCCAGTTCAATTCTTTGCGGTTACTCTTTTTCATCACGTGAAAATTAATTCAAATTGGTGTTAATGATTAATAAATTTGATTTTAAATCTGATACCAATATTAATAAAAAAAATAATCACTTTTCATTAAAAATTAAAAAAATTTATGTTTTTAATTTTTTTCAGGCAAACGTTGTTTCTGGAAGGGTATTTTTAACAAATTTTTCAATTGATTGTGCTCTTCATCCTTCATATGAGTGTCTATACCGTAAATTATTTTTTCTTTCGGGAGTGTCATATAAGTCCCAAAAAGGCGATCCCAAACCGAAAAAATATTCCCGTAATTACTATCTGTATAAGGAAGGGAATAATGATGATGTACTTTATGCATATCCGGTGAAACAATAAAATAGCTCAAAAAAGTGTCCAGTTTTTTGGGTAAGGATATATTGGCATGATTAAATTGTGTAGCAATAACCGATAATGTTTGGTACAAAAACACCATCCACATGGGACTACCGACAATTAAAACGCCAATCGTGGTAAATACAAATCGGATGACACTTTCGCCAGGATGATGCCTATTGGCCGATGTGGTGTCAATTCAAGTATCAGTATGGTGTATCAAGTGGAAGCACCATAGAAATTTAGTTTTATGCTCAATGAAATGAACTAAATAAGCACCAATTAAGTCCAATAATAATAGTCCTATAATGGTGTAAAGCCACAACGGCATTTCTGGAAGCCATTGCAAAATGCCAAAATGATTGATAATCGTCCAATCAGCCGATTTTAATAAAATAAAAGCCAAACAAAAATTAATCACTATTGTCGTAAATGTGAGAAATAAATTGATTCCGGCGTGATGCCATTTTTTATAATTAAAATTAAAAAGCGGAAATGCATTTTCAATCAACCAAAATAAAGTGATACCGCCCACAAGAATCAAACTTCTGTGAGAGGAAGGTATCGAAGTAAAATAGAAAACAATTTCGTTCATGGGTTTTGTATTATTTCTTTCTAATAATATTTAAATTTTTGTTGTCAGCTCTCCAGTTTTTCATTTGATAGGAAAAAAAGTTTTCGATGGAGTTTTCAAATATAATAAATAGTAGATGCCAAAAACTATTTGATTACTCGAAAGGTAAGATTTATTCTGGGGCCAATAGGTTTTGCAGTTTTGGGTATTTGATGTTTCCAGAAATGTTGCGTAGTACCTTTCATCAATAATAAACTCCCATGTTCCAGAATAATACTCTTTTTTTGAGTAGAATCAGAATTATGTTTCAATTGAAAAGTGCGTTCTGCACCAAGACTCAATGAGGCAATCACGGGATTTGTGCCTAATTTTTTTTCATTGTCTGCATGCCAACCGTTGCTATCAGTGCCATTTCTATAATAATTAAGAAGAACGGTAGTAAAATTTGTTTCGGTGACACTTTCTATATGGGATTTTATTTTTTGCAGTAGCAATGTCCAGTAATGGGGTTGCATGACAATATTGGAGTAAGAGTAAGGTTTTCCTGCGTTTCCGTATAACGCGGTCAATCTGGGTTGCAAATATTTTTTGCCATAAACCGTTATTTCGTCTTGTTGCCAAGGGGTGTTCTCAATCAATTCATTAAAAACAGAATCGGCTTCTTCTTTTTGAAGAAACGCCGGAAAATAGATGATTTCGGCATCTGGCAAAGTGAAAATTATGGGTTCCGATTCAAAAAGTGATTTCATACCACAAAAATAAAGAGAAAAACAAAGACGCTAACTTTATTTTTCTCTTTAAAATATAGTATTTATTTTAAAAATTAAGCTTCGGAATGATCTTGCAGTAGGTTTTTATAAATAAACCCTGCCGCGATAGCACCCAAGATTGGAGCTGCCCAAAACAGCCATAGCTGAGATAATGGTTCTCCTCCCACAAATAATGCTTGTGATAATGATCTCGCAGGATTTACAGAAGTATTTGTAATTGGAATGCTGATTAAGTGAATTAAAGTTAAACCCAGTCCTATGGCAATTCCGGCAAATTTTCCATTAGCAAATTTGTCTGTCGCGCCAAGGATTATTAATAGAAAAAACAACGTTAACACAAACTCAGCAATAAAAGCAGCTTGCATTGAATAACCGTTTGGTGAGAAAGCCCCATATCCATTAGAAGCAAAAGCCCCAGCCTTAGTATTATCAATCATAAATCCTGCTTTTCCAGAAGCGATTGTGTATAAGGTTCCAGCTGCGGCAATAGCTCCTATGCATTGAGCAATGATGTAGGAAAGCAACTCTTTGGCAGAAAAGCGTCCGCCAGCCCATAGTCCAAATGACACCGCCGGGTTAAAATGGCCTCCCGAAATGTGCCCTACAGCATAGGCCATGGTTAAAACAGTCAGTCCAAAGGCAAGGGAAACTCCTACAAATCCAATTCCTAAATTAGGAATTCCAGCAGCAAAAAGTGCGCTGCCACAACCACCAAAAACAAGCCAATACGTTCCGAAAAATTCTGCGAATAGTTTTTTCATAATGTTAAAATTTAGTTTTTAATGCTAACGAAGTTAATGAAAATTAGATTAATGTAAGGTTTTTTATAAAAAAAAGCACAAAAAAACCAGCTCAATTTGAAACGCTGGTTTGTAAAGTTTGAATGGAGTTATGGTAATTCATAAGGTTATTATTTCTCAATCCTTGAATAATCAATATAACTTTCGTATTTTTTTCCTGTGTCTTGTGATAAAATTGTAATGTGGTTGTTTTTTATCATTACAGTAAATTTTCTTCCATCTTTGTGTATTAGTTCGTATGTTTTTACTGTTGTTTGAGGGTTTTTTTTTGCGCTTACAATCGTAAATATTTGAGGATTTTTATAATCAATCCGAACACTACACGTTTTGTCTTTTTTATTGAATAAAAAAGCCACCTCATGATTCTCAATAGAAGTGGTTCCATTGGGATTTTTAATGCTGATTTTATTGATTTCCAAATAACGCTCTTGAGAGAAAGAGATCATAGTAGTTAAAAAGGCTAGTAATACTAATATTTTTTTCATAATTGGGAATTATTTTTTGTTAAAAGACGCTATCGTTATTCTGTTTTTTAATTGATTGTGTTTGAATGTGCCTATTCTATTGGTTTTTAGTTTCTTCTACACAAATATAATAAGAGTGTTGTGTTTTTTATGCTTTTAGTATTAAAAGTACTAATGTTTTTTGATATTTAGATTCATTAATATAATGGCGAATAGGATTAAGACGATTCCAAACCATTGGATCATTACTATATTTTCATTCAAAATAAAATAAGCCATCATAACGGAAACAGGCAATTCCAGGGCCGAAACAATACTGCCAAGTCCTATTCCCGTGAGCGGGAATCCCGCATTCATAAGCATAGGCGGAATTATGGTTCCAAAAAGTGATAATATGATTCCCCATTTTAGAAATATAGCAAAATTAAAAGGAGTGCTTTGAGTTGCAATCGCAAATCCAAAAACAATGACAGCCCCGCCTAGAAGCATGTATAAACTCCTTTGGGCCGATGATATTCCTAGAGCAACGCGATTTGCCGTAAACATAGTTGTGGTAAAGGAAGCCGCTGCCAACATTCCCCAGACTATTCCACGCCAATCGAGCTGTATTTCATTTTTAAGAATGTCTGTTGCCAATAGCGTTCCAATCAAAACAACAAAAACAGCTATTATTTTTTGTGTAGGCGGAATTTTTTTATCCAAAATCATTTCAAGCAATACGCCTATCCAAACGGTTTGCATCAACAAAACGATGGCTATAGAAACCGGAATGTATTTCACGGCAAGATAATAGAAAACACTTGTCATGCCCAAAGATGTTCCGGCAAGCATTAATTGGAATATATTTTTTCTGGTCGCTTTGATTACTTCGTTTTTGTTTTTTGCTTTTTGGAAACTATTTATAATCAGTATTCCGGTAATTCCCAATACAAATTGCGAAATCGTAACTTCGGCGGTGGTGTATCCTTCGGCATAAGCCATTTTGACGAAAGTGGCCAGCATCCCAAAACTCGTTGCGCCAAGCCCTACTAATAGGACACCTTTTAAAATAGGGTTATTTGATATTTTTTTCAAGCCGTTTTGCATACAAAGAGGGATATTTAAATTTTGTTTAGAAGCCTGCTTTTTCTAAAGTGCCCAAATATAATTGTAAAGGAGCTATTAAGATGTTAATTTCCTAAAAAGATAATTCAAATAATAGGAATAAAGAAAGTGATAGAGGGTCAAAAATGTAAATTCCAGTGAATTAGTCACTATGTAAGCGAGAAGGATAAAGCAACACGTTGGTGTTTGAATACAATGATTTCAAATCATACCTATATATAAGGATGTAATTTTCGCAGTCAAAGCGATCCGTTTCGATTAAAGTCGAATAATCAGGAGCTATTTCCTGCTATCCGCTTCAATCTTTTCTTGAGGCGAATAAAAATCGCCTCAAGAAAAGGATTTCCGCTGCTATCAGGGCTAGGGAAGCTGCTTTCATAAGAACGATAGTGTTTCAAAAGTTTCAAAACGCCATACCTTATATATAGGAGAGGCGATTTCAAGAGAAAATCCGCGAAAATCCGTGTTTTCGCTTTAGCGAATCCGTGTAATCCGCGTTCCATTCGAGTGCTGACTAACCCAAACCAACCCTCAAAACCCGGCAAAACGGATCGAATCATCAAATCGAACCAGAAAAACCAATCCCATCTCCAAAAGTAAATAGATGTAAACCGCAGCAATCCAATCGATTAAAAAATACTTTCAAAAAAAGGCAAAAAAGCCATTGTTTACGCGAATAAAGGGACTACTTTTGCACCCGCAACAACGCACACGTTCATAGAAATCCTGACAAGCCCGCCGAATTAGAGAGAAAATTTATTTTCAAAAAAAATTCCAAAAAGCTTGTGAGATTCGAAAACGATAGCTACTTTTGCACCCCGCTAAACGCGCAACGTTCCTTGAAAGACTGCTAAGAAAAGAGAAGAAATTGAAATTAAATTTTCGAAAAAAAACTTCAAAAATTTCTTGCCGGTTAGAAATAGAAGTTGTAGTTTTGCACCCGCTTCGAGAGACGCACAATGTGCGTTAAACGAGACGAAAAAACGTAGAGCCACACTGATGTGTGACTTTAAAAAAAAGATAAGACACGTTCCTAGACATATTGAATTGACAGCCGTTTTAAGAGAGATCTTAAAACAAAAGAATAAGAGTAATAGAATCGATAGATTTGAAAAAACCACTAGACCTTCAGTCAAATACAAAAAGAGATTAGCAATAATCTCGCATAATATACGATGAAGAGTTTGATCCTGGCTCAGGATGAACGCTAGCGGCAGGCTTAACACATGCAAGTCGAGGGGTATAGGTTTTCGGACCTAGAGACCGGCGCACGGGTGCGTAACGCGTATGCAATCTACCTTTCACAGAGGGATAGCCCAGAGAAATTTGGATTAATACCTCATAGTATATAGAGTTGGCATCAACATTATATTAAAGTCACAACGGTGAAAGATGAGCATGCGTCCCATTAGCTAGTTGGTAAGGTAACGGCTTACCAAGGCAACGATGGGTAGGGGTCCTGAGAGGGAGATCCCCCACACTGGTACTGAGACACGGACCAGACTCCTACGGGAGGCAGCAGTGAGGAATATTGGACAATGGGCGCAAGCCTGATCCAGCCATGCCGCGTGCAGGATGACGGTCCTATGGATTGTAAACTGCTTTTGCACAGGAAGAAACCACTCTACGTGTAGAGTCTTGACGGTACTGTGAGAATAAGGATCGGCTAACTCCGTGCCAGCAGCCGCGGTAATACGGAGGATCCAAGCGTTATCCGGAATCATTGGGTTTAAAGGGTCCGTAGGCGGTTTAGTAAGTCAGTGGTGAAAGCCCATCGCTCAACGGTGGAACGGCCATTGATACTGCTAGACTTGAATTATTAGGAAGTAACTAGAATATGTAGTGTAGCGGTGAAATGCTTAGAGATTACATGGAATACCAATTGCGAAGGCAGGTTACTACTAATTGATTGACGCTGATGGACGAAAGCGTGGGTAGCGAACAGGATTAGATACCCTGGTAGTCCACGCCGTAAACGATGGATACTAGCTGTTGGGAGCGATCTCAGTGGCTAAGCGAAAGTGATAAGTATCCCACCTGGGGAGTACGTTCGCAAGAATGAAACTCAAAGGAATTGACGGGGGCCCGCACAAGCGGTGGAGCATGTGGTTTAATTCGATGATACGCGAGGAACCTTACCAAGGCTTAAATGTAGATTGACCGGTTTGGAAACAGACTTTTCGCAAGACAATTTACAAGGTGCTGCATGGTTGTCGTCAGCTCGTGCCGTGAGGTGTCAGGTTAAGTCCTATAACGAGCGCAACCCCTGTTGTTAGTTGCCAGCGAGTCATGTCGGGAACTCTAACGAGACTGCCAGTGCAAACTGTGAGGAAGGTGGGGATGACGTCAAATCATCACGGCCCTTACGCCTTGGGCTACACACGTGCTACAATGGCCGGTACAGAGAGCAGCCACTGGGCGACCAGGAGCGAATCTACAAAACCGGTCACAGTTCGGATCGGAGTCTGCAACTCGACTCCGTGAAGCTGGAATCGCTAGTAATCGGATATCAGCCATGATCCGGTGAATACGTTCCCGGGCCTTGTACACACCGCCCGTCAAGCCATGGAAGCTGGGGGTGCCTGAAGTCGGTGACCGCAAGGAGCTGCCTAGGGTAAAACTGGTAACTAGGGCTAAGTCGTAACAAGGTAGCCGTACCGGAAGGTGCGGCTGGAACACCTCCTTTCTAGAGCTTTAGTGTTAGTATTTATACACGCTGAAGAAAGAAGACGAAAAGGAATAATGGAAACATTTTTTAAAATTATATTACTCTTGCTGTTAGTTCAAATAATACAAATTAAGAATAAAGAGTGTCTCGTAGCTCAGCTGGTTAGAGTACTACACTGATAATGTAGGGGTCGACAGTTCGAGTCTGTCCGAGACAACTAAAAAAGTGATCAGTTTACAGTAAACAGTAAGCAGATAAAAAAAAACGTTCATATTATACTAAGGAAATTCTAGAGTTGACAATTCACAAAGTCATTTGGATGTAAAGTTAAAGTTACTGAAAACTGAATACTGAACACTGCCAACTGAAAACGGGGGATTAGCTCAGCTGGCTAGAGCGCCTGCCTTGCACGCAGGAGGTCAACGGTTCGACTCCGTTATTCTCCACTATCTTAAGACAAAAAGATAATAGATAAAAAGATGAGAGACGTAAGTCTATTATGTATTAGTCTATCATCTAAAAGTCTAAAAGAAAAAGTTCATTGACATATTGAGATAAGAAATAATAAAAAGTAGAAAGCAGTTTTCTCTGATTTATTAGAGAAAGCGAAAGAAAACGGCATTCTTAATTGAATGTTGGTACAATAAGCAAAATAAGGGCGTATGGGGGATGCCTTGGCTCTCAGAGGCGATGAAAGGCGTGATAAGCTGCGAAAAGCTACGGGGACGGGCACACACCGATTGATCCGTAGATACCTGAATGGGGCAACCCACTATGTTGAAGACATAGTACACCGATAGGTGGGCAAACCCGCTGAACTGAAACATCTAAGTAGGCGGAGGAGAAGAAAACAAAAGTGATTCCGTAAGTAGTGGCGAGCGAACGCGGATTAGCCCAAACCAATGTTGTTACGGCAATGTTGGGGTTGTAGGACCACGACATTTTATGCATAAAGAATTAGAATCTACTGGAAAGTAGAGCCGTAGAAGGTGATAGCCCTGTATAAGTAATGAATGTAATAGATAGTGGTATCCTGAGTAGGGCGGGACACGAGAAATCCTGTCTGAATTTGGCGGGACCATCCGCTAAGGCTAAATACTCCTGAGAGACCGATAGTGAACCAGTACCGTGAGGGAAAGGTGAAAAGAACCGTGAATAACGGAGTGAAATAGATCCTGAAACCATACGCTTACAAGCGGTCGGAGCCCTTTCGTGGGGTGACGGCGTGCCTTTTGCATAATGAGCCTACGAGTTAACGTTGCTGGCAAGGATAAGTGGTTAAGCCACGGATCCGTAGCGAAAGCGAGTCTGAATAGGGCGCTTTAGTCAGTAGTGTTAGACGCGAAACCGTGTGATCTACCCATGGGCAGGATGAAGCGCTGGTAACACAGTGTGGAGGTCCGAACCGGTTGACGTTGAAAAGTCTTCGGATGACCTGTGGGTAGGGGTGAAAGGCCAATCAAACTCGGAAATAGCTCGTACTCCCCGAAATGCATTTAGGTGCAGCGTTATGCGTAAAGTTATATAGAGGTAGAGCTACTGATTGGATGCGGGGGCTTCACCGCCTACCAATTCCTGACAAACTCCGAATGCTATATAATGTTTCATAACAGTGAGGGCTTGGGTGCTAAGGTCCAAGTCCGAGAGGGAAAGAACCCAGACCATCAGCTAAGGTCCCCAAATATACGCTAAGTTGAAAGAACGAGGTTTGTCTGCCCAGACAGCTAGGATGTTGGCTTGGAAGCAGCCATTCATTTAAAGAGTGCGTAACAGCTCACTAGTCGAGCGGACGAGCATGGATAATAATCGGGCATAAGCGTATTACCGAAGCTATGGATTTTGTAGTAATACAAAGTGGTAGGGGAGCATTCCAGCAGGGTAGAAGGTGTATCGTAAGGTATGCTGGACCGGCTGGAAAAGAAAATGTAGGCATAAGTAACGATAATGCGGGCGAGAAACCCGCACACCGAAAGACTAAGGTTTCCACAGCTATGCTAATCAGCTGTGGGTTAGTCGGGACCTAAGGCGAACCCGAAAGGGACAGTCGATGGACAACGGGTTAATATTCCCGTACTAGTTATTACTGTGATGGGGTGACGGAGTGATGAAAGCGCCGCGAACTGACGGAATAGTTCGTTGAAGTACCTACCTATAAGCTGCGCAGGCAAATCCACGCGGCTTGGGGAAATACGATAGTACTCGGAGACTTCGGTTGAAGAGATAGTGCGCCTAAGGGCTTCCAAGAAAAACCTCTAAACTTCAGGTAATAAGTACCCGTACCGCAAACCGACACAGGTAGTCGAGGAGAGAATCCTAAGGTGCTCGAGAGATTCATGGCTAAGGAATTAGGCAAAATAGACCCGTAACTTCGGGAGAAGGGTCGCCAGCAGCAATGCTGGCCGCAGTGAAGAGGTCCAGGCGACTGTTTATCAAAAACACAGGGCTCTGCAAAATCGTAAGATGAAGTATAGGGCCTGACACCTGCCCGGTGCTGGAAGGTTAAGTGGAGATGTTATCTTCGGAGAAGCATTGAAATGAAGCCCCAGTAAACGGCGGCCGTAACTATAACGGTCCTAAGGTAGCGAAATTCCTTGTCGGGTAAGTTCCGACCTGCACGAATGGTGTAACGATCTGGACACTGTCTCAGCCATGAGCTCGGTGAAATTGTAGTAGCGGTGAAGATGCCGCTTACCCGCAGTGGGACGAAAAGACCCTGTGCACCTTTACTATAGCTTAGTATTGACCTTGGATAAATGATGTGTAGGATAGGTTGGAGACTGTGAAGTGGCGTCGCTAGGCGTTGTGGAGTCATTGTTGAAATACAACCCTTTGTTTATCTGAGGCCTAACCCCATATTGTGGGGGACATTGCTTGGTGGGTAGTTTGACTGGGGTGGTCGCCTCCAAAAGAGTAACGGAGGCTTCTAAAGGTTCCCTCAGTACGCTTGGTAACCGTGCGTAGAGTGCAATGGCATAAGGGAGCTTGACTGAGAGACATACAGGTCGATCAGGTACGAAAGTAGAGCATAGTGATCCGGTGGTTCCGCATGGAAGGGCCATCGCTCAAAGGATAAAAGGTACGCCGGGGATAACAGGCTGATCTCCCCCAAGAGCTCATATCGACGGGGGGGTTTGGCACCTCGATGTCGGCTCGTCACATCCTGGGGCTGGAGAAGGTCCCAAGGGTTGGGCTGTTCGCCCATTAAAGTGGCACGCGAGCTGGGTTCAGAACGTCGTGAGACAGTTCGGTCTCTATCTACTGTGGGCGCAAGAAATTTGAGTGGATCTGATTCTAGTACGAGAGGACCGAATTGGACAAACCTCTAGTGTATCTGTTGTCCCGCCAGGGGCACCGCAGAGTAGCTACGTTTGGAAGGGATAAGCGCTGAAAGCATATAAGCGCGAAACCCACCACAAGATGAGATTTCTTTTAAGGGTCGTAGGAGATGACTACGTTGATAGGCTATAGATGTAAAGGCAGTAATGTCATAGTCGAGTAGTACTAATAACCCGTAAGCTTATGTACATCTTTTCCCCACGCTACGGCGTGGGGGAGAAACTTTCTAATACTTTTTATGTTCTTTATCTCAGTATGTTAAGATATTATTGTAATTACGAATTCAGAATTAGGAATTACGAATTGCAATTAATTGCCCAAAGCAATTGTAACGACTTAAGGTGGTTATTGCGGCGGGGCTCACCTCTTCCCATCCCGAACAGAGTAGTTAAGCCCGCCTGCGCAGATGGTACTGCAGTTATGTGGGAGAGTATGTCGTCGCCTTTCTTTGAAAACCCTGTTTCTTA
>Ga0210379_10000386_pt1 | contig 14044 bp, 12 predicted proteins | sample PLMedo_2_FD_155468 | JGI IMG/M metagenome (GOLD analysis project Ga0210379, IMG submission 155468) | Groundwater sediment microbial communities from an aquifer in East River, Colorado, USA - PLM4_32_coex redo | ecosystem: Environmental > Terrestrial > Soil > Riparian zone | place: USA: East... | reverse complement strand
TTCACCAGCGCCCGGCGTGAAGCTGGTATGCGTCTTGGAGTGCGACTGGACGTCAATCACGCCGCTCGCGCGCATCTCGTTGATCGCATCCCAGGTCAAAGAGCGTCCCCCGCCCAGGAAGTCGGTGTAGATGAAGAACGTCGCGCGGAAGCCGTAGCTCTTGAGGATCGGAAAGGCGATGTCATAGGCGGAGCGGAAGCCGTCATCCACGGTGATCACGACCGAGCGCGGCGGTATGGGGCGCGAGGCTTTCAAGAAGCCTTCGAGATCGGCGAGCGTGATGACGTTGTAGCTGTTGTTCTTGAGATACTCCAACTGCGCGACAAACGAGTCGCGCGGCATGATCATCGCGTCCGTCGAGCGGCCGTTGGAAAACTGGTGGTAACAGAGGATCGGCACCGTCTGATAGCCGTCGGCGAAGACCCCGGACGCGTTGAGTGCCTTGAGCGGCACGATCACGATGCGCCCGGGTGTGGGCGCGCCCGAACCATTCGCATCCGCCACGAAATCCGCAAGCGATTCGTCCTGCAGGAACCGCTGCGCCAGCGACGTGTAGGTGTCTCCAGTCCGTACACGGACGATCACGAAGTCATCCGTGCGCGCGAGGATGACGGGTTCTTCGACGCGCGGCGCCGGCCGGGCGACGGGCGCCGGCATGGCCATCGTCGAGACGGGCATCGGCTGCATGGGTTCGCCGGTGGCGCATGCCGACAGCAATAGCGACAGCATGCCGGCTGCTACGCTTCCTTTACCCCCCCTCGCCCCCACGACGCGTGCTTCCCTCTTGTTTTATGCTCGCTGCCGGCGCGCCGCGGTTTCTTCCGGCGGTCGCGTCACTCCTGTCGATGATGTCGTCACCAGCGTCGCTTCGACCTGCTCGCCGGAAGAGGACAGAGCCTCAAGCCGCGCGGCATCCAATTTGGCGACCTGGTCCTCTGCGCCTTTGCCGAAGCGCGAGTGGATGCCGTCGGCCATGCGGTTGAATGCGGCAAAGAGCTGGCCGATCTCGTCGTTGCGGGTTTCCGAGATCCGCCGGTCGAGATCGCCCGCGCCGAAGTCGAGCAGCGATCGGCTGAGGAGCTTGAAGGGCCGCGCCAGCAGGCCGCCAAACAGCCACAACATGGCGACAACCGACACCACGGTGAGCACGCCGAGGTTGGACATGAGCAGCAGCGTCGAGCGAAGGACGCTGTTCATGCCGGCGCGATCGACCCCGAGATAGATGCGCCCGATCTCGGTGTTCTGGAACAGGATCGGTGTGTCGAAGAGGAATGCCGCGGTGCCATCAGGGAGGGTCACCTCGGACGCGGTCAAATCTTGCGCCTGCATGACCGGGTCGGCGCCTGCAGGCGGCGTGAACGCCTTGCCGACGAGATCCTGGATCGTAGCCGCTTTCACGATGTGGTCGTGGTCGGTGACGACGAGATAGTCGAACGAGCCGCGCTGCTGCGCGTCCTGCACGAAGAGCTCGAGCGGAACCCAGTTCTGGCTCAAGACTGGCACGGCGGTCTGGGTGGCGACGAATTTCGCCAGCGCAGCGCCCGAGTCCAACACTTGTTGGCGGATCACCCGCGCCTCGACGAAATAGACGGCGATCATGCTGAGGGTGAAGACGACGGCGATGGCGGTGCCCGCGATCGCCGCCCATTTCACGCGCAGCGACATGAACTTGTTGTGGCCGGCTTCTTCCTCCTGTACGGCGAGCGAAGTTAGCTCGCGGCCCAACGAGTCGGCGACCTCTTGACCGGTCTGGAAGCGGTGGTCGGCGCGCTTGGCGAGCAGCTTTGCCACAATCCGCTGGAGGCCGACCGGAGCCTCGGGCACGAGGTTGCGGATGGGCGGCGGGTCCTTGTGCATGATCTGGAAGATCAGCGTCGCGACATTGTTGCTGTCGAACGCCTTCTTCCCGGTCAACAGCTCGTACAGGATGGCGCCGAGCGAGAAGAGGTCCGAGCGTCCGTCGACGCTGAGCCCCGCGGCTTGCTCGGGCGACATATAACGCGGGGTGCCAAGCACGGTTCCGGCATTGGTCTTCTGCAGGTCGTCTGCGCTGTCGAGGCGGGCAATGCCGAAATCGGTGATCTTCACCGTCTGGCCGCCTCCCATCATCAGGATATTGTCGGGCTTCACGTCGCGATGGACGATGCCCCGGCGGTGCGCGTGGTCGAGCGCGCGCGCCAACTGGATTCCCAAAGTCAACACCTGCTTGACCGACAATTTGGCGTTCTCGGACAAGACGTCGCCGAGCGACTTCTCGTCCATGAATTCCATCGTGATGTAGGGCGTGTCGCCGTGACGTCCCACGTCAAAGATGGTGACGATGTTGGGGTGAGAGATGGCGCCGGCCGCACGCGCTTCGCGCAGGAAGCGGTTGACGTAATCCTTGTCGACGCAGAGGTCGTCCTTCAGGAGCTTGATCGCTACGGTGCGGTCGATGTCGGGGTCGCGCGCGCGGTAGACACGCGCCATGGCGCCCTCGCCAACGAGTTCGGCGACTTCGTAGCGGCCGATCTTGCTGAGGCCCGCGGGTGTCGCTGCCAATGCCATTGTCCTGTCTCGATTGTTCGTTGCGGCCCGCCCGTCGAACGGGTTCCGATGATATAGTCTTTTCCCCGGAATTGAAGGCCGATCAGGCCAGTGCGACAACCACGGTCAGGCGGTTTCGGCCCTTTCCGGTGCGTTCATAATCCAGCCGCTTTGCGTTCTTGCGCACGAGAAAGATGCCGCGGCCGCCGATCGGAGCCGCCGCGAGCGGGCGGTGCAGGTCGGGCGCCGGCACATTGCGCGGATCGAAGGGGCGCCCGTCGTCGTCGAAAATCAGCGTTAATTCACCCTCGCCGCGCGCAAAGGAGACTTCAATCACGTGCTCCCTTCCGTCGTCGAAACCATAGCGAATGATGTTCATCACGATCTCTTCAAAGACCAGAAAGGCGCGATCCTCGACCTGCTGGCCGACATTGGCCGCGGTCAACCAGGCCTTCAGCGCATCGAGCCCCTGCTGCAGACCGGCGAGTGAATTCGGGAAGCTCACGCGCGAATTATTGGCGGACTTGGCTTGCGTGATGCTCATGGACCCCTCACGCAGGAAGAGCGCGGGCGCACACGAGCCCGCGAACCGCAATGATGCAGCCGGCGATCAGGTTGCGGCAAAGCGCATGGCCTCCGCCTCATCCACGACAATCGGCATGATCTCGCGCAAAACAACGGTGGTGAAGATTTCGTTGACCTGGGACTGCGGCGCGAACAGCACGAGCTTGGCGTTGTTGCGCTTCAGCGCCTTGGCAAGACCGATGAACATGCGCAATCCCATCGAGGCGATAAAGCTCACCTCGGAGAGATCGACGACAGTGTTCCGGCCTTCGGGCACGACCGCGGAAGTGAACTTCGCTTCGATGCGATCGACGCCCGGCGTGTCCAAACGGCCGCGCAGCTTCACCCGCGCGATGTTGGCCGTATAGGTGACCTCGATCTCCAGTGGTTTGTTCAACGCAGTGCCTCCGTTGGTTCGCCCACTTAAGCGAACTTGATCACAAGATACGAAAAGTCGTCATCCAGCGGGCCCGGCCGCGCCGTGTTGCGCACCGTCTGATAGATCCGCTGCGGTTCGCTGCGGCCCTCGACAGCAGGCTGATTGAGAAGAGGCAGGAAGTCGCTCAGGCCGAGCTGACGCCCCTGCTTGTCGCCGATCTCAAAAACGCCATCGCTGAAGATGTGCAGTGAGGTGCCGGGTTGGACGCGCACATGCGCTTCGGTGAAGTGCGCTTCATCCGTGACACCAATGAGCGGCCCCCTGGTTGCGAGCGGGGAGAACTGCTTGCGGTCGGCGGACACGAGAAACGCCGGATGATGACCGCCTGACGAATAGACCATCATATGCTCGAGGCGATTGTAGACGCCGTACCAGATGGTGAAGAACATCCCGTTGTGATTCTCCATCTGGAACATTTGGTTGAGGCGCGTGAGCACGTCGCCCGGCCGACCGAAATCGGTTCCCGGCAGCGCCAGCTGGCGGAGCACGTTCAGGATCGAGACCGACAGCATCGCGGCGCCCACGCCATGGCCTGACACGTCAATAAGGTAGATCGCGAAGCGGTCGTTATCGAGCGCGCCATAGCCGAACGCATCGCCGCCGACTTTTGCGGAGGGCACGATAAACCACTCGGCCTGGACCGTTCCGGTAACGATCGGCGAGGGCAGCAACGAAAGGACGTAGTTACGAGCCTTCTCGAGGTCGCGATCGAGCTCCTGAGCTTCCTTGATCTCGCGCGTGCTCCGGCGCTCGTGCTTCAGCACCTGCTGACCGATCTCCAGAATGCTGCCGTCGGGCAGAAGCGTGGAGTCATCGATCCGCTTGCCGTCGACATAGGTACCGTTGGTCGAGCGCAGGTCGGTGACGAACACCTCGCCGGCAACAAGCTGAAGCCGGCAGTGGCGCCGGGACACGTCCGGGCTCGACAGCGCCAATTCGCAGGAGGGATCGCGCCCGATGGTGATGGGCTCGGAGTCCAGCCTCAGCCTGCGCCCGAGGCCGGCGCCGCCGATGACGACCATGTAGTGGCCGAACTCCTCCTGGGCCCCCTCAGGCAACGTATCTTCACGACGATAGATTGTCGTGCGGTCGCCGTGGTCTTCGGGCTGCGCCATAAAGGGTCGTCCGGCCGGAGTGGGGTCGCGGACCTAAACTAGCCGCTCGCCCTATGGGCTAGCAACGGTAGGCAGGGCGTCACAATGCCCACCAACGAAGTGGGCGGTTCGGGCGTTTCTTCAGCGGGCGAGCGGGCCCGGCCTCATTTGGAATTTGACCGCCCGCGGGCGGTTGTCCTTGCCGCCCTCGAGGTGGAACATCGCCCGCTGCCCATTGGTCGACCATAGCGCTTTGCCCTTCCAGCCGGCGTTGGCGTCGTCGATGCGGCCATCCACGTTTTTGGCAAAAAAGCCCATCGGGTAGGGGACGGTCAGCTCGACGAATTTGCCGTCGACAAGGGCCAGGATCCCGCTGTTGAGGTTGCCCATGGCAATCGGCACGTTCCGACCCAGACCGAACGTGTCGTACCAGTCGACCCATATGTAATAGCTGGATTCGGCGCTGCCGTTATCGGTGACTCCCGAGAGCTGCGGTCCGGGAAAGGCGTAGAAGCTCCAGCCTTCGGGGCAATGCGTTCCGGCGGCGGCGTTCGGGCCGTTGAGCGTCTTGCACTTGCGGCGGTCGAAGCTGCCGAGATGGCCGCTCGAGAGCGCCGACCAGTAGACGCCGTTTGAGTCGACGTCGCCGCCGCGCGGGCCGTAACCCGGCATCGGCGGTTGATAGATTTCGGTGAGCGCGGTTTCGCTCGGGTTTGCGCCCGGCGCCAGGCGGATGACGCGGCCGGGATAGGCCATCTCGGTGCCCCACACGGCGCCATCCGACGGGCTGACGGCGATCGCGTACAGCGCGGTCTGCACGCGTTTGTCCTTCGCCGGATCGGTCGGTTGGTTCGCCTCGACATAGGCGTCGCGCTTGCCGTTGCCGTTGGTGTCGACGATGAACGGCGTCCAGCCCTGCGATTTCTGTTCGTCGTGGGTCTCGTCATACGTCTTCGTGTTGACCCAGCCGACCGCGCCCGCGCCGCCAATGCCGCTCGAGAGCCACAGTGTGTCGTTCGCGTCGTGCGCGAAGTTCAGGTGATGGGTCGAGAAGCAGGTGTCGATCAGCGTGAACTTCTGCGTCGCCGGATCGAAATAGGAGAGCTGGCGCCCCGATGTTGTCAGCGGAAACGCCTTGGCGGAGGGATGATTGGAGCCCGCCTTGCAGAAATCCGGATTGGCGCTCGGGCGGATGCGCGCGGTGAACCAGACGCGGCCCTTCTCGTCCATCATCGGATTGTGCATCAGCGTCTGGCTGTCCCAGATCGGCTTCTCGCCCCACACGGCCGACGGCGCGAAGAGGTCGTTCTTGGTCGACGCGGTCTTGGGATCGCGCACTGGATGCTTCACTTCGCTCGCCGTGTTCGTCTTGGGATCGATGATGGGGACGAAGTCGGTGCTGTTCTCGGGCGAACCGTAGAGCTTGCCGTTGGCGTTGAGGCGCGGATTGCGGCGATCGGTCGAGACCGCATCATGCAGATAAGCCGTCGTGCGGCCCCAATCCCATTGCGTGATGACGACGTTGCGCTCGATGCCCGCGGGTCGCTCCGGCTTGGTCGAGGGAAGTTCGCCTTTGGCAATGCGATCGGTCCAGTCCGCGAACAATTCGATCGCGCGCGCGGGCTCCAAGCTTCCGATGTCGCGCGCCATCTGCAATTGCGCGCCGCCCGATTGGATGCGTCGCGTCCAGGCGTCCGTCATGGTCGGGAATTCGGTGGCAAACTGCTTCGGCACCGTGCGCGTCCATGGCGTGCCGAGCGCGTGACACGCGTTGCAGCCGCCGGTCTTCAGCGTGTGCAGCCAGGATTGCTGGTTTTGAACGCGCCCGAGCGGGAAGTCGCCCTTGGCCGGCACCTTCAGCATCGCGAACCAGTGGATCGGCGGATAGTACTCGGCGGCCGCCTTGGCGTTGGGCGCCGGCGCGGCAGTGAGGTTCAGCGTGCGGCCAGGCATCGCCTGCGTCTTGGGCGAATCGACGAGGCTGTAACCGCGGACCCAGACGTTGTAATTCGCGCGCGGCAATTCGGGGATGACGAAGCGGCCGCGGTCATCGGTAACGACGATCTTGCTGTACTTCGTCGGCAGGTCGGTGGTCTCCGCAATCACCCAGACACCGGCTTCCGGGCCGTTCGGTCCGATGACGCCGCCGCCGAGATCGGTCGGCCCGATTGTGACGGCTGCATCTTTCGCGTTCGCCTGTGCGTGCGCGCCTTCAGGGTCAAGTGCAATCAGGGCGGCCGCGGCAACGCCCAACAACAGCGTGCCAGAGCGTTTTCCGCCGAAGTGGCCGCCGGTTCGGCGCAGAAAACGCGACGAAATCGAGAATCTGCTCCTCATTTTTCGCTCCCGTTTGGCGGACCATAGTTTGCGGTCAGGTAATCGACGATCGTCGCGGCATCATTGGCCGCGATGGGCGCTCCGAACATCTGGACCATCTTGTTCACGGACGCGGTCCAGGTCTGGCGAGTCATGAACGGCGCATTGATACGGATGTAGTCGAGGCTGTGACAGCCCGAGCAGATGTTCTCGGTGACAGCGCGCCCGGTGCCGTCCTTCAGCGCGATCCGCTCCTGCGCAAATGTGGCCTCGGCGGCCCCGAACATGAGGAGAGTCACGAGCAGAAGATTTCTCATCATGCGCTCCGTCAGCCGATCATAATTGTCGTCGCCCGCACCACGTTGTTGTGGTATCCGGCGGGATTGAAGATCAGCGTATCCACTTGCGTTTGCCCGATGCGGTTGGTCGCTTTCGCCATGATGCGTCGCGCGCCTTGTACATCGGCCATAAATCCGTAGGTGAAGCTGCGGAAGGCGAAGCGTCCGGCATCTGGTCCGAGCGTCGCTTCGCGCCAACTCATGCCGCCATCGACCGACACCTCGACACGCGCGATCCCGTAGCCGCCATCCCAGGCGACACCGCGCACGTCGACGCGCTCGCCCGTGCGGAAGCGCTGACCTTCGTTCGGCGAGGCGATGACCGAGTTCACAACCATCTCGGTGATCGGCGTGTTCGCCGCGGTCTCCTGAGACAGGAAGCGCTGCACGACGGGGAACATATTGTTGGGGATGCGATATGCGCCGCGCATCCAGAATCCGTCATAGGGGCGCGTCGCCGCCTGGATCGAGATGAGATGCTTCATCCAATAGGTGGCGGTCCAACCGGGCACGACGAGACGCGCCGGAAAGCCGTTGTAGTGCGGCAAAGGCTGGCCGTTCATGCGCAGCGCGATGATCGTGTTATCGTCGATCGCCTTTGCCAGAGGCAGACTCTTGACGAAGTCCGGTGTGTCGGAGAGCGGCGCTGAATCGGCGCCGTCCAAGACGATCTCGACGACCTCGCTGCGCAACTGTGCCCGAGCCAGCACGTCCTTGAGCCGCGGGCCGCGCCAAAGTGCGTTGCCCATGGCGCCCGATGACCACTGCACGCCGGGAACGTGCGGATTGGAAAAGCCGCGGCGATTGCCGGAGCACTGACAGACGGCGGCGATGTCGACCTGCTCGAAATTCATCTCGAGCTCGTTCAGCGTGAGCGAGAATGGAGCGGCCGCGCCTTCGCCGCCGACGTTGAGCCTCCATGTCGCCGCGTTCACCTGCGGGATTTGCGCGAGGTGATAGCGCACGAAGAAAGCGTCGTTCGGCGTGATGGAATCGGCGAAATAGGACAGCGGGGTTTCGTAATTGGGCGGCCGCGTCGTGAGCCGGATCAGCGGACGCTTTCCGGGCAGCGTCTCCATCGTGGCGGTGGCGTAGAGGCCTTCCGGCAATCCCGCGGAAAGCGGCGCTTCTGCCGCGTGGGCGAAACCGCGCATGGACGCGAGCCCGATCGCTCCGCCGAGGCCCTGAAGCACAGTCCTGCGATCCAAAATGTCAGCTCCGAAGCTTGTGTCCTAAAATCCAGTCTATTCTTGTAAATTAGGCGGCGGGTGCCGGGAATTGCAACCTCCTTTTGGCAGTTGCCGCAAGTGTGTGAACCGCTTTAGGTAGCGCGCATGGCGACAGTCGAAGATCTGCTTGCGCAGGCCCTCGCGCATCATCGCGCGGGCCGGTTGAACGAGGCCGATCTATTTTACCGCCAGATCCTGACGGACTGGCCGAACAATCCCGACGCACTGCACCGCTTCGGCGTGCTCGCGGCCCAGCTCGGCCATCACGAGCCTGCGGCCAATCTGATCGGGCGGGCGATCCAGCAGAGACCGGCAAGCGGCGATTTCTACGCGAGCTTGGGCAACGTGCTCTATCTGCTGGGCAAGCTGCACGAGGGCCAGGAGGCGTACAAGTTCGCGATGTATCTCGCCTACATCAAGCACATGCCCTTCGGCTTCGACGAGATACTCGACCGCGCAGGCAAGCCCTCACTGCATCAACCGCGGGCCAAAGCGACGGCGGAGATCAATGCCTACAAGTCGCAAGCGCTGCAGGATCTATTTCTCGATCGTTGGGTGTTCCGCGACCTCGAGGGCGGACAATTCCTCGATATCGGCGCGCATGACGGCGTCACCTACAGCAATACGTGGTTCTTCGAGAAGCAGCGAAAGTGGCATGGCGTCTGCGTCGAGCCCAATCCGGCGGTGTTCAAGCGCCTGATGGCGAACCGGATATGCACGACGCTCAATTGCTGCGTCTCCGACGTCGCGGGCACGGTCCGTTTCCAGAAGATAACGGGCTATTCGGAGATGCTCTCGGGCATCGTGGACAAATACGAAGCCCAGCATGTACAGCGCATTCGCGACGAAATGCGGGATCATGGCGGATCGTCCGAGATGATCTCCGTGACCGCGCGTACATTCGCCGATGTCGCGACCGAGCACGGGCTTTCCGAGATCAACTATCTCAGCATCGACACCGAAGGCGGCGAGTACGAAATCTTACGGTCGGTCGATTTCAGGAAATTCTTCGTGCACGTGATCTCCGTCGAGTACCGCGTGCCGCAGCGCGAGGCGATGATCGCGCTGATGCGCGAGCAGAATTTCGAGCTGATCAAGTCGATGGGGAGCGATCTTCTGTTCCTTAATCGCCGGAGCTCGACCTTTCCCGCCTATGACCGCCTGCGGACCGAGTGACGCGGCAGCACGTCTGTGCGGCACAATTTCGTGAACGACGACGAGAACTTCGGCGGTTGGACCGGACGGCGCAAATGTGTTCTACAGTGAAAGAAAGGGGCTTAAAGCCAGCACGATGAAGGACGTAAAGACCGGGATTTTTTCGACCTCCGACGGTTGCTCGATCGTCTATTCGTTGCGGCCTGCGAAGCGGGCAGAAGCCCCTCGGCTGGCGCTCGTTCATTCGCTCGCGCTCGACCAGAGCGTCTGGGATGGTGTGGTCGAAGGGCTTGCAGGCGATGTCCATCTCCTGACCTTCGATTGCCGCGGGCACGGGCGTTCAGAACGTCCGCATATGATCTACACCTCGGAATTGTTCGCGCGTGATCTTGCGGAGCTCATGGACCATGTCGATTGGGAGAGTGCGGCCGTTGCCGGCGCCTCGATGGGCGGTTGCGTCGCGCAGGCGTTCGGTGGGCTCTATCCGCAGCGCACCGATGCGCTCGGTCTGATCGACACGACCGCCTGGTACGGTCCCGACGCGCCCAAGCAGTTCCGCGACCGTGCGGCGGCCGCAAAGGCAAAGGGCATGCAGGGGCTGATCGACTTCCAGCTCAGCCGCTGGTTTTCGGACTCGTTCCGCGCCGAGAAGGGGTCGCGCATCGATCACGCGATCAACGTTTTCCTGGCCAACGATTTCGAATGCTACGCGTCGACCTGCGCGCTGCTTGGCGACGCAGACCTGCGCGCCTACGCGTCGAAATTCGCGATGCCGGTCGCGATCATCGTCGGCGAAGAGGATTACGCGACACCTGTCGCCATGGCGAAGGCGCTGCATGAAGCGATCCCGCACTCGACGCTCGAGGTGCTCAAAGGCGTGCGGCATCTGACGCCGATCGAATGCCCCGGCGAAATCGCGAGCCGCCTGCGCGAGCTTTTGGGCCGGCGCTGAGATGCAAGCGGCGCGCACGGTCGAAGGTTCAAGCGGCGGTGCAGCCGCGAGCGGCGCCTTGGACCCGGCGGAGCTGCTTGCGCGCATGGAGTCCGTACCGTTCTCGCGCTGGCACATCTGGCCGCGCGTCATCATCGGTAGCGCGACCTTCTTCGATGCGTTCTCCGCGCTCGCGCTGGCCTCCGCGATGCCTGTGCTGGTGCGCGAGTGGAGTCTTTCCCCATTCGATGTCGGTTACCTGCTTACGGCGACTTACCTCGGCCAGTTCGTCGGCGCGTTGCTCTTTGGCTGGCTGGGTGAGCGATACGGACGCATCCGACCTGCGGCGTATGCGACATTGATCATGGCGGTCGGCAGTCTCGCATGTGCACTGACCGGGAATTTCTGGCAGCTGTTCATCTGCCGCGTTTTCCAGGGCATCGGTGTGGGCGGAGAGATGCCCGTCGCCGCAACGTACATCAACGAACTCTCGCGCGCGCACGGCCGCGGACGTTTCTTCCTGCTTTATGAGCTGATCTTCCCGATCGGCTTCCTGGCCACCGGCTTGTTGGGCGCGCAGCTTGTCCCAATCTATGGCTGGCAGGCTCTGTTCGTGCTCGGCACGGCTCCGGGACTGATCATCACGTTTCTCGTGCTTCGGCTGCCGGAGTCGCCGCGCTGGCTGATCGGCAAGGGCAGGCTCGCAGAAGCAGACGCGGTCATCAGACAGATCGAAGCAAGCACGGACAAACGCAATCCGGTCGCGGTTACTCCCGTGCTGGGCGGTCAGAAGAAAAGTCGCTGGGGCGAGCTGTTCTCCCCTGTGTATTTACACCGTACACTGATTGTTTGGATGATTTGGGCGACGACCTACGGCATCACCAACGGCATGAACAACTGGATGCCGACGATTTACACGACCGTGTACGGGCTTCCCCTTCAAGATGCGCTGAATCGCAGCCTGCTGACCAACGCTACGCAGGTGCTCGTGCTGCTCGTCTGCATTCTTGTCATCGACAGCATCGGACGTAGAGCCTGGATGACGGCGTGCTTTATCATCGGAGGGTTGCTGCTGCTGCCGCTGGGCATCTTCGGAGCCGGCGACGTGACCACGTTCATGATCTTGGCGACTCTTAGCTATGGCGTCATGAGCACGATCAACACGGTACTCTATCTCTACACACCGGAGATCTATCCCACCCGGATGCGCGCTATTGGCACGGCCTCGGGTACCGCGTGGCTCCGCGTGGCGTCCGCTGCCGGACCGACCGTCGTTGCGTTCACGATGGCATCGGGCGGCATCCAACCGGTCTTCCTCTTGTTTGCCGGTGTCGCGGTGCTTGGTGCATTGGCGGCGACGCAGACCATCGAGACCCGCAATCGCCGCCTGGAAGACATCGCACCTTAGTTCAGCTCGTCAGCCCTTCCACGCCGGTTCGCCGAGATTGATCTTCTCGGGGCGCGTGCTCATGCCGACGACGGCGCCCACGGCACCTCCGACGACCATGCCCGGCGGGCCACCGATCACGCCGATACCCGCGCCGATGCCGGCGCCCGAAAGTCCACGATCACCCATTGTCGTTCCGCACCCCGAAAGCAGGGTCGCTGCCAGAATTGCAAGCGCAAGCGCTCTCATGTGCCGCTCCATTGGTTGGTTGTGGCAGGATAGAAAACGTCAGCGTGGCGATTGGGTTCCGGCAACGCTTAAGGCAAGACTGCGGCGTTAACCTAAACTCGCGGCGAGGCAACCGCCGCGCAGCGCGCGCTCGGGCCCGCTCATGTGATGCCTTTGAGAGCCGAGATCAGAAGTCGGGCGTCTTGGCCTCGGGCATCGGATATTCGTCGAGATTGAACGGGTTGATGTTGTTCTCGGCGCAGATCGATTCGAGCATCGGCCCGCGATTCACCTTCTGCCAGATGCGCGTCGCCTTCCACGGCGTGGTGAAGGCCTTTGGATCCTCGACGGTCACTTCGACCTCGAGACGCTTGCCGTCATCGATCGTCCGCCAGCGCTCGACCACGTGCAGTTGCTCGCTGTGCGGCGTGCGGAAATTGTCGACGAAGTGATACTGGTGCATGGCGAAGCCGATCGTGTCGACGACGAGGGTGTCGCCCTCATAGTGCCCGACGGATTCGCCGTACCACTGAGGCTTCGGATTGGCCGAATGCGGAACGTTCATCATCACGCGGCGGACATGATGGTCGCGCTGCCAGATAATGTGGATCTCTTTCGGCCGCTGGATGAAGTAGATCGGCTCGGCCGGGAACAGCAACTGCGCGGGGCCGCCGCCGGGCCAGCAACGCGCTTGCGCGACGAAGCTGCGCTTGCCTTTGTGCACGAGATCGTTGTGCTGCTTCACGACCTCCGCAGCCCAGGGCTGAAGGATCGGGTCGGACGCATCGCCGACGCGTTCGGTCGACTGGTTGTTGCCCTCGTCGTTGTTGCCGACATAAGGGAATTTTGGATCGTTCTTGATCGGGCCGGGGCCCGCCTTCGGCTGGATGAAATTCGTGCCGCCCTGACCGAGCCAGCCGGAATCGACGAAGGTGAAATTGGGCGCGGGTTTGGGTTGAGGCGCGGCGCCAACCGCCGCGGCGCCCATGGCGAACGACGCGACCATCGCAACGCCACCCATCAAGATCATTCTCGACATCGCCAATTTCCTCCTCAGTCAAGCCCAAGCGCCCGGAAGTGCGCCGGCTCGCCCTTTGACATTAGCCAACCGAATAGCCGAGTAACCGGTTCCGCGCAAACGAGAGCGGTCAAAACTCCGGCACCGAGCGCGCTCAAAAGTCAGGTTTCTCAGCCTCGGGGACCGGCCCGACATTGTGGTTGAAGTGATCGTCGTTGTTCTCGGCGCACACGGTTTCGAGCATCGGCCCGTTGTCCATCTGCCGATAGAGCTGCACCGCGTTCCACGGCGTCGTGAACGCGCCCGGGTCCTCGACGTGGACCTTCACTTCCAACGTCCGTCCGCCCTCGATCATGCGGAGGCGCTCGACCACGCGGAGCTGGTCGCTGTGCGGCGTGAAGTAGTTGTCGACATAGGTGCGCGTGTCGAGACCGATCGTATCGACGACCAGCGTGTCGCCTTCGTAGTGGCCGACGGAGTCGCCGAACCAGCTGGGCTTAGCGTTGGGCGCGTGCTGTTCGTTCAGCCTGATCCTGCGCACATGATGATCCTGCATCCAGATCATCACGACCTCCTTCGGCGTCTGCAAGAAGTAGACGGGCGTTGCGGGCAACAGCAGGAACGCGGGCACGCCGACCGGCCAGCACCGCTCTTTCGGGATGGCGATGACCTGGCCGGACAGCGCTCTCTCGTTGGCCTTGCGTAACGCTTCTTTGGTCGAAGGTTGGAGGATGACGTTGTTCAGGTCCGCAACGCGGAACGTAGGCCGCGGATTTGTCGGATAGCGGTAGAAGCTGATGTAGGGATAGCGAGGATCGG
>Ga0210379_10000385_pt1 | contig 14097 bp, 8 predicted proteins | sample PLMedo_2_FD_155468 | JGI IMG/M metagenome (GOLD analysis project Ga0210379, IMG submission 155468) | Groundwater sediment microbial communities from an aquifer in East River, Colorado, USA - PLM4_32_coex redo | ecosystem: Environmental > Terrestrial > Soil > Riparian zone | place: USA: East... | reverse complement strand
ACTCTGCGAAAACGTCTCGTCCATGGCGGTGACGAGGACCATGATCTCGGCGCTGTCCCGCGCCAGGTCCTCCCGCGACAGCCCATGGAGGGGACTGCGGTCGGTGATCGGATGCACCACCGTCAGGTGGAGGGGGATGAACGCCACGCGCTCGCGTTCCAGATCCAGCGGGGAAAAGCGCCGCACCCGCCCGCCCGGACCTGATTCCAGCCGGCTGAACAGCACCCGTACCCGAAGCTCCACGAGCTGGTTCCTGCGGGCGTTGGCGAAACGGAACATGAGCGCGGTGCCGTCATGACGCGGCGCGATGACGGCGGTACGGCTGAAGACGAGCTTGGCCATCGGGCGCGAAAAGCGCGCAAACACCAGCCCGGCGGCAATCGCATACATGATGAACCCGACCCACAATTCCACCACGGCGATCGCATTGGCGAGAAAGGTCAGGGGGCTCACCCGACCGAAGCCAACCGTCGACAACGTCTGCGCGCTGAGAAAAAACGACTCGACGAGCCGGTGCGAGAGCGAGTCCGTCGCGGTGCCGGCGAGGGCGCCGGGACCGCACGAGGCGTACGCGAACGCGAAGACGATGTTCGCCCCGACGTAGCACGCGCCGATGACGAGAAAGAACCGCGCCCATGAAATCGTGAGCAGGTCGTGGTACGGACTCCAGCTGCGGGAGGGGCGCAGGCCGGTGCGGCGCGCGTTGAACGTCCCGTCGCGATTGAGCAGACGGCGACCGCTCGCCGCAGACACCTTGGCGCCGAACCCGGGGTCGTCCGGGTCCTCGGCGAATCGCCGGTGGAAGATGTCGCTGATCACGGCGCGAGACCCTGCACGGCAGGGGCCGAATTCCCCTTCAGGTTGCGATCGAAGAACTCGGTCATCTTCCGGTAGAGGTGGATTCGGTCCGCGGAGCCGGCGATGCCGTGATCCTTCTGCGGATAGATCATGAGATCGAAGTCCTTGCCGGCGTCGATCAACTTCCGGGTGAGCGCGACGGTGTTCTGCATGTGTACGTTGTCGTCGGCGTCGCCCTGCATGACGAGCAGGCTGCCCTTGAGTTTGTCGGCGTGCGTAAGCGGGGCCGATGCGTCGTAACCGGAGGCGTTGTCCGCCGGAAGTTTCATGTACCGCTCGGTGTAGATCGAGTCGTACAGGCGCCAGTCGGTGACGGGTGCCACCGCCACCCCGGCCCGGAACACGTCGGCCGCGTTGAACATCGACATCAGCGCCATGTAGCCCCCGTAGCTCCACCCCCACACGCCGATGCGGTCGGGGTCGACGTAGGGAAGCGTCTTCAGGTACTCCACGCCCGCCACCTGATCCGCCAGCTCGATCTCGCCCATGCGCTTGAGCAGCGGTTCCTCCCACGCCTTGCCGCGCCCGTACGACCCGCGGTTGTCGATGCTGAACACCAGATAGCCTTGCGAGGCCATGTACGCGTGCCAGAGATCATGGCGCGACCACGCCTTCTGCACGACCTGGGAGTGGGGGCCGCCGTAGACGTATACCAGCACCGGGTGTTTCTTCGACGGATCCAGGTCGAGCGGCTTCCAGAGCCGGCATTGATAGACACGCTGTTCGTGCTCGATGGTGAAGAACTCGGGCACCGGGTACGTGAGCGCCTTGAGCTCGGGGCTCAACTGGTCGCCCACGTCGAAGAGCCGCTTGCCATTCGCCGCGCATACCGAGATGCGAATCGGCCGGACGTGCGAGCTGAACACGTCGACGAAGTACTTGGAGTCGGGCGACATCCCGATCCGGTGCGTGCCCTCTTCCGACGTGAGCCGCTTCATGTCCTTGCCGTTTTCCGAGATCTGGTAGAGGTGCTGCTCGAGCACGCTGCCCTCGTTGGCGGTGAAAAAGATGCGACCTTTCTTCTCGTCCACGCCGTCGAGCTCGATCACTTCCCAGTCGCCGCGCGTGACCTGCCGGATCAGAGTTCCGTCCAGGTTGAAGAGATACAGGTGATTGTGGCCGTCGCGTTCGGATCCCCAGAGAAACTGCCGCTTCTTCTGGTAGTAGTGCTTCTCGTAGTTCGCGTTTACCCAGGTGGCCGACCCTTCCTCCATGACCACCCCGGCCTGGCCGGTTGCGGGGTCGGCGAAGAAGAGCGTCAGGTGGTCTTGCGCGCGATTCATTTTTTCGATCGCGACCGTGCGCGAATCGCCGGTCCAGTACACGCGCGTGATATAGCTGTCGTCGCGCGTGTCGACCTCCGTCCACACCACGTCGCCGCCGCGGACGGGGACGACGCCGACGCGCACGACGGGATTCGGGTCGCCGGGCCGCGGGTAGTGCTGGAGGGTGTAGGACGCCCGCGTCGGAATCTGATCGACGATCGGATACACGGGCACCGGGCTCTCGTTGATCTCGAGGAACGCAATCTGGGTCCCGTCCGGAGACCACCAATGCGCACGGACGTCGCCCCGCGTGAACAGCTCTTCCATGTAGACCCAGTCGAGGGTCCCGTTCAGCAGCGAATCGGAGCCGGTGGTGGTGTGCCGAAGCTCGTTGCGAACGGCGAGGTCCATCGTGTAGAGGTCGTTTCCCCGGGTATAGACGAGCATGCGCCCGTCGGGCGAGAACGACGGGTTCTTTTCCTCGCCGTCGGTGTCGGTGACGCGCTCGATGCGGCCATGCGACCGTTCGACAAGGAACACGTCTCCCGCGAAGGTGAACACGGCCCGGTCGCCGTCGCGGTTCCAGTCGAGCCCGCCGAAGAAGAAGCTGGGCCCGTCGCCGGACTTGAGATCCGCCGGGACCGTGACGGTGTCGGTCACCACGACGACGTGTTCCTTCCCCGACGGCACCTCGCGGAATACCAGGGCGGACTTCATGCCGCCCTCACCCGGGATTCGCGTCACGCATGACACCCCCCGGCTCCCCACCCACTTGACCCCCATCGGCAGGGGTTGCAGCAGGGGCGGCTTGCCGAGGAGCCTCTCGAGGGTCAGTTCTTCTCCGACCACGGCGGCGGGGACGGTGAACATGACCAGGACAACCAGGCCCCCGGCCAGCATGCGACGGACGTGTGCCATGTGAAGCCTCCTCGACGCGTTCTGGATGGAAAGAAGTGGCGACCAGCTTACCACACCCGACCTGATTACGGGTTGAAACCGCCCCGGTTTCGCCCTATCATTCACCCGACAGGGGCTGCGGTGAAGCGGGTGCCGCGAAGGAAAAATTCGGCCCGGCGATGGAACGAAACCCCCGCCACCTTCGTAGTAGCTGATCAACCCACCAGTCCATCCTTCCCAGGAGGTTAGAGGACCATGGTCCGCAAATTCGAGATGCTCGCGGTTTTCTGCCTGCTATTCGTGTGCGCAGGGAGCGCGTTCGCGGGCGAGCCGGCCAAGATCGACGCAACGAAACAGGCAATGGCGCCGCGCCCCTACGCGGTGGAACTCCAGAAGAAGCTGAAGAAGGGGGGACCCCCGCCGGCCGAGCCGAAGTACAAACCCTGGGACAAGATCATCACCAAGGAACACAAGAAGCACGAAGGCCTCCTGACCTTCTATACCAAGCAGGAGGAATTGCTGCTCGAGATCGAGAAGGATGACCTCGACAAGCCGATGCTCGCGATCTTGAGTCTCTCGCAGGGTATCGGTTCCCACTTCATCTACGGGGGGCTCCCGGTCGACGACATCATGTTCGACTTCCACCGCGACGAGGATCACATCCAGATGCGGCGGTTGAGCACCAACTTTCGCGCCGGCGACAACCAGGCGCTCAAAGACGCCCTCGCGCTGACGTTCTCCAATTCGATCCTGGAGAACTTCGCGATCAAGACCGAGAAGGACGACCGCGTCATCATCGACGTGCGGGAGTTCTTCCTCTCCGACGTGGCCGGCGGGAGCATGTGGATGAGCAGTGCGTTCAATCAGCCGGTGCGTTTCGATGCGAAGAAGAGCTACCTCGGGTCGCTCACGAACTTTCCCACCAACACCGAAATCGACACGCGGCTGACCTTCGGGGCGGGGCGCCCGGAGGCGTTGTACCTCCCCAGCGTTCCCGATTCGCGCGCGATCCAGATCGGCATCGCGTGGAGCATCCGCAAGCTCCCGGAGAAGCCGATGATGCCGCGCATCGCGGACGATCGGGTGGGATACTTCACCACGTCTTACAAGGACTTCACGAAGGAGAAGGAAGAAACCTTCTTCACGCACTATGCAAACCGCTGGAGGCTCGAGAAGAAGGACTCGACGGCGGCGCTCTCCGAACCCAAGCAGCCGATCGTGTTCTACATCGACTACACGGTGCCCGACGAGTACGTGCCCTACATGATCAAGGGCGTCGAGTTGTGGCAGAAGGCGTTCGAGGCCGCGGGCTTCAAGAACGCGATCGTCGCCAAGAAGGCGCCGACCCGGGAAGAGGACCCGAACTACGACCCGGTGGACGCGCGCTACAACACGATCCGTTGGAATACGTCGGACCAGGTGTCCTACGGCGCGATCGGGCCCTCGCGCGTCGACCCGCGCACGGGTGAGATCATCGACGCCGACATCCTATTCGAGCACAATATCGTGGCGAACTTCGGCAAGAACTACCGCCGGGTGTCCGGCCCGAGAGCCGCGCTGATGGACGTCGATCCGAACCTGAAGCAGTTGTGGTTGACCGACGACGAGCGCGCGCAGGAGCAGGCCCTCATGGCGCTGCCCTATTTCAAGAACCGTCCCTACGGCATGTGCGCCGTGGACGGCTGCATGGAGCTGGGCGCGCAGATCATGCGCCTGTCGATGCTGGCGGCGGGCGTCGTGGAGGCGGGCGGCACGGTGCCGGAAGAGTTCATCGGCCAGGCGCTCACGTTCGTGGCGGCGCACGAAGTCGGCCATACCCTCGGGCTCCGTCACAATTTCAAGAGCTCCGGGGCGACGCCGTACGACATGCTCAACGACAAGAGCACGGTCGACAACATCGGCATGACCGGGTCGGTCATGGATTACCCGACGCCCAACGTGGCGAAGGATGCGTCCAGACAGGGTTACTACTACACCTCGACGGTCGGAACCGGCGACGTGTGGACCATCCAATGGGGCTACACGCCGGTCGAGGGCGCGACGGCGAAGGAGCAGTACGCCAAGGTGGCCGCGATCGCGGCGGAGTGCACCGACAAGGCGCATCTCTACGGGACCGACGAGGACACCTATCCCATGGGCGCGCTCGACCCGCGCAGCAACACCAACGACCTTTCGGACAACCCGATGCAGTGGGCGAGCGAGCGCACCGCTATCTGCGACGAGCTCCTGAAAGGCGGCAAGCTCGAAGAACGCGTCGTGCCGGAAGGCAACGACTACGTCCCGCTGCGCAGCGCCGTGCAGACGCTTTTCGTGCAGAAGTACGTTTGCGCGAACATGGCCACCAAGAACATCGGCGGCATGTACACCGAGCGCGCGCACAGGGGCGGGGGCAAGCCGCCGTTCACCCCGGTGCCCGCGGCGGAACAGCGCCGCGCGCTGGACTTCGTCATCGCGAACGCGCTCAAGGCGGATGCGTTTGCATTGTCCCCTGACATGCTGAACAAGATGCAGGACGACAAGATCTGGAGCTGGGAGAACAACCTGTTCGAGCCGGGCCGTCGCTTCGACTTTCCGATCACGGACTGGGTGGCGACCCTGCAGACGGGCGTGCTGTTCAACATCATGAACCCGTTCCTCCAGGCGCGCGTCGTGGACCAGCAGTACAAGGCGGAAGACGCGTTCATGCTCTCCGAGCTGTACGGCACGCTCACGAAGTCGATCTGGACGGGCAACATGATCCCGAAGGGCAAGACCGCGGTGTGGGATCGCAACCTTCAGCGCGTCTACACCGACATGCTGATCCAGCAGGTCGTGACGCCGTACCCGGTCACTCCCGACGACGCGGTGTCGCTGTCCCGGCTGAACCTGTCGCGCATCCGCGGGGCGGCGCAGTCGGCGCTGGCGACCAAGGGCCTCGACGACGAGACCAACGCGCACCTGATGGAATCAGTCGCGCGCATCGATCGCGCTCTTAACGCAGGCCGCGAGGCGGATTTTTAGTTAATTCGCGGGACGCGGATTGCAACGAAAACTCCCCCGGTCGTCATCGGCCGGGGGAGTTTTTCTTTGGACATTGCGTTTCGAGAGAGTCGCTGCGTGGCTACTTGCCGTGGCCTTTCTTCTTGCCGTGGCCCTTGCCGTGCTTGTGGCGCAGCCCGGGGGGGAGGTCGCTGCCGGATGCGACCAACTTCCAGGTCCCGTCGACGCTGGCGCTCCACTCCCAGGTCCCTGCTTCCAAGCGGAAGTACTGGCCGGCGGAGTAGTAGCAGTTCGTGTATCCGGTGACGATATAGACGTCGATGTCGGCGTCGTACACCAGCTCGACGCCGTCGTGCGCGTGCTTCAGGCGGTAGCCGTGGGCGGGCGCGTGGGGCGGTGGGCCGGAGTGATCGGTTACCACGGGAACGTTCCGATCACGTTCCTGATAGACGACGGTTTTCTTCGCGCAGCCGAGCGAGCAAACGACGACGGCAAACGAAACGATCAGGGCAACTCGGGTCGCGTTCATGGGCGCTCCTTGCTATTGAGAGTGGGGTCTCCGGCAGTGCAGAGCAAGGTTCGGACCGGGGAAGAATGAGGAGCGTCTCGCCGCCACGACACGCGACGGGAACGATGGCGGCGGGGAGTTACTTCTCGGTACCGCGGTTGACGAACGCGCCCGTGCCGATCGCAAACGCGGTCGAGCCGGAGGGCGCCCACACGTCGACCAGGCTCGCGAACCCGCCCGTCGACGAGGCCGTCCACGCCTCGCCGTCGTAGTGAACGAACGCGTCGCGGAACACGCCGTTGTGGCGGCCGCCGAGGCCGACGACGAACACATCGCTCGCGGAGACGCCGTAGACGCCTTCCAGCGCGGCCACCGAGCCGACGTCCTCCAACTTCCACGATACGCCGTCGAAACGGAACGCGTTCCCCTGACCCGTTGCGCCGGTGCCGACGGCGATCACGTTGGACGCGGACGATCCCCACACCCCGAGGAGCGCCACCGTGTTGAGCGTGGCCATCGGGCTCCACGTCACGCCGTCGGAGCGCAGCACGACGCCGTCGTTGCCAACCGCCAGGATGTTGGAAGGAGACGACCCCCACACGGCGTTGAGCGCCTTCGTCGTTCCGGCGACCTCGATCAGCCAGTCGGACCCGTTGTAGTGCAAGACGGTGCCGTTGTTGCCGACCGCGTAGGCGTTGCCCGGTGTAATTGGCCAGACGGCGTTGAGTCCCTGGGTGGTCCCGCCCGCATCGACGGTCCAGGCGACGCCGTCGTAGCGCATGACGAGCCCGTCGTCGCCGACGGCGAGGACGTCGGTCGGGGACGACCCCCACACGTCGTTCAGCGAACCGCCCGCGCCGCCCACCGCGAACGTCCAGCCGCTCCCGTTGCGGTGGAAAATCTGCGCGTGGTCGCCCACCATCCACACATCGCTGGCCGACGAACCCCAGATGCCGCGATACACGATCGAGCCGCCGTCGCTCAATTCGCGGTTCCAATCGGAGCCGTCATAGCGGACGACGGTGCCGCTCTGGCCGACGGCGACTACGTCGCCCGCGGGATCGCCCCACACGCTCTGCATATCCTGCAGCGTGAAGATGTTGGTGGTGAAACGCGTCCAGTCCGCGCCGTCGTAGTGGAGCACGGTACCGGCGGTGCCGGTGGCGAAGACGTTGGTGGGAGAGGAGCCCCAGACGGAGAACAGGTCGCGCGTGACGGTACTCGTCTTGGATTCCCACGACACGCCGTCGAAATGGATGATGGTGCCGTTGTTGCCGATCGCGAAGACATCGGTCGCGGCCAGGCCGAACACGCCGCGGAGATTCTGCGTGGTCGGTGTCATTGGTCTCGACCAGTCGACGCCGTCGTAATCCAGCACGAGCCCGCTGTTGCCGACGACGAAGACGCGGTTGGGCGCGAACGCCCATACCCCGCGCATATTCGAAGCGACTCCGACCGGCACCGAAGCCCAGTTCGTGCCGTTATAGTGGATCACGTTGCTGTTGTTGCCGACCGCCCACACGTCGGCGCCGGACGTGCCCGAGACCGCGTTGAGGTCGATCGTCAACGACGAATTCATCCGGGACCATGCCGCGCCGTTGTAATGGAGAATCACACCGCCCGCGCCGACCGCGAATACGTCGCTCCCTCCGGGTCCCCACACCGCGTTGATTTCCACGTCGACGCCGGTGTCGGCGCGCGTCCACTGGACGCCGTCGTAGTGGATCGCCTGTCCGTTGGAACCGACCGCCCAGACGTCGTTCGACGACGCGGTCCAGGTGCCGTGGAGCGTGCCGATCTCGGACAGCTCCATCGTGAATCCGTAGCTGGGCGGTTCGGGCGGATACACAGTCGAATCCTGGCAGGCCGGCAAGGCGGCAGCCGCGAGGGCGACGACAAGAGCAAGGCGAGGATAGGTCATGGGAGAAAGGCCGCCGGGGAACGGTGAGCCCCTAGCATACGCGCTCGTGAGCGGCGCGGTCAAGGCGGGCCTACCTGTGGGCGGCGTGCACTCCCTCCGCCGCCGTCCTCCCGCGCACAATTGTTGATATGCGCGACTGCGGATTGGCGTCCGATATATCGCCTGCGCGGCTTTCGCGGCCCGTCTTCGTTCATCTCGGGTAGCGGAACCCCGTCAGCCGCTCGCTCTCGTCCCACAAACGGCGCTGCGTGTCGCGATCGTAGGACGCCTCGCACGTTCCCATCGTTCGGCAGTGGCGAAAGTACTGGCCGGTCACACCGACGACCTCCGGCGACGACGCGAGATAGACCGGCGTCTCCGCGCCGTCCTCGGGCTGCTTGAAGAACTTGCCGGTCATGTCCCAGGCCAGCTGGAGCGCGGATGAAAAGTTGCGCAGCAGTTTGGTGCGAATGACCCCGGGGTGGAGGCAGTTGGCGGTGACGCCGGTTCCTTCGAGCCGCCGCGCAAGCTCGTAAGTAAAGACAACGTTCATGAGCTTGGTGTTCGCATAGGCCTGCCAGCCGCGGTACTGGTGTTTCATCTGCAAGTCGTCGAAGTCGATGATGCCGCTCGACTGGGCCGTGGACGCCACATTGACGATGCGCGCGGGCGCGCCGGCGAGCATCGTTTTGGCAAGCAGCCCGGTCAGCAGGAAGTACGCGAGGTGGTTCACGAAGAACTGCATCTCGATCCCTTCGGGCGTCTCCCGGCGCCGGCTGGTCAGGACCGCCGCATTATTGATAAGCACGTCGAGGCGGTCGTACTTCGCCTGGAACTCCGCGGCGAGGGTACGGACGGCGGCCGTAGTCGAAAGATCCGCGACCAGCAAGTCGACGGCGGCTCCCGGTGCCGTCGCCAGGATCTCCGCGCGCGCCGCCTCGCCGCGGGCCGCGGTGCGGCTCACCATCACGACGTGGGCGCCGAGCGCGGCGAGCCTCGCCGCGCTCGCCTTGCCGATTCCGGACGACGCTCCCGTGACCAGCGTGATTTTTCCGTTCATCCCCACGGCCTCCATGCCGGCATGATACGCTAGTCGCCATGTCGGAATCGACGGCCAAGCCCCGCGCCATCCTCCACGTCGACATGGACGCGTTCTACGCGTCGGTCGAGGTGATGGACCACCCCGAGCTGGCGGGCAAGCCCGTCATCGTCGGCGGCTCCCGCGAGGAGCGGGGAGTCGTCTCCGCCGCGTCATATGAGGCCCGCGTCTTCGGAGTGCACAGCGCGATGAGTTCCTTTCGCGCTCACCAGCTCTGCCCGCACGGCGTGTTCCTCGCGCCGCGCATGTCGCGCTACGTCGAGGTGTCACGCGAGATTCACGCGATTCTCGAGTCTTACACGCCGCTGGTCGAACCCATCTCCATCGACGAAGCCTTTCTCGACGTGACCGCCAGCCGATCGCTCTTCGGCACCGGGGAAGAAATCGGGCGCGCGATCAAGCGGCGCATCCGCGGGGACATCGGGCTGGCCGCGTCGGTGGGGGTGGCGCCGAACAAGTTCCTTGCCAAGCTGGCGAGCGACCTGGAGAAGCCCGACGGGTTCGTGGTGTTCAGCGACGGCGAGGCGCCGGCGCGCCTCGCGCCGCTTCCGGTCTCGCGGCTGTGGGGAGTCGGCAAGGTGACGGAAAAATCACTCCTCGCCGCCGGCATCCTGACGATCGGCGACGTGGTCGCAACGCCGGACGCGTTCCTCGATCGGCTCGTGGGCTCCTACGCGCCGCGCATGAAGCAACTCGCGCGCGGGATCGACGAGCGTCCGGTGGTCGCGGATATGGAGGCGAAGTCCATCGGCGCCGAGAACACGTTCGCCCGGGACCTCGCGGGGGCGGATGAGTTGCGCGCCGAGCTGGATCTCCTGGCCGAGCGCGTGGCGCGGCGCGCGCGCGCCGACGGCATGGTGGGCCACACGGTGAACCTCAAGGCGCGCTACGCGAACTTCACCACGGTGGCCCGGGCGGTCACGCTGGCAGAGCCGACGAACGAGTCGGTGGCGATCCGCGACGCCGCGCGGGACTTGCTGGAGAAGAAACTGGATCGCAACGGCCGCGCGCTGCGGCTGATCGGTGTGTCGCTTTCGAATCTGGCGCGCGCGGACGAGTTCGCGCGGGATCTATTCGACACGGCTCGCGCGTCGCGCAATCGGACGCTGGACTCGGTGATGGACGCGCTGCGCGAACGCTTCGGTTCATCGGCCGTCGGGCGCGGAATCAAACGCAGTCGACGTGTCTAGAGCAAGATACGGTGCCCACGCAGCACTTGTGGAAAGCCACGTCAGCGTGGCGCGCCGCACCCGGCGCGCTCCACAAACCCATCTCCGCTGCATCGATGAATCTCCATAGCCGTCTTTCAGATGGCGACTCGCCTAGTTCGTGTTTCCCGAAATCCCCGTTGGCCCGGCCGGTCCGTTGGGATTTCCCCCGGCGCCACCCGTCCCACCGCTTCCGATCACGTAGACGGCGCCGACGATCGTCGGCGCTGACGTGCCTGCCTTGTAGACGCCGTAGCTTGGCCCGCCGGGGCCTCCGGCGCCACCACCGCCGGCACCTCCGTTCCCACCCGATCCACCATTACCGCCCTCACCAATTTCTAAGTTGCACCAGATCGAGCCCGCGCCGCCAGCTCCGCCAAGCCCGCCGGCGGCGCCGGCGCCACCTCCGCCGCCAATCCCACCCGTGCCGGTCTGGAAGCGGCATTGGTCGAACGCAGGCGACGAGTTCACAAGCATGACCGCGAACGATGCGCGCCCGCCGGTGCCGGGTTGGCCGCCCTGTCCGCCGGCTCCGCCCCCGCCTCCCCCGCCACCGCCGTTTCCACTACCGTCGTCGATAAAGGTGCCTCCCTGTCCGCCGCCGGCGCCGCCCCCGCCGCCACCGCGACCATTCACTCCAGGTGCCCCGGCGGTCGATGCGCCGGGCACCCACTCGTTGGCGACCACTGCGCCTGACTCAGACCCGGCGGACCCCGCGGCACCGTTGCCTCCGCTCAAACCCGAGGTTCCATTCCCGGCGTCTCCGCCTGGGTCCCCTCCCGGGCCGCCCGAACCACCCGTTCCACCGGTGCACCCGCCCGGGGTGCCGGCTTGCCCAACGTTGGCGCCCTCGGGACCGCCGTTGCCCCCTTTACCGCCCGGACAACCGGCGGCGGACGCGCCCCCCAGACCTCCCGAGCCGGCGGGGGAGCTGTCACAGCTTCCGGCGCCGCCGGAAAGCCCCGGCGAACCGCTCGCGCCGGACGAACCCGTCGTCCCCGCCTGACCGCCGAGGCCGTTCGCGGTGAAGAACTGGCAGTCCTCGAAGCGCAGATCCGAATCTGAATTGAGCGAGTAGAGGGCGATGGAATTCGTGCCGCCGGCCGGCAGCGTCAGGTTCAGCACCAGTCGCCGGATGAGCGTGGTGGTGGTGATGTTGTTGGCGGTCGCGCGCGTCGCGACGAAGTTGAACTGGGAATACCCCGTGCCTTCGTCCCACGTCGAAACATCCCGTCCGCCGAGCACGTCGATGTCTGCCAGGAAGGCCGGGGCCTGCGAATTATACGAGCCCTCCGCGACGAGGATCTCGTCTTTCCCGTCAAGCTGCGCGATCTGGTACGCCTTTGCGAGCGTCGCCACCGGCGATCCGATGCTGCCGTCGTTGGTGTCGCTGCCGGTCGTGGACATATAAACGCGGTTGACGGGGGCGTTGAGCACAGTGAACTCGACAACGTCCAGCCCGATCGCGCCGTCGTCGTCCGTCACGCGCAGTTTTGCGCGGTAGCTGCCGGCCGCGTAGGTGTGGCTCGCGTTCGCCGAGCTTGCGCTCGAATAGTCGAAGGTTCCGTCGTCCTCCCAGTCCCATTCGTAGAGCACGACCGTTCCATCCGCGTCGGTTCCCGAAGCCGTGAAGCCGACCGGAATGCCCTCCAGCAGCGGCGAGGCGCTGGCGATCGCGGCGACCGGCGGAATATTGGAATCGATGCGCAGCAGCATGGCCGCGAGCGGAACGACCTCGCCCGCAATGGTGATGGTCCCGTTGGCGGTGTCCTCGAGGTAGTGGGCGTGCTCCGCGCGCACGGTGTAGGTTCCAACCGGCACGTCGGTGAGCGCGTAGGCGCCGGTGGGGTCGGTGACCGCGACGTACGACGTCCCCTGCGCGTAGACCACCGTGCCCTGGTGCTCGGTCTCATTCTCGAGCGTGGCCACTCCGGTGAATGTTCCTGTGGGCGTCAGGTCGACGTCCACGTAGACCGTGTCGATCAGGGCCCTCGGATCCGGCACCGAGAGATTGCGCATGGCGCCGAGGTGGTCGTCTGCGATTACCTGCAGGAAGTAGTCACCCGTGCTCACATCGTCGAACGCGAAGCGGCCGTTGTCGCCAGTCACGGTGACGCGACGGCCCGGGATGCTCGCACTGGCGGCGCCGGGATTCTCGACCTGATGCTGGGTCGTGGCGGTGACGCCGTTCTGCACCGGCTCGATGACCACCAGGGCGTCGGCGACCGCGTGGTCTCTTCCATCGCGCACCGCACCCGCAACGACCGTCGCTTGCGGCGAGGGGTTGTTGGGAAGAGGCGCGTAGTGGTCGCCGTCCTTGCCGCACGCGAGGAGCGCGAGCAGCGCCGCGAGCACGGAGACGCGGCCGGATCGGTGCAATGCGCGAGTCCAGGGTCGGGGCGTGAGCATAGAGTCCTCCCGTGCGCGTGGCCCGGTTATCGAAGTCGAACAAAGCGCCGGACGGCTTCCTTGCCGCCGGAACGAAGGCGAACCAGATAGATACCGGATGCGACCGGCTCGCCGCCCGTGTCGCGAAGGTTCCAGCGAACGGTGCGGGTGCCGGCGGATCCGTCGCCGCTCCATCCCATCACCAGCCGGCCGCGGACGTCGTAGACCTCGAGCAGCGTCGACGCGCCGTCGGGCGCGTTGAGTTCGAACACGACGTCGCTGGTGGCCGGGTTTGGCCACGGCTGGTTGAGAAACAGCGGCGGGCGGGCGGTGACGTCGACGCTGGTGGCGTCGTCCACCACGATGCCGCGCACGACCGCGGCGACGTAGTCGTCGACCCGGACCTGAAGGGTGTAGGTGCCGTTGGGAACGTTGTCGATACAGTAATGGCCGGTGAGATCGGTGCCCGCGTAGCGGCCCGTGTACTGATCGAGGTTGTCGAAGAGGAAGACCGCCGCGCGAGAAACGGGCTGCGAGGTCTGGCTGTCGCGGACGGTCCCGCAAATGGCGCCGGCCAGACATACGGCGGGCGCACAAACTACCAGGAGAACGGCGAACACGCCCGCGGGGGCGATCGTCGCGCGGGGCGCGCGTCGGATCATGGCGTGACCTCAGTCCCTAGGAGTGAACTGCCAGGTAAATAGCCTAGCAGAGCCGCGGGATGGGTTGCCAGCGGGATTTGCACGGACGCGCCGCGGCGTCGCTGAGCCGCGGGTCCTGTCGGCCAACAGCCCACGGCGGGCTCGCCATTCGCGCGCACTCGGTGGCTCGCCCTTGTGGGCGCCCGTTGGCCGCCACCCGCGGCGTGCCGCCGGCTACTCCATTTTCTGAAGCCGTTCATCGAAGGCCTTCGCCTCGCGCTCGTAGCGAGTGGAGGCTTTTTCCAGCTCGGCGTAGGCCGCGTCGATGCGCGGTCCGAGCTCCTGCGACTTTTT
>Ga0210379_10000383_pt1 | contig 14156 bp, 11 predicted proteins | sample PLMedo_2_FD_155468 | JGI IMG/M metagenome (GOLD analysis project Ga0210379, IMG submission 155468) | Groundwater sediment microbial communities from an aquifer in East River, Colorado, USA - PLM4_32_coex redo | ecosystem: Environmental > Terrestrial > Soil > Riparian zone | place: USA: East... | reverse complement strand
GCAGAGGAAGAACAGGCCGGGCACAACGTTGTCGTGGTCGGCGATGCGGTGTGGCGCGCACACCTCGGCGCGGACCGATCAGCAATCGGCAAGACGGTTCGGCTCAATGGCGAGCCTTACGAGGTGATTGGCGTGATGCCGCCCGGTTTCGAGTTTCCCGGGAAGGACAACGGGATATGGACGCCGATCGGACTCACCGACCAGGACCGCGAGCGTGGATCGCACTCGTTCTACGTGGCAGGGCGCCTCGCCGCGGGCTCGAGCTTTGAGTCGGCGCGGGCCGAAGTCGAGCAGATCGGCCGCTCGCTCAATCAGAAGTTCGAGGAGAACCGCGAGGAAGGCAGCACCATCACGTTAATGGCCAACTTCCGCATGGAACAAACCAGGAGGATGCTCACGGCGCTCATGGGCGCTGTGCTGTTGGTGCTGGTAATCGCGTGCGTGAATGTGGCCAATCTTCAGCTCGGCCGCGCCCTCGTGCGGCGCCGCGAATTCGTCATGCGCCTTTCGCTTGGCGCCGGGTTGGCACGACTGGCCAGACAACTGTTGGCAGAGAGTCTCGTGCTGGCGGCAGCTGGCTGGTTCTTCGGCGTCGCGTTGGCTTGGGCCGGCGCGCGCGCAGCAGACCTGATTCTCCTGCCGGGATTCCGCACTCTGCAGTTCAGGGGCGAGGTTCCGATCGCGATCGACGGCCGTGTCCTGATCTTTGCAGCGCTGACCGCACTTGTGTCGGCAGTGATGTTCGGCTTCGCGCCGCTCATCGGCCTAACCCACCAGGAACCTTCCGTGCTCCTGCGCGCCGGCGAGCGCGGATCCACTCGCGTGGCACATGCCACGCGACGCTCGCTCGTGGCGGTGGAGGTGGCGCTGGCCATCATTGTGTTGTGCGGTGCGGGCCTCTTGATCAAGAGCCTGGCCGGCTTGATGCAGATCAATCCTGGCTTCGATCCGCGAGACGTTCTCACGCTGCAGGTCTCGCTGCCGCAGGCCAACACCTACGGGCCGCCGGAGCGCGCGAGTTTCTGCGCGGATCTCTCGCGCGGCGCCGAGGGCCTGCCTGGGATCCTGCGGATCGGCGCCATCAGCCACCTGCCGTTGAGCGGCGCCAATGCCGGACGCGGCCTCACCATCGAGGGACGCGCGGTGCCCACTCCCCAGGATGGCGCGCAGGCGGACTTCCGCCTGACTTGTCCCGGGTATTTCGGCACGCTGGCGATCCCGATGGTGGAGGGCCGTGACTTCACCGAGCGCGACAGTCGCGACGGCCAAGGAGTGGCGATCGTCAACCGCGAACTGGCAGCCAAGTACTGGCCAGGGGTCAGCCCCGTCGGCAAGCGGTTGAAGCTTGGGTCTCTCGGCAACTCCAATCCATGGCTCACCGTGGTTGGGGTTGCGGAAAACGTGCGCCACTTCTCGCTCGAAGACGCGGCGCGACGTGAACTCTATTTGCCGTACAGCCAAGCCGCGTGGCCGGTAATGACCGTGGTGGCGAAGACCGTGGGGGATCCGGTCTCCTGGCAAGTCGCGTTGCGCGAAGCGATCAAGCGCGTCGATCCAGACCTTCCGGTTGCGCGCGTGCAAACGATGTCGAGCGTGATCGACGGTTCGGTGGACTGGCGAGAAACCCCGATGAAGCTGTTGACGGGGTTCGCCCTGATCGGCCTGCTGCTCGCGGCCATCGGCGTCTACGGCGTCCTCGGTTACTTCGTCTCGCAACGCACGCGCGAGATCGGCGTGCGGGCGGCCCTCGGCGCCACGCGAGCGCAACTGGCGGCGATGGTGATCAAGCAGTCGATGTTGCCGATCGTGGCGGGAGTGGTGCTGGGTGTCGCCGGATCATTCGCGTCCGGACGATTGCTGCAGCAGATGCTCTACCAGGTGTCGCCAGGCGATCCGGAAGTCATCGCGGTGATCGTGATTCTGCTGGTGCTGGTCGGCCTACTCGCCAGCTGGTTGCCCGCGCGACGAGCGGCGGGGATCGATCCAATGGTCGCTCTCCGCGAGGACTGAACGCGGCGAGGGCTAAAGCCCTCGCCCTCCAAGCGCTTTGCGACCAATATCTCTTCGGTACTGCATCCCGTCGAAGCGGATTCGTGACGCTGCGTCATATGCGGCCTTGATTGCACCCCCGTAGGTCGCGGCGCGCGCGACGATCGTCAGCACACGCCCACCTGCGGTGACGAGTTGCCCCTCGCGCTCTTTCACACCCGCATGAAACACCAGAATATCCGGACACTCGCGAGCAACGACGTCGAGACCGCTGATGACATCGCCTGATCTCACTTCACCGGGGTAGCCGTGGGCGGCTAGGACCACACCCACGGAAACCTGGAGGGCCGAGGCTTTAGCCTCGGCCGCGCGGCGAGGGCTAAAGCCCTCGCCCTCCAATCGTCCAGCAGCCGCCGCCATCAACAAGGGTGCGAGCGGCTGATCGAGGAGCGGCATCACAACCTGGCATTCGGGATCGCCAAAGCGCACGTTGAATTCGATTACTTTGGGGCCATCAGCCGTCAGCATCAATCCGCAATAGAGAAACCCGCGAAACGGATTGCCTTCCTTCGCCATCCCTGCCAAAACGGGTTGGACGATTTCGCGGATGACGCGCGACTGCAGCGCGTCGGTCATCAACGGGCTCGGCGAAAACGCGCCCATGCCTCCGGTATTTGGTCCCTGATCACCGTCGAAGATGCGCTTGTGATCCTGTGCCGAGAGCAGCGGCACGAACTGCTCGCCGTCGGCGACCACGAAGAACGACACCTCGGGGCCGGTGAGGCATTCCTCGAGCACCACGCGCGCGCCGGCGTCGCCGAACGCGCGGTCGAGCATCGCGTCGCGGACGGCGGCCTCGGCGGTCGCGCGATCGGGTGCGACCACCACGCCCTTGCCTGCCGCGAGGCCGTCGGCCTTGACAACCAGCGAATCGCCGAACTCGCCCGATCGAATCGCCGCGATCGCCTCCTCTGCCGATGTGCAGACGCGGTAGTTCGCAGTCGGCACCCCGTGGCGGGCCATGAAGTCCTTCGCGAACGCCTTGCTGGCTTCGAGCTGGGCAGCGGCGCGCGTCGGGCCAAAGACCCGCCGGCCTTCCGCGGCCAGGCGATCGGCAAGACCGGCCGCCAGCGGCGCCTCCGGACCCACCACCGTGAGGTCGATGCCGTGCGACCTGATCAAATCGACAACGGCGTCCGGGTGGAGGGGGTCGACCGCCGCGGTTTTGACATCGCGGGCGATCCCGGCGTTGCCTGGCGCGCACAAGATAGAGGTGACACCCGCTTCGTGACCCAACTTCCAGGCCAGCGCGTGTTCGCGCGCGCCCGATCCAAGAACCAGAATTCGCATCGAAAAGGAGTGGGTTAAGTACTTATGGGTCAGTGAGTTGAAGGCAGTCCACCCGTGCCAGATGGATTGTGATAGCCTAACATACTTGTCCAGTCGGCCTTTGGCCGGGACAGGGACAAATCCAGGTCGAAAGGGGGTGACTACAGATGGCCGAGGTGAAATTGCAGGAAGGTGAGTCGATCGAAAGCGCGTTGCGCCGGTTCAAGCGCAAGGTGCAGCAGGAAGACATCATCAAGGACATCAAGAAGCACTCCTTCTACCTGAAACCGGGCGACAAGCGTCGAGCAAAACAGGCGCTGGCCCGGAAACGAAACCGCAAGAAGATGCGGCGGGAAACAGAGTAGATACCGCTCCGCCGCCAAGCGGACTCCACATTGCTGTCAGTGTGGTAACATTCGGCACCTTTTGGGCGCGTAAACGCCCGTGCGGTAAGGGTTTCATCGACGTCAGAGGACTCGCGAATGGACATCGTCGAACGGACCGTGAATGAAGTAACGATCCTGGATCTCAAGGGCAAGATGACTTTGGGTGAAGGTGACGAGTTGCTGAAAGACAAAATCAACAGCTTGCTGGCCGCCGGAAAGAAGAAGCTGTTGTTGAACCTGGAAGGCGTGCCGTACATCGACAGCGCGGGCCTCGGCGAAGTGGTCCGGACCTACACGACGGTGAGCCGTCAGGGTGGCAGCCTCAAACTGCTCAACCTGACCAAGCGCATCGAAGACCTGTTGTCGATCACGAAGCTGTTGACGGTCTTCGATACCTTCGACTCGGAGGCGGAAGCCGTCAAGAGCTACAAGTAGCGTGGAGACTCGGTCCACTGCCGCGAGCCTGCTCGTCTCGCTCAGGCCCGATCAGTGGACCAAGAATCTGATTGTCTTTGCGGCGCTGATTTTTTCGCGCCAACTGCTCGACCCGGCCGCCTTGGCGTTAGCTTCGGCGGCCTTTTTGATTTTTTGCGCGTTGTCCGGGGCCGTCTACTTGATCAACGACGTCTCCGACCGCGAGGCCGATCGGCAGCATCCGACGAAGAGGCGGAGGCCGATTGCCTCGGGAGCGCTCTCGCCGGCCACGGCCCTCGGCTGGGCAATGGTCCTGAGCGTGGCCGCGCTGGCTTCGGCGTTCGCGCTGAAGCCGCTGTTTGGATGGACGGCTGCGGCGTACCTGACGCTCTTCGTCTTGTACACCCGCTGGTTGAAGCACGTCGTGGTGCTCGACGTCTTGTCGATCGCGATTGGCTTCGTCCTGCGGGCCGTATCCGGTGGCGTGATTATCGGGGTGCCGGTCAGCGACTGGTTGCTGGTCTGCACCCTCCTAGGGGCGTTGTTCCTCGGCCTGGCGAAACGGCGGCATGAACTCACGCTGCTCACCGATGGCGCCAAGGGACATCGCCGCATTCTGGAGGAGTACGATCCGTACTTGCTCGATCAGATGATCGCTGTGGTTGCGGCGGCAACGCTTGTCGCCTACGTCATCTACTGCGTGAGCCCAGAGACCCACGCGTACTTCGGCACCGATCTGCTGGTGCTGACGACGCCGTTCCCCATTTATGGCCTGTTCCGATACCTCTACCTCATACACCGCAAAGAGGGTGGAGGCAGCCCGTCGGAAATGCTGCTGGTGGATCGGCCGTTGCTCGGGTGCGTGGCGCTATGGGGCGTGGCAGTGGTCGTGATCATCTATCGGCCGTTCGGCGTCGTAGCAGGCTATTGAAACGATCCACGGTTTCGATTCTCAAGACCTCGCCGGCGACGGTCCTCCGGGACACGCACGCGGTGATGAACCTGGCCGGCTACCAGGACGTCATCGCGAAGGACGCCGACACCGCGCTCAAGGTCAACATCTCCTGGCATTTCTTCTTTCCCGGCAGCTCGACCACGCCGTGGCAGCTCGACGGCGTGATCCGCGCGCTGAAGCAGGACGGCTACCGGACCGACCTGATCCACGCCTGCCACAACCGCACGGTCGTCATCGACGCGCACCTCGGTGAGGCGGAAAACAAGCAGCTGCCGGTGGTGCAGGCGCACGGCCTGCGCAACATCCATCTCTACGAGGGCGACGAGCCCTGGATCCACATTCGTGACGCGGTCGGCGATCTCGCGGACAAGTTCACCTGCCTCAACGAGGTCTATCCCGACGGCTTCATGATCCCCCGCCGGTTCATCGGCGAGAACATCATTCATTTGCCCACCGTCAAGACCCACGTCTTCACCACTACGACGGGGGCGATGAAGAACGCGTTTGGCGGCTTGCTGAACGAGAAACGTCACTGGACGCATCCGGTGATCCACGAAACGCTCGTGGACCTGCTGATGATCCAGAAGAAGATCCACCGCGGCGTCTTCGCCGTGATGGACGGAACCTTCGCCGGCGACGGCCCCGGGCCGCGCTGCATGCTGCCGCACGTGAAGAACGTGCTGCTGGCAAGTGCCGACCAGGTGGCCATCGACGCGGTGGCCGCGAAGCTGATGGGCTTCGACCCGCTCTCGATCAAGTTCATCCGCATGGCACACGACATGGGCCTGGGCTGCGGCGATCCGCGCGACATCGAAATCGTCGGCGATCTCGACGCGGCGAGGGAGAACTGGAAGTTCGTCGGCCCGTTCGAGAAGATGACGTTCGCGTCGCGCATGCAGCACAAGATTTACTGGGGGCCGCTACGCAAGCCGATCGAGTGGTCGCTCAAGACCGTGCTGGCGCCGTGGGCCTACATGGCGAGCGTGATCTACCACGATAGTTTCTGGTACCCCCTGCTGGCCGAGCAGCACATGAAGGGTGTGCTCGACAGCCCGTGGGGCCGTTTGTTCGAAAACTGGGAGCAGGTCGCTCCAGCCTCAGACGCCAACGGTTTCCCGCATGTGGGCGAGAACCCCGCGCAGTTTTCGCGCGCCGGGATGCACGCCTTCAAGCAGTCGATTGGCATCCTGGGCACCTGCATGAAGGAAGCACCCGAGTTTGCCAGCCGCCGGCGGCATCACAAGCCCCGTTCTGCGGCCTGAGCCACGGATGAGACACAGATGACGCAGAGTCTGCCAAAGGATTTTTCGCGATGAGCGAGTTCACCATTCGTTCCGAATCGGTCGACGTCGAGCAGATCATGAAGCAAATCCGCGCCCGCATTCTCGAGAAGCGCGGCGCCGATTACACCGAAGATCAGATCCGCGAGCTGGCCTCGGTCCGGCTCGAGAAATTCCTCGAACCGAAGAACCTGCGGTCGGACCTGCTCGAGCAGTTCCGCAAGAGCCGCCCGGCGGTGAACACCGAACCGCCGAAGATCGAGGCCCCGTACGCCTTCGACGATCAGACGCTGATCGCGTCGCACCGCGGGCCACTGCGCTTCATGCGCAAGCTGTTGCAGCCGATCCTGAAGCTGTTCTTCAACCTGAACGTCCTCAACCAGATTCTTCATACGCAGTCGCTGTTCAACGTTGACCTGCTCAAGCGGGAAGCGCGGCGCAAGATCGAGTTCGACAAGTCGCGGGCCGAGTGGAACGCGCTCTATTACGAGGTGCTCCACAACCTGGTACTCGAGACCACGCGAATGGGGATCGAGGCGCAGAACCTCCGCATGAAGGTCGAGTCGCTCTCGAGCCGGCTGGATTTCAGCGAGCGCCGCGTGCGCGCGCTCGAGGGCGTCGTGCAGTACCGGCCCGAAGTCGTGCAGGCGCCGCCTCGCCGCGAGCGCGACGACATCGCGCCGGCCGCGCAAGCGTCGCCGGGCTCCGGGATGTCCGACGGCTATGTGCCGTCGGGCCCGAGCACGCCACAGAGCGGACCCGGCGGTCAAGGCGCTGTCCCGGGTGATGGCAGCGGACGCCGCCGGCGCCGCCGCCGGCGCGGCCGCCGGGGTGGAGCGGGTGTATCAGGTACACCCGGTGCACCCGGTGCAGCGGGGGCACCGGGAACGGCGGGCGTACCGGGAAGCGGCGACGCCGGCGGTCAGTCAGGCGATTACGACGATTCCGAGGGCGACGACGGGCCGGAGGAGTTCGACGGGCAGGATGCACAGGACGGGCCAGACGCATCCGCCTTCGCTCGCGAACAATCCGGCGAGCTACGGCGAGACTCCACCGAAGCGGCCTCCGGCCGCGAAGGCGAGCCCGACCTGCCTGATGGCCCCGCCAGCAGCGGCGGATCTTCCGACGATCACGACCAGTGAAAGTCGCCGTCGTCGTCCAGCGGTACGGTGCCGACATCAACGGCGGCGCCGAACAACACGCGCGCTACATCGCGGAACACTTGGGCCCGCAGGTGCAGGTCGAAGTGCTCACGACCTGCGCGCACCACGACTACGTATCGTGGCAGAACGAGCTGCCTGAAGGCCTCGAACCGGTCAACGGCATCCCGGTGCGGCGCTTTCCGGTATCGCGGGTCCGCGATCCGATCGAGTTTTCACGGGTGTCGGCGCGCGTCTTCACCGAAACCCATTCCGTTAACGACGAGCTGGAGTGGCTCGCGGCCGAGGGACCCACGAGTCCGGCGCTGATCGCCTACATTCGCGCGCACGAAGCGGACTACGACTTCTTCATTTTCTTCAGCGTCCGCTATCCGCATTCGTATCACGGGGCGCGGGCGGTGCCGTCAAAAGCGATCGTCGTGCCGACCGCCGAGCGCGACAGCGCGCTGGGCCTCGGCATCTATCCGCCGATCTTCCGTGGCGTGCGCGCGCTCATGTACAACTCGTACGAAGAACGTGCCACCATTCACGGCGTGTCGAAGAACGAGTCGGTGCCCGGCGTGGTCGTCGGGGTCGGATCGGAGATTCCCGAACGATCGAATGCCGGCCGCTTCCGGCAGAAGTTCGGGATGCGCGATCGGTTCATGATCTACGTCGGCCGCATCGACGAGAACAAGGGATGCGCGGAACTGTTCGACTTCTTCGAGCACTACAGCGCGTCGCTCGTTGACGGCATGCACCTGGTGCTGATCGGCGCGCCGATCATCCCGATCCCCAAGCACGACCGCATCCACCACCTCGGCTTCGTCGACGACCAGGACAAGTACGACGCGATGGCCGCGTCCGAGCTGCTGATCATGCCGTCGTATCTCGAGAGCCTGTCGATGGCCGCGCTCGAAGCGTGGGCCATGGGCAAGCCGGTGCTGGCCAACGCCAAGTGCGAAGTACTGCAGGGCCAGTGCCTTCGCAGCAATGCCGGTCTCTATTACGAAAACTTCCAGGAGTTCTCGGAGACGCTGCGGGCGATTGATTCGAGCCCGAGCCTCCAGGGCGTGCTCGGCCGCAACGGCCGGGCATTCTTCGAGCGGAACTACAGCTGGCCGGTGATCGTGAAGAAGTACACCGACATGCTCGAACGGCTCTCGAAGGAACCGCCGTCGCACAAGATGGAACCGTTGCCCGGCTGGCTCGGGCGTCGCCGCCGCAACCTGCCGCCGGCGGATGCCATCGTGAAGCAATTGCCGAAGGGGCCATACCGGGAGCCCTCGCAGGCAACTGGAGGGCGAGGGCTTCAGCCCTCGCCAGACCGGCCGGGGCTAAAGCCCCGGCCCTCCGGTCACGGAGAGCAACGTCCGCAGTTCCAGCCGCGGCCGGAACATCGGGGACCACGTCCCTCGAATCCCCAACCTGGAGGGCGAGGGCTTCAGCCCTCGCCTGGTGATCGGCCGGGGCTAAAGCCCCGGCCCTCCAATCAGCAGAACCGGCCGCAATCCTCGGATCCCAAGATCCAGGCGTCGAACCCCAAACCGGCAGGAGACCGGCAAGGCCAAGGTGGCCGCGATCAACGCGGGCGCGATCGTCGCGGCCGTCCGCTGCGGCGCGGCCGTCGCCCAGGCGGTGGGGGCAACGGCGGCAACGGCGGAGCCAAATAGTGTGAGCGTGGCCATCCACCAGGTGCTCGCCACGCTGGGCTATGGCGATGCGATCGGCCACGAAGTGGTCGGCATTCAACGCGCACTGCGGAGCGCCGGGTACAAGTCGGAGATCTTCGTCCAGACCGCCGACTCGCGGCTCGAGGATCTCACGGTCGATTACCGTGACCTGAAAGACGCCAGCCATCCGGATAACATCCTGATCCACCACTTCTCGATCGGATCGCGCGCGTCTCGCGTGGCCTACGCGCTGCCCGACCGGATGGCGCTCGTGTATCACAACATCACGCCGCCGGAATACTTCGTCGACATCCACAAGGAACTCGTCCAGCTGTGCTTCCGCGGCCGCCGTGAACTGGCGCTCTACAAGGATCGCTGCGACCTGGCGCTCGGCGACTCGGAATACAACCGCCTGGAACTCGACGCCATCGGCTTCCCCGCCACCGGCGTGCTACCGGTCGTGCCGGGCTTCGGACACCTTGCCGGCCCGGCCAACTACATGCAGGCCGGGCAGTACGACGATGGCTGGGTGAACGTGTTGTTCGTGGGGCGGGTGATTCCGAACAAGAAGTTCGAAGACGTGATTCGCGCCTTCCACGCCTACAAAAAGTGGTTCAACCCGAGGTCGCGCCTGCTGCTGGTGGGATCGCACACCGGTTTCGAGCGCTACCTCACGATGCTGCACCAGTTCATCGCCGACATCGGCGCGTCGGACGTGCACTTCGTGGGCCACGTCTCGAATGAAGAGTTGACGGCATACTACGAACTGGCCGATGTGTTTCTGTGCGCCAGCGAACACGAAGGCTTTTGCGTGCCGATCGTCGAAGCCTTCCACATGGGCGTTCCCGTCCTGGCCTATGCCGCGACCGCGGTGCCGGCCACCATGGACGGGGCCGGCGTGCTCTATACGGACAAGGACCCGCTGCAAGTGGCCGCGCTCATCAACGCCGTGGCAGACGACCCAGACCTGCAATCGCGCCTGATCGAAGGCCAGGACGCCGCCCTCGATCGACTCGAAGCACAGGACTTCGACGGAACGTTATTGCGCTTCGTCGACCGGATGCTCGCCACGCCGAAGCGGCCGCATCCGCCGGTGGCCTTCGACTTTTGGGACCAGGTGGAGTTCGCAGACGAACTCGAGGAAATCAAGGCGTATCGCCCCTCTGCATTTCTTGCCCTACCTCTAGAGTCGGGAACCGGGATCCGGGAGCCCTTCGACTCCGCTCAGGGCGGGCCGGGAACCGAGTCCTCCGCTTCATCCGGCTCCCGGCCCGCCCTGAGCGGAGTCGAAGGGCTCCCGGATCCCGGTTCCCGATAATGGTGGTGAACCAGTGGGTGCCGGCGGCGCACAAGGGCGACGCGATTGGCGACTCGGCCCGCCGCGTCCGCGACTTGTTGCGCGAGCTCGGCCACGAATCCGAGATCTACGCGCTCACGATCGACGACGACCTGCGCAGTGAGATCCGGCCCTTCGCGGACGCCGGTGCGAGGCGTGGCGACCTGACGATCCTCCATTTTGCGATGGTGTCGCCGCTGACGTCCGAGTTTGCGAAGCTCCCCGGCGGGCGCGTGCTGCAGTACCACAACGTGACGCCGGCGCATTTCTTTGCCGCCTACGATGCCAACATCTTCCGGCTCACCGCGCTCGGCCGTGAAGATCTGAAGACGCTGGTCGGCCATACCGACGTGGCGCTCGGCGATTCGGAATTCAACCGCCAGGAGCTCCAGGACTACGGCTTCGCCAATACCGGCGTGTTCCCGATCGCCATCGACACCGACCGCATCACCAAGGCGCCGCGCCGGCCGGCGCTCGAAGAGGTGTTGCGCACCGACGGCTTCCTCAACTTCCTGTTCGTGGGCCGTATCGCGCCCAACAAGAAGATCGAGGACCACATCAAGCTGGCCGAACATTACAAGCGCTACGTCGACGAGTCCTACCGGTTCATCTTCGTGGGCAAGACCGACGCGGTGCCCAACTACTTCAACACCGTCCAGGCGCTGCTGGCGGAATACAAGATGCCGCCAGGCCGTTTCCTCTTCCCCGGCGCCGTGCCGGATGAAGACCTGGCGACCTACTACCGGATGTCGAGTGTGTACATCTCGCTGTCGGAGCACGAGGGGTTCTGCGTTCCACTCCTCGAAGCGATGGCGGCCGATCTGCCGGTGCTCGCCTACGCCTCCACCGCCGTGCCCGACACGCTCGGCGGCGCCGGCGTGCAGTTCTCGCCGAAAGACCTGGAATACGCCTCGGAGCTCCTGGGCGAACTCGCTTACAACGACTCGCTCAGGACCCAGGTAATTGCCGGACAGCGCCTTCGTCTCGCCGACTTCGGCGACGCGCGCATCCGGAAAGAGCTCGAAAGGCTGACATCGTGAAGATTGCATTCATCGTCCAACGCTACGGCGCCGAGATCCTCGGCGGCTCCGAATACCATTGCCGGCTGATCGCCGAGCGGCTGGCCGCCAAGCACGACGTGGAGGTCCTCACCACCTGCGCGAAGGACTACATCACCTGGGCCAACGAGTATCCCGAGGGCAGCGACCGCATCCGTGGCGTCAACGTACGCCGGTTCGCCAACGCGAAGACACGGGACATCAACGCATTCAACCAGTATTCAGACTGGATCTTCCACCACCCCCACACCCGGGATGACGAGATCTCGTGGCTGGAGCAGCAGGGGCCGTGGTGCCCGGCGTTGCTCGAGTATCTCGAGAAGAACCGCCGCTCGTACGATGCGTTGATCTTCTTCACCTATCTCTACGCCCCGACGGTGCTCGGCGTGCAAATCGATCCCGCGCGCAGCATCCTCGTCCCGACGGCGCACAACGAGCCGGCGATCCACCTGGACCTCTTCAAGGACGTGTTCGCCAAGCCGGCGGCGTTTGCCTTCAATACCGAGGTCGAAAAGAACTTTCTCAAATCGACGTTCGAGATTCGCGCCGTCGCCGAAGAGACAGTGGGGTGCGGCGTCGATTTGCTGATGGACCAGGCGCAGCCCGACGAACCCGAGCCGGAAGACGACGAGGAGATGCACAAGCGGCTGCCCGCACACTTGCGCGCCCGGGGCGCACAGTTCCGCCGGCGCCACCGGCTGCAAGGACAGTTCCTGCTCTACGGCGGCCGCATCGACGCCGGCAAAGGCTGCGAGGAGTTGATCGAGTACTTCACCAGCTACAAGGAACAGGGCGGCGAAGCCGCGTTGACCCTGATGGGCGTCAAGCTGATGCAGTTGCCAGAGGTGCCGTGGGTGCGGTTCGCCGGCTTGCTGTCGGAACGCGAACGGCTCCAGGCGCTCGAAGCCGCGACGATCGTCGTGGTGCCTTCGCCATACGAGAGCCTGTCGCTGCTGGCGCTCGAGGCGATGGCGGTGGGCACACCGGTGCTCTGCAACGCCCGGTCCGAGGTACTGGTCGATCACTGCGCGAAGAGCAACGCCGGGTTGTTCTACCAGGACCGCGACGAGTTCATCGAGTGCACGAAGCTGCTGCTGGCCGACGACCGCATGCGCGACCGCATGGGACGCAATGGCAAGGAGTACATCAAGCGGAATTATCGATGGGACGTCATCCTGGCGAAGTACGACAGGCTGATTGGTTCTCTGCGGCGATAGTTTGAAGTTCACAGTTCACCGTTCAGAGTTAAGTTGAAACTTGAAAAGTGGCAGTTTCAGTCGCAGTGTCAGTTCAAGAGACCTTATGGTTCGCGTCATTGTGTTTCTCATCCTGATCGCAACGGCGAGCGCGACACTGGCGCAGCAGGGCCCCAGGGCGCCGCTGACGCCGGCGGAGACGTTGCTCGAGCCGGCGATTCTGCGCGCCATCGACGAAGCCGGCATTGTGCCGGGTCTCGTCAGCGCCATTGAAGGGTCCGACGCTGCCGCCGGCGAGATCCTGATCCACTGCGTACAGGGAAACCAATGTGGCGCGGCGATGATGGCCGCGCGCAAGCTGCAATCGCTGGTGAAGTACCAGCGCATTCCGCCGCCATCACGCGGCATCAAGGTGGCCGAGACGCTGGCGGACTCATCAACGCCACGCACCAGTGCGATTCTCCACGTTGCCAAGTCCAGCTCACGCGCGATGCAGGTCGTTCGGTCTCTGTGGTCGACCGCAAGCATCACCGACGAGATCGTCGAGATCTTCGCATCCCACGCGCCGTACGGCACCGTGCCTGGCAGCGTCACCGTGCGCCCGTTTGAAAACGTGGGGCAACCTCGATCGGCCGCATACGGCATTCCGACGACGGCGATCGTAGCGGCGGAGGGCGAGGAGGGCGACCGCCAGGCCGCGTTTGTGGTGGCGGCATCGGCATACTTTCTCGCCACTCTCCCCAACGCCGGTTCGGAGGCGCTTCTCTCGCATCTGACGGTCGGGGCGCACGCGCGTCTGGCTGAGGATGGCCGCAAGGCCGTGGCGATGATGGGCAGTCAACAACGCGCCAGCGGCGAGGTGCTGATGATGTTCGCCCTGGCCATCGACCGGGAACAGCGGCGCATACGCTCGTTCGAGCGTTACCTGCCGGCGCCGGTCGATCCGATCCTGCACGGCCGGATCCTGGACATGGAGAAAAGCATCACCGGGGTGTGGGCGAGCATGGGCCTGACGCCTTCGCCATTCGTACCCCCGGCTGAGCGGATTCGCGGGCGAGGCGGCGAGGACCGCCGCGTGCCGACGAGGGCGAGGCCGGGTCCACTGCCGACGCCGGACCCGCCTGCGGCGATGCTGAAGTTCACCAACCGCGACGACATCCTGGGGGAGCTGGGCAACCTGATCGACGGCAGACGCTCGGTCAGCGACATTCGCGACCTGCTGTCGGCCGAGTTCGGCGCTCAATCGCTGCCGGTCGTCTCCGACTACTTCGACAGGCTCGCCAAGGCGGGCGCCGTGTCAATTCGATAGCCGTGGAGTACTGAGGATGCGAACGCTCGTCACAATGCTATTGGCGCTCTGGTTTGCGGCGGTGCCGTCGGCACAACCGGCCAAACCCATTG
>Ga0210379_10000382_pt1 | contig 14160 bp, 9 predicted proteins | sample PLMedo_2_FD_155468 | JGI IMG/M metagenome (GOLD analysis project Ga0210379, IMG submission 155468) | Groundwater sediment microbial communities from an aquifer in East River, Colorado, USA - PLM4_32_coex redo | ecosystem: Environmental > Terrestrial > Soil > Riparian zone | place: USA: East... | reverse complement strand
AGAAGCTGCACGAAGCCGAGTACGGCGACGTGGAGCTTACGCATATCCTCGCCGACAATTGCGCGATGCAGCTGATGCGCCGGCCGAAGCAGTTCGACGTCATCGTCACCGACAATCTGTTCGGCGATGTGCTGTCGGACGAAGCCGCGCAGGCGACCGGTTCGATCGGCATGCTGCCCTCGGCCTCGCTCGGCAAGAAGAACGAGCGCACCGGAAGCCAGCCGGGATTGTACGAGCCCGTGCACGGCACCGCGCCCGACATCGCCGGCCAGAACCTCGCCAACCCGTTCGCGTGCATCCTCTCGCTCGCGATGTGCCTGCGCTACTCGTTCGGCCGGGTCGACGACGCGAAGCTGATCGAGCGCGCGGTCGAAGCCGTGCTCAACGAAGGCCTGCGCACCGGCGACATCATGCAGCCCGGCAAGAAGCAGGTCGGCACGCGCGAGATGGGCGATGCCGTGATCGCGGCGCTCAACGGGCTGAGCGGCTAGCTAACGCCGCTATTTGAACAGCTGGTTGTAGATCGCCTGGGCCTTTTCAGTCTGGGCGACGCCTTGTGCCGGGCTGATGTAGTTGACGCGGAATCCGCCCTTCAAATCGCGCACTTCGGGTTCGACTTTCGAGCTCGACGGAATGTGATGACCCTGCTTGAGGACCGTCTGGCCTTCGACCGAGAGGATATAGTCGATCAAAAGCTTGCCGGCGTTGGGATGCGGCGCGCCTTTGATGAGACCGATGTTGTTCGAGAGCCCAAGCACCGGCTCGAAGTAGAACCACTTCACGTTGCCGCCTTTCGCATTGGCGATGACCGTGTGGTGATTGTCCACGGTGATGCCGAGCGGATATTGCTTCGCGGCGAGCGCAACCGTGACGCCATTGATGCCGTTGTTGAGTCGCACCAAATCCTGTTTCGCGAGCGCAGCCAAGAACGCCATGCCTTCGCGCTCGCCCATCGTTGCGAGCACGTTGACGATGAAGCCCATACCACCGGTGAGCTGCGGCTCAGCCGTCCAGGCCATCTTCCCTTTCCATTTCGGATCGAGCAGGTCGCGATAGGATTTCGGAACCTCGCTCGCCGGCACGAGATCCGCGTTGTAGCCGAGCGTCTGGAAATACAGCACCTGCGCGGTCCAATAACCGTTCGGGTCCTTGTACTCGGCGGGTATGTCGACCGCTGAATCCGCCTTGTAGGGTTCGGCGAGATTCTCTTTCATGACGAAGGCTGCCGTCGTCGTGCCATCGAACACGTCGACCTTCATGGCGCCGGCGCGCGCCTCGTCGAGAATCGTGCGGACCTGGATCGAACCATCGCGGCGGGTGAAATCGACATCGATGCCGTATTTCTTCTCGAACGCGGCGGCGAGCGGACCGGACGCGTCATCGACGAGCAGCGTCGTGTACCAGGTGACGCGCCCTTCCCGCTTGGCTGCGTCGACTAGCGCCTGCGACGCCGCATGCCCGGTCGTCGCCACGAGCAGCGATACGGCAATGAAGGAAAGCGCTCTCGTCCATCTCGTCATCGTCGCCTCGCGCAAGCTCAGGGAATCTCGGACGGAAAGATCAGGCGGCCATCGGCCCCGCGCCGAATCTCGTCGACAGAGGAGACGAGCGCAAGCGAAAGGCCGCCGTAAAGATGCGGGAAGGCTTCACCCTTGTGCGAGGCCTCCCATTTCAGCGCGGGCCCAAAGGTCGCGGCCTCGACCGCGAGCAGTACGAGGTCGTTCTCGCCATGAAAGTGACGGCCGCAGACCGCGCGCACCTGATGGGCAGCCGAGAGATGAATGAAGCCATCGCGCGCATCATCGCGAGAACCGGTGAAGGCGCCGGTCTCTTGTGCCGCCGACCACTCCGCCGGCCGCAAGATCTTGTAAACGAGCCCGGTCATCAGTTGGGAAAGCCCTGGTAGCGTCGGGCGAGCACAATATAGTCGTCGACCTTGTTCTCGTTGAGCAGCACGAGCAACCGGCCGGCGCGCTGCCGCATCGCCTCCTCGTAGATGTTTCCCGGCTTCGCGTGCACGCTGGAATCGAGCACGGCGGCGATTTCGGCGCGCCGCGCATCGAACGCGTAACCTGTCAACGCGAGTGCATATTGCAGCTTGATCAGAGGATTTTCCGGATCGGCGGCAATCGCCTTCTGGAAATAGGAGACGCCGTCCTCGAAGCTTGCGCCATAAAAAAGATTGCCGAGAAACCGGCCGCCTGAGCGGACGACCTCGATATTGAAGCCGCCGGCCGCCGACAGCGCCCAATGGTTTCCGGGTGCCAGCCGGAGCGCGGTCTCGATCTCCTGCTTCGCCTGTTCGGGGAAGCGCGCGAACCGCGCGCGGAGCGAGCCGATGATGCGTGCCTGATAGCCGAGCGCCACAGCGAGATGGATATGACCCTCCATATTGTTGGGGTCCGCGGCAATCGCCTGGCGCGCCAAACGTTCGGCGTTCTGCAGGCACTCCATGCACGGCGCATCGCGCATCGTGGCATCGGCGAGCGTCGCACGCGCGGCCAGTGCCAGGCTCGTTGCACCACCTTCAGCGGCGCCCGCTTTCGCAGCGGCGAGATAATCGCCCTTCTCGAACATCGCGAAAGCCGTGGTCTCGGCGGCGTGAGCGGGTTCGAGCACCGTGCAAAAAATGACCGCGATCGCTCCCAGCAGATTCGAGAGCGCGCTCCGACTAAGCGCGCGCATGCGAGGAGGTGAACGCGCCCGAGAGAGCCGTGCGGATCAGCACCGCGGTCTCCGCGCAACCGAACAGAGCGGCAAAGGAACCAAAACGCGGTCCCTGTCCCTGACCGAGCGCCACTTCGTAGATCGCCCTGAACCAGTCGCGTAACGGTTCGAAGCCGTGCGTCTTGCCGATCTCGTAGACCGCGTTCTGCACGGTCTCGGCATTGCGCTCACCCGCCATGTTCTCAAGCACATCGGCGAGCGCGGAAAGCGCTTCGCGTTCCTTAACTGTCGGTTCGCGGTAACGCTTCGTCGGATGGACGAAGTCCTCGTAGTACTTGAGCGCGTAGGTCACCAAGCGGTCCAGTCCAGGATGCGTCTTGGGATTGGCGCCCGGTGCGTAGGCGCGGATGAAGCCCCACAGCACGTCGCGATCCTGTGCGCCCGAAGCGCTGACCAGGTTTAGGAGCAGCGCGAAGCTGACCGGATAGGTTTCGGCCGGCGGATCGCCGGCATGAATGAACCAGGCCGGATTTTCGAGCTGAGCCTTCGGATCGTTCGAGGAGCGCTGATATTGCTCGGCGAAGGCGATGTACTCGTCGACTGCTTTCGGGATCATGTCGAAGTAGAGCTTCTTCGCCGCATGCGGCTTGCCGAACATGAAAAGCGCAAGACTCTCCTCGGGGCCGTAGGTCAGCCACTCATCGACGGAGAGACCATTGCCCTTGGACTTGGAGATCTTCTGTCCTTGGTCGTCTAGGAATAGCTCAAAGATGAACGTTTCGGGCGGCGTGCCGCCCAGGACGCGCACAATCCTGGTCGAAAGGTCGACCGAGGGGATCAAGTCCTTACCCGACATCTCGTAATCGACCGAGAGCGCGAACCAGCGCATCGCCCAATCGGCCTTCCACTGGAGCTTGCAGTGGCCGCCTGTGACGGGAACTTCGATGCGCTTACCATCGTCGTCATAAATAACGGTGCCGGCGTCTGCGTTCCATTGGACGATCGGAACCTGGAGCACCTGTCCGGTGCGCGGACAGAGCGGCAGAAACGGACTATAGGTCGCGCGCCGCTCGGGTCCGAGGGTCGGAAGCACCACATCGCGCACCTTCTCGTAGTGGCGAAGCACCGTCAAAAGCGCGGCATCGAAACGCCCGCTGCGGTAGCACTCGGTCGAGCTCAAGAATTCGTAGCGGAAGCCGAAGCGGTCGAGGAACGCCTTCAGCCTCGCATTGTTGTGCGCGCCGAAGCTGTCGTGGGTGCCGAACGGATCGGGGATGGCGGTGAGCGGCTTACCCAGATGCTGGCGAAGCATCTCCTGGTTCGGGACGTTGTCTGGAACCTTCCTTAGGCCGTCCATGTCGTCGGAGAAGGCGACCAGCCGCGTGGGTACGTCGGACAGCGCCTCGAAGGCCTGACGTACCCAGCTCGTGCGCGCAACCTCACCGAAGGTGCCGATGTGGGGGAGGCCCGAGGGGCCGTAGCCGGTTTCGAACAGGACTTCCTTAACCATGGTTCCCGCGGCGCGCCGCGCGGCGACGCGTGCAAGCACCTTCCGGGCCTCCTCGAAAGGCCAGGCGCGGGCGGCTTCAGCGAGCTCGCGGCGTTGGCCCATGGGAGTCTCGATCTTAAGCGTCTCGAAAGCGCCCAAAAGCTAGGCTGCGCCTGAAGCAAGGTCAACGCGCGCTTTCCGACACCCTTCAAAGTTGGAAGCGCTGAGGAGCGGGCCGTCGTGGGGGAAGCGCAGGTACGGGAGAGCGCCCTGCTGCAAGGCAGGGTCGAGGTCCTGTTTCGCCTCGCGCGATACGACCTTTCGTTTCCCTTTGCCGCCTTGTGCGTGGCCACGGCTCTGCTGCAGCGAGACGCGAACCCGACCTATGTCGCGGTCCCGATCGTCGCCTATTTGGCCGCAACGCTCTATGGCCGAGTGCTCAAGCGCGCCTATGACAAGCGGGGTGCGTATGACGATCCGGTAATCTGGGCCCGGCATTTTACGATCTTCTCTGGGATCGCGGGCTCGACCTGGGGATTGGGTGCGATCTTCTGGCTGGGCGCGAACTCGTTTGCTGCCGAGACCTATCTCGTACTCGCCTTCCTCGGCATGAGCGCGGCGGAATTCGTCGCGCGTTCCGCGTACCGGCCGGCGTATCTCGCGCATGCGGTTCCCTCGCTTGGGTCGCTTGCGGTGATGCTGGCGCTCGAGGGCGACCAGACATTGTCGGCGCTGATCGTGATCTTCTTCGGCGGCGTTCTCTACTCCTACGGCGGAAAGCTCGGCGGCTTGCTCGAAGAAGCCATTGTCCTAAGGAATGACAACACGCATCTGATCGTGCGCCTCAACGAGGAAAAGAAAGCGCTCGAAACCACCCGTGACCATGCACAGGCGGGCGATCGCGCCAAGTCGACCTTTATCTCGAACATCAGCCAGGAGCTGCGCACGCCACTCAACGCGATCGTCGGAATGGCGCAGCTCTTGGAACGCAGCGAGCTCGAGAAGGCGCAACGCGATCACGTCAAAGTTCTGCTGGAAGCGGGGCGCGGGCTGAAGACGCTGCTCGACGACATCATCGCGCTGGCGAACCAGGCCGAGGAGTCGATCACTGTTCCTGAAGAGGGCTGTGATGCCGGTCAGGCGGCGCGCACGGTGGCGCGCCTGCTGCAGCCGAACGCGTGGGAAAAGCGGCTGCGCTTGTCCGTGAATGTCGCCGCCGGATTGCCACGCGTCGCGTGTGATCCCCGCCTGCTGCGGCGTGTGCTCTTGAAGATCGCCGGAAACGCCATCCGATTCACCGAGCGAGGCAACGTGGAAATCGCGCTCGATGCGCGACGTGACGCCGCGGGGCGCTCGGTCGTACGCTTCGCGGTTACCGACACCGGTCCGGGAATTCCCGAGCATATGCTCTCGGCCATTTTCGAGCCCTTCACCAAAGGCGAGAGAAATCCAGAGGAGCTTTCACGCGGCGCGGGCGTCGGTCTTGCCGTTGCCAAACGCCTGGTCGAAACCGTCGGCGGCAGCATCGGGGTGGATAGCGAACCCGGCATGGGGGCGAAGTTCTGGATCACGATACCCACGGCGGTGGCGCCCGCGACCACAGAGGCAGACAACGCCGAAAGCGTGGCACCGCCGGTGGCACTTCAGCTGCTCGTGCTCGCCCGCGATCCTGCAATGCGCGCCACCATCGACAGGATGCTTACACCGTTCGGAAATCGCCTCACGTTTGCGGAGAATCTGGGACAAGCATCGGCCATTTCCGGTCGAAACACGTTCGACGCAATCCTGTCGACGGCCGCCCATGTCGACTCGCTCGCAGCGACACCTGCCCCACAACGCACGCCGATCCTCGCGCTTGCGGCCTGGGACGAGCGGCCACCGACGGGGGCGAGCCACGTGCTGCGCTGGCCCGCGAACGCCGACGCGCTTTATGGTGCGATCGCTATCGTGATCGGCGAAAAAACCGCCAAAGCAAAACCGAAGGGCAAGAACGAGAACGTCGAAGCCGTGCTCGATGCCCGAGCGATCGCAGAGCTGGAGAAGTCGCTCGGGCTCAAGACGCTGCTCGATATTCTGCAGTCCTACATGCAGACCGCAGAGGCATTGGCGATTTCCGTCACGGCTGCGAGCGAACGCGCAGATTGGGCCCAAGCGGCGCGGCACGCACAAGACTTCGCGGGAAGCGCAGGAGGTCTCGGGCTCACCGGCATCACGGCAGCCGCTCGCGCACTCGCGCAAGGAGCCCGCGACGGCGCGAGCAACGACATCCTTGCGAAAGCCGCTCAGGACATGCTGGACGAGCACCGTCGCGTCGGCAGAGCCTTGCGCAAGCTCTATCCCGACCTTCCGGCCGAGGCGCCCGCCACGGCCGATGCTGCTTAATCAGACAGAATCGCGTAAAGGCAGGCTAGACTGCACGTCCCTTCGTAGGGCGAGGTTTGATTGCGTCTGCCGCACCTGGAACTGCCCGCGCTTGCGATCACCGGCGGCGGCGCATGGATCGCCGCCCCGTCGGGTGAGGTGCGCCAAGTCACCGAGCGTGAGGCGCGCGATCTAATCGCGAGCGGCGAGGTGCTCGTCTGCCACGCACTATTTGCGGTGTCGCGGCTGGGCGCGAGACCGGTTCGTGCGCTCTATGACGTGCTCGAATTGTTTGCGTTGGTTAGGCCCGGCGAGGCCTGTCTTCCGAGTCCACTTGGGCTCGCCCGCGCGCTCCGTTTCACCGAGCCGCATGCGCCCGAGGACTCCGCGCGCATGTTGCACGCGGTGTCGGGCGCGCTGTTGGACGGTTTGCTGAAACTCTCGCCCGATGAGAAGCACCGCGCGCGAAACGCTGCGGCGCAGATGGCGAAAGCCGGCTGGCGCTGGGGCCCCTCGGTGCTTGCGGTGCTGGGCGAGCCGGAGCGCGCTCTCGGACCGCTTGCCGGATTCGATAGCTGGCGCGAACTTGCAGAGTGGGAAGACGAAGCGCCGGTTGGACGGCCGAGCCAGCACGCCATCGATGAAGACGGCGCGCAGGCGCGGCTTCATACAACCGTCGTGCGCTATGGCGGTGCGCGTAAACAGCAGCGCGAATTCACCAGTGCTGCAATGCCGGCATTCGCGCCGCGCGCGCGGGCCGGCGCACCGCGTATCGCGCTCGTCGAGGCGGGGACGGGAACGGGCAAGACGCTGGGCTATCTCGCGCCCGCGTCGCTCTGGGCGGAGCGCAACGGACCCGGTCTCTGGATCTCGACCTACACCCGCAATTTGCAACGGCAGATCCTGCAGGAGACAGCGAAGCTTTATCCCGATCCGAAGGAACGCGACGAAAAGGTGGTTCTGCGCAAAGGCCGCGAGAATTATCTCTGCCTGCTGAACTTCGAGGACGCGGTGAAGCGGACGGCGCTCACGCCGGGCCAGCGGACAGTGGTGCTTGCTTTGATCGCGCGGTGGATTTCAGCGACCAAGGATGGCGACCTTTCGGGTGCGGAGTTTCCGGCGTTCCTTGCCGCGTCCATTCCGATCCGCGAGCTGACCGATCGACGCGGCGAATGTATCTATGCCGCCTGCCCGCATTATCGCACCTGCTTCATCGAGAAGGGGTTGAGACGCGCGCGTCACGCGCCGATGGTGATCGCCAATCATGCGCTGGTGATGGCACACGCCGCGCAGGACGGGATCGGCGATTCCGATGCGGACGACCTGCCGCCCGACAGCCGCCTTCGCTACGTGTTCGATGAGGGCCATCACGTCTTCGATGCGGCGGATTCCGCCTTCAGCGCGCATCTATCGGGCGCCGAGATGGCGGAACTGCGCCGCTGGCTGCGCGGCGCGGAAGGACGGAGGACACGCGCGCGCGGACTGCATGAGCGCGTGCGCGAATTGCTCGCGGAGGAGGCCGAAGGCGTATCGGCACTCGAAGAGGCGCTGGCAGCGTCAGGCGCGCTGGCCGCCGAAGGCTGGCTAGCGCGCATCAAGAGCGGACCTCCGCGCGGCGCAGGCGAGGGGTTTCTTGCCGCGGCCTATTCGCATGTGCGCGCGCGAAGCGGCGAGAGCGACTCGGCTTACGGTGTTGAAGCCGCGGCGAGCGATCTTCCGCCCGAGGTGATCGCCGCGGCGCGCGCGCTGGATCACGGGTTGGCGCGGCTGATCGGCCCGCTCATTCGCGTAGCCCAAGCGTTGCGCGCGCGGCTCAGCAAAGAAGCGGCCGAGCTCGACGAATCTCTAACGGTGCGTCTGGAAGCGGCCGCCCGCGGCGTCGAGCGGCGCGCGCGGCTGCTTATTCCGTCGTGGCGCTCGATGCTCGCGTCTTTGGAGGACGAGAAGGACCCGCAATCCGAATTCGCCGACTGGTTCGAGATCGCCCGCGACGACGGACGAGATGTGGACATCGGGCTCAAACGGCACTGGATCGATCCGACCATCCCGTTCGCGGAGGCCGTGCTGAAGCCGGCGCATGGCGTGCTGATCACGTCCGCCACGCTGCGCGATTCCGGCAACGGCGAGGAAGGCCAGGACTGGCGCTCGGCGGAGGTGCGCGTCGGCGCGCATCACCTGCCCGAGCCCCCGTCACGCGCGCTGTTCGGATCGCCGTTCGACTGGCCGCGGCAAGCGCGCGTGCTGGTCGTGCGCGACATCGCGCGCGGCGACATCGAACGGCTGGCGGCGGCGTATCGGGAGCTGTTCCTCTGTGCCGGGGGCGGTGGTCTTGGACTGTTCACCTCGGTCAGAATGTTGAAAGCGGTCCATGCGCGCATCCACAGTCCGCTCGCCGAAGCCCACCTCACGCTTTACGCGCAGCACATCGATGCCTTGGACACCGGCACGCTGGTCGATCTTTTTCGCGCCGAGGAGAACGCGTGCCTGCTTGGGACGGATGCGCTGCGCGACGGTGTCGATGTGCCCGGGCGGTCGCTGAGGCTCTGCGTGTTCGACAAGGTTCCCTGGCCGAAACCCACGATCCTGCACAGAGCGCGGCGCGAACGCTTCGGCAAGCGGTACGACGATCAGATCGCCAGACTGCGCCTGAAACAGGCCTTCGGCCGGCTCATCCGCAGCGACACGGATAAGGGCGTGTTCGTGATCCTGGATGGCGCCTGCCCCAGCCGTTTGCTCGCGGCCTTGCCGCCCGAAGCGCCGGTCATGCGCCTCGGTCTGGCCGAGGCTGTCGCCGAAACCCGCAGATTCCTGTAAACGAGCCGGATGGACCAGCGAACGGGAACGACCACGTGAAGCGCCCGACGATCGGCGTCGCCGCAGGTGCAGCTTTGGCCGCCGCGATTGTGCTTGCGGGCGGGGTCGCCGTCACGCGGACGTTGATGGTTCCTGCCGCCGTCGAGAGCGCCGCCGTCCCGCCTCCGCCACCGGTCGATTCGATGAACGTCGCGCGGCGCTTGTCCCAAGCAATCCAGTTCAAGACGGTCAACTACGGCAATGGCGTACGCGAATCCGAGCGCAACGCCGCGCTGATCCAAATGTTTCTTTGGATGGAGCGGACCTATCCTTACTTCCACGAAGATGCCCCGCAGGAGATTTTCGGCGAAAGCGTCCTCTACGTCTGGCGCGGCACGGATGACAACCTGCCGCCCGTGCTGCTGATGGCGCATGTCGATGTCGCGCCGGTTGAAGAGGGAACAGAGGGCAACTGGACACACGAGCCATTCTCCGGCGATCTCGCGGATGGCTTCGTGTGGGGCCGCGGCGCGTTCGACAACAAGGCCGCCGCCATCGCACTGATGGAAGCGGGCGACAGGCTCGCACAGGCAAATTTCCAACCGCGGCGCACGATCATGTTCGCCTTCGGGGAGGACCAGGAATCGGGCGGCACCCAGGGCAATGCGGCGATCGCAAAGGCCTTGGCAGGCCGCGGCGTGCGCCTCGCGTGGGTTCTGGACGAGGGCAGCCCGATCCTGAAACAGCCTTATCCGGGCATCGAACGGCCGGTGGCCCTGGTGTCGATTGCCGAGAAAGGCTTTGTGCGCGTGGAGCTGAGCGCCAAGGAGGGCCAGGACAAGCAAGCAATGGTGTCCCGCGCGGTCGATTCCGCGCTCGCCCGTTCGTTCCCCTCGGACATCGACGCGATCCAGCGCGCGAAGCTCAACGTGCTCGCACCCTATGCGCCCTTCGGTGAGCGGCTGAAGATGGCCAACCTCTGGCTGACCAAACCGCTTGTGATCGGAACGATGCAGGGAGACCCGGAAATCGGAGCCGCATTGCGCACGACGATAGCGCTGCCAAATGGCGGGTCTGCGCAGAACAACGATGCGGATGTGCGCGCCATCGATGTGCATCTCCGTCGAGGCGACACGATTGCATCCGTGACCGATCAGCTGAAGGCGGCGATCGGCGACGACGACATCGAGATCCGTCCACTCACCGCGACGCAGAGTGAGCCTTCGCGGATTGAGGACATCAACGGCGCGGCCTACGCCTATATCGCGCGCGGTATCGCCGAGACCTTCGTCGTTCCCGTGGCGCCCGAAATGATGACGCGCCAGACCGATTCGCGGCACTATCTCGACGTCGCGGATGCGGTGCTGCGCTTCAGCCCGCTCACCGCCACGCCCGAGGATCTGGCCCGTGTACACGGGGCCGACGAGCGGGTCGCGATTGCCGACCTCGGTCCCGCGGTCGGCTTCTATACGTGGTTGATCCGGAACGCCGCCCAATGAGGAAGATTCCTGGGAGTTGTTTTGCGCCCCTGACCGGGCGGTGCCGACTCCGTTTAATGAAGCGGGCATGGGACGCGCTGTAAGAGCCATGGTCGCAAGTCTGCCTTTTGACGACGGCCCACGCGAGTTCGCGCCCGCGGATAGTCCTTATGGCAAGCACTCGACGGGAATCCTGCCGAGCCATGTGATCAAGCGGTTGATCCGGGCGCGCCGCGAGGTGCTGGCGACGGAGGAAATCGGCGAGGAGCAGATCCAGCCCGCAAGCCTCGATTTGAGACTCGGCGCGGTCGCCTATCGCATCCGGGCAAGCTTTCTTCCGGGCCGCGATCAACGTGTCGCCGACAAGCTCTCCGACATGGCGATCCACGAGATCGATCTGCGCAATGGCGCGGTGCTGGAGACCGGATGCGTCTATCTGGTGCCGCTGATGGAACGGCTCGAGCTGTCGTTCCGCATCTCCGGCATCGCCAATCCGAAGAGCTCTACCGGCCGGCTCGATGTCTTCACGCGCCTCATCACCGATCACGCGCAGGCCTTCGATCGCGTGGACGAAAATTACCACGGCCCGCTCTACGCGGAGATCAGCCCGCGGACGTTCCCGATTTTGGTTCGCAAAGGTTCGCGGCTGAACCAACTGAGGCTGCGCCATGGCTCGCCGCAATTCACCGACACGCAGCTCAAGCGGCTGCATGAAGACGTCGGGCTCGTGGATGGCCCGGCCGATATCGAGGGGGGGCTCGCGCTCTCAGCCGACCTGCAGGGCGAGTCACTTACGCGCCAAGTCGGCTGGAGAGCGCGGCGTCACGTGGGCGTAATCGACGTGGATAGACGCGCGGCCTATGACCCGCTCGATTTCTGGGACCCGGTCTACGCGCGCAAGGGCACGGGCATCGTGCTCGACCCCGATGAGTTCTACATCCTTGCCTCGCGCGAAGCGGTCAGCATTCCCCCGGATTTCGCAGCGGAGATGATGCCGTTCAATCCGATGGTGGGGGAGTTCCGCGTGCACTATGCGGGGTTCTTCGATCCCGGTTTCGGACATGAGACCGGACAGGGGCGCGGCGCGCGCGCGGTGCTCGAGGTTCGCTCGCGCGAGGTTCCTTTCGTGCTGGAGCACGGCCAGACCATCGGCCGGCTCGTCTTCGAACGGTTAACCGACACGCCGCCGCAAGTTTATGGGCAGGCTTTGGGTTCGAACTACCAGCGGCAGGGGCTGAAGCTCTCGAAGCACTTCCGCGCCCCCTGACTCCCCGCGCGGGAAGTTTGGTGAAACTGTGTCATTTCATCCACACGGCGTCGCGGAATTACCGGGTGCGACCGAAATTCCGTTGCAACCGAAAGCGGTTCGTTCATTGTAACAAAAGCGTGTCTGTCGGGGGCGAGGGCATGCGACCCCGAAATAAGCGGGGGCAGGCGTTAGGCGGCTAGGTCCACCCGTTAACCGGGGCGCGGATCGGCCGCCTTCGCGCTTTCTAGGGGGCGGTCCCCACGCGACCGTTAATCAAACTACGAGCGATTGGGTGGCGTGCTATGATTTTCGCACGGAGCGCGGGCGTAGTTCAGAGGTAGAACGTCAGCTTCCCAAGCTGAATGTCGAGGGTTCGATTCCCTTCGCCCGCTCCAATCCTTGCTCCCTGTCACAGAGTCTCGAGCACTTGCACTCGAATACGCGGACAAGGCCGAGCCGCGTCACCGTACTCACCATGACACGAGCGCCATCAAACCTTGACCGGACATCCCCCGATCGGGATGCGCCGCAATCTGACCATGCCGTACCTAGAAGCGAAATCTACTGACCAAAACCCATGAGCACCGAATTCTTCGTGGAGATCGCACGACAGGACTCGGCACCTGCCATCGCGATCGCCGCCGCAAGAGTGCACGAAACATCCATAGGCGCGCCCACAATTGAAAAGTCTAGCGCGGAGCGACAGGATCGATCCGCCTCCGCGCTGCGAGTTCCACGGAAACGCTAAGGTGACGCGCACCTATCGTTGATGCGTTCGGAGCAAAGCATCATCAGACGGGTCATCATGTTTTCCTGCTGCACCGTGAAAAAGATGCTGTCCGATGCCGCATCGACGCCCCTAGGTCCGATGATGCGCATTCCTGAAGCCGGAACGAAAGCCTTACTCAATTCTCGGCTTGCGAGCAGCCCGATGGCACGATTTGTAAAGAACCAAATCGAATCGTCACCTGGAAGGCCCAAGACGGCAATCCAGGTGTCGCGCAAATCCAAGCCGGAGGCGATCTCTCGTACTTCGGTAACGCTCTCTATCTCATACACGCGGACTTGCTCATACACGCGTACTTGCTCATACACGCGGACTTGCTCATACCCCAGCGCTCTTTGGCGCAGCGGAGCACCGATGAGAAAAACACGTCCAGAACGAGGTTCCTGGTGGAGTGTCCAATGACGATCCGCACTTAGCAGTTGGCTCTCACGACCAACGATACGCCTCAATTGTGTCCCATCATGCCAATAAATCGACCCGTCGCGGCTCCTCAGGAGCGCTCCTGCCAACTTCGGAGCATCTTGAACGAATCCCAACGGACTGCCATCGGGCGCTTCCAAGGGCCGTGCCACGCCACCCGCAACGAAATACGAAACCGGAGCGCTTGAAAGAAATCCGAACTGCCACCCGTAGAGATACGCGCCCCCGTTTTGCTGACTGAAAACGGGGGCGGCAACTTGCAGGCATCCAAAAAACATATCCCACGGATAACAGGGGTCTCTGTATAGGTGTTGCACCTGAAAAGCGGGCGAGAAAATGGCGCGGCCGTTTTCTAGCTTGACTTGGACTTCATAGCTGGTGCGGATACCCTGCGCGTATATCCAGCCTTCGCGATCCATGCGGATCCACTCCAGCACTATCCCGTAGCCCTGCTGACTTAGAGAAACTTGGTCGTCAGGCGACTCGTTTTCGGTGAAAGCCGCCAAACGGTCTCGCTGTATTTCGACCCGAACAGGCCCCATAGACAACGTCCGCGGCTTGACTTCGGAAACGGGCGCAGTCACCTCTGGCGCCGCGCCGGGTGCTTCCGCGATCCGGTATCCGTTCGGGACATTCACTGAACCGTTCTGGGGTTCACCTGCCGAAACCGATAACGCCACCCCCGAACACACTGTCAGGACAAATGATCCCGCGCAGAGGATTTCGCGAATATTTCGTCTCATTCTTGTGAACCTTCGCACAACTCCAGATTCACTTTGTAACCCCATAGCTAGCGACTCAGCGTCTTGCTGCGGTCAGGCGCAGAAGCGTGCCGTTGCTTTCGTCGAGTGCGTAGACGGCGCCATCGGGCCCCTGGCGCACGTCGCGGATGCGGCCGCCCATCGAGACTCGTTCC
>Ga0210379_10000381_pt1 | contig 14165 bp, 15 predicted proteins | sample PLMedo_2_FD_155468 | JGI IMG/M metagenome (GOLD analysis project Ga0210379, IMG submission 155468) | Groundwater sediment microbial communities from an aquifer in East River, Colorado, USA - PLM4_32_coex redo | ecosystem: Environmental > Terrestrial > Soil > Riparian zone | place: USA: East... | reverse complement strand
GGTCGCGCTCTCCGAGCGCTTCGGCAAGCTGCCGTTCGCAGACCTGTTCGAGCCTGCGATCCGTTACGCGGCCGATGGCTACATGGTCTCCCCTACCATTTCCCGGCTTTGGGCGAACCAGGTTCCTGTTCTGCGTGACGTCCCGGGCTTCGCCGAGCATTTCATGCCTCGTGGACGAGCTCCGGAAGCGGGCGAGAGATTCGTTGCGCCCGCACACGCGAACACGCTCCGGCGCATCGCGGCGACACGGGGCGAAGCTTTCTACAAGGGCGATCTCGCGCAGAACATGGCGGCCCACGCCCGCCAGCACGGCGGCGCGATGACGGTCGAGGACCTCGCCGCACACACCGTGGACTGGGTCGAGCCGCTCGCACACGACTACCGCGGCTACACGCTGCACGAGATTCCGCCCAATACTCAGGGCATCGCGGCGCAGATTGCGTTGGGCATCCTCGAGGGCTTCGACCTGGGCGCGATCCCGGTGGATTCCGCCGACAGCCTGCATTTGCAGATCGAAGCGATGAAGCTCGCGTTCGCCGACGCCTACGAGTACGTTTCCGACGCCGCCACCATGCGCGTGAAGAACTCAGAGCTGCTCGACAAGGAATACCTGAGGAGCCGCTCGCGCCTGATCGACACGAAGAAGGCGAAGACCCCGCAGCACGGCGTGCCCGGCCGGGGCGGCACCGTCTATCTCACGGCCGCCGATTCATCCGGCATGATGGTTTCCTATATCCAGTCGAACTACCAGGGATTCGGCTCGGGCATCGTGGTGGACGGCATCAGCATGCAGAACCGCGGCTACGGCTTCGTCCTGCGGCCGGACCACGCCAACGTCGTCGCCCCGCGCAAGCGCCCGTTCCACACCATCATCCCCGCCTTCGTCACCCGGGACGGAAGACCCGTGATGGGCTTCGGCGTGATGGGCGGCTCGATGCAGGCGCAGGGCCATGCGCAGATGATGATCCGGTTCGCCGACTACCGGCAGAACCCCCAAGCCGCTTCCGACGCGCCGCGTTGGCGCGTAGGCGAGAGCCTCGAGGTCAATATCGAGCACGGCGTGCCACCAGCAGTCATCAACGACCTGAGGTCCCGCGGCCACAACGTGGTCCAGGCCGACCGCTGGAGCACCGATTTCGGCCGCGCGCAGTTGATCTATAAAATGGAAGACGGCTATCTCGCCGCTTCTGAAAGACGGACGGATGGACAGGCAGTTGGTTTCTGAGTGACGAGTGTCGGGTGTCGAGGGGTAAACAGCTATAGACGTTTTGGTCACTCGACACTCAATCCTCGACACTCTCTTTTCATCCCTCATCCCTCATCCCTCATCCCTAATATGTCAACACACAACGCCACCGTCCGCTGGTCCCGCGCCGGGAAGGATTTCACCTACAAGACCTACAGCCGAGACCACGTCTGGATCGCGAACGGGAACGAGATCCCGGCCTCCGCGACGGCGACGTACCTGGGAAACCCGAACCGCGTCGATCCCGAGGCGGCCTTGGTCGCGGCGCTGTCGAGCTGCCATATGCTGACCTTCCTCGCGCTCGCCGCGAACAAGGGCTTTGTCGTCGAGAGCTACGAGGACGCCGCAGTGGGTCATCTCGAAAAAAATGCCCAGGGCAAGATGGCGATCACGCGCGTCGAGCTGCATCCGAAGATTGCGTACGGCGGCGCGAAGCAGCCGACGCCCGCCGACCTTGAGTGGCTGCACGACAAGGCGCACAAGGAGTGCTTCATCGCGAATTCCGTGACGACGGACGTGCGTGTCGTCGCGGATTAGCTGAACCCCTCGACGCAAAGTCGCAAAGCCGCAAAGAATCACGAGGATGGAAAGGCAGACAAACGCGGATGGAATAAAGGGAACGCACACATTTACCGGGAATAAAGTGATTAGAAAAGGTGTGCGTCCCTATTTGGTCTTGAGGTCGCCAAGACGCCCGAAACATTGCTGACTTGACTCCACTGCTTGGAAAGGGTGCGTTAGAATGCGCGCAGCGGTAGTGATTACATTTCAACGGAGGAGAAAATGATTACGAGAGTATCCATTGTTCTGGCAGTGGCAGCGCTATGTGTCGGGTGTGCCGAAATGGCGGCACAACCTCCCGGTGTGGGCACCGTAAAAATCACGCCGCTGGGCAGCCACGACGGCGAGCTTTGCGCCGTCGACCGCGCCATGATCTTCGAGGATCCCGACGGCACGCGGATCCTCTATGACGCCGGGTTCACGGTCCGCGGTGCGGACGACCCGCGGCTCGGCAAGATCGACGCCGTACTGCTGAGCCACGTCCACCACGACCATCTGGGGCTCGCGCACCAGCCGGCCGCCAACGCGGGCGCCTGCGGCAAGCCCGACTTCTCGGTGAGGGCCGCGCCGAACTCCAACACCGCGAATATCGCAGCGGGCAAGAAAGCGAGGGTGCTTGTCGGCAGCGATATGCATACCTTCCTCGCCGCGAAGGTCACGGCTGCGGGCGGCGACGCCAAGCAGGTCCAGCTGGTGCGCTTCGGCGCCCAGGCGACGGTGGGCGGGGTCACCGTGGCAACCGTCCCCGCCTCTCACACCAACGCAGTCCCCCCGGAGTATCTGGACAAGGATCTCGCCAACGCGCTGCGGATGAATGGCCTGTTCGCGGACGTTGGCCCGCCAACAGGCTACGTTCTGCGCTTCAGCAACGGGCTCGTAGCCTACCTGTCCGGCGACACCGGGATCACGGCGGAGCAGGAGATAGTAGTCCGGCGCTACTACAAGGCCAATCTCGCAGTCATGAACATAGGCGGCTCCCCGTTCACGACCGGCCCGGCGGAATCGGCCTTTGTCATCACCGACCTGGTGAAGCCCAATGCGGTCATTGCGACTCACGTTAACGAGGTAGCAACCAAGGACGGCAAGCTGGTGCCGGGCAGCAAGACCGAGCAGTTCGTAAAGCGGGTCGGCATCCCGACGCACATCCCGCTGAGCGGCAGGACCATGTCGTTCGACGGCAGCGGCAAGTGCACTGCCGGCTGCTGACGGTCGGAATCCCGCGCGAAACGGCCCCGCCGCAGTGGCGGGGCTTTTTTTTGGAATAATATGGAGGTCATCAAGGAACGGAGGTCGTGGCTACCAGGAAATCAGCACCCGATTCCGACCGGCTGGACCGCATCGTCGCGGACGCCCGGCGCGCGCAGGCGGAGCGCGAAAAGGGTTACCGCGCGCAGGCGCTCAAGCTCTATCCGTGGATCTGCGGCCGCTGCGCGCGGCAATTCACGCATGCGAACCTGCAATTGCTCGAGGTCCACCATCGGGACGGCAATCACGACAACAATCCGCCCGACGGCAGCAACTGGGAACTGCTGTGCACCTATTGCCACGAGGCCGAGCACCGGCGCTACCTCGACGGCGCCGGACGCGACGCAGACCAGACCGGGGGCGGGAAGGATTCGCAAGCCACCTACCGGCCGTTTGAGAACCTCGGCGCGCTGCTGAAGCACAAACCCAAATCGGACCGTGATTCGTGATTCGACTCTGTTTATCTCCACTGTGCTCTCTGTGTTCTCTGTGGCTAATTCCTCTTGACCTTATCGGCGTATATCGGCGTCCATCGGCGGCTAGAATGGTTCTTGATCTAATCCGCGTTCATCTGCGTTTATCTGCGGTTCCATTCTTGTTTTCCTTGGCGGTCTTGGCGGCTAATTTATGAACGAGATTGAGCAAGTGCTCGACTTCTGGTTCGGCAAGTGCGCAGCCGACGGCGCGCTCGACCGAGCGAAGCAGAAGATGTGGTTCAGCGACGGGCGCAAGTACGACGCCGATATCCGGAAACGCTTCGGCAAGCTGCACCGGCGCGCCGCTCGCGGCGAGCTGAACGCAGAGTGGGCCGCGACGCCGCGCGGCCAAGTCGCTCTCATCGTCGTGCTCGACCAGCTCTCGCGCCACATCCACCGCGGCACCGCAACCGCCTTCGCGCAGGACCCGGCGGCGCAGCGGCTCGCGATTGCCGGCGTTGAGCAAGGAGCGGACCGTGCCCTGATTCCCGCACAGCGCGCGTTCTTCTACCTGCCGTTCGAGCATGCCGAGGATCTCAAGCTGCAGCTGCTCGGCACTCGCTCGTTCGAGCGGCTTGCGACCGAGGTCGCGCCGGCTTGGCGCAAGGAATACATCGGATTCGCGGACTGCTCCGGACACCACCGCGATATCATCGAGCGCTTCGGCCGCTTTCCCCACCGCAACAAGGTGCTTGGGCGAATCTCGACCCCCGAGGAAGTCGAGTTCCTGAAGCAGCCCGGCTCCTCGTTCTAGGACGGCGTGAATTGTGATTCGGGAGTCGTGATTCTCTGAACACGTGGAATCAGAACGACTTTTCCGGGTTTCGGGCGGCCCGCTGCGGTCCCAGTCTTGCCATTTCGCCCGCTGGCCCTCGCCCGCCGGCCGCGATTCGCGCTGTAATACAATGAGCGTTGAGGAGGATCGACAGAATCCTCCATTTTCCACAAAGGAGGGCTCGCTCATGTTCACTCGTACGCTCGCATTACTCGTCGCCGGCCTGATGGCGGCCTGGGCCGCCCCCGCGTGGTCACAGGTGAAGGAATTGCCCTGGGGCACGTCTGCGGTCGGATCGTCCGGACACAAGGCGCTCGTCGTCCTGGCCGAGATGTTGAACCGCGAGATGCCGAACTACCGGATCACCGTGCAGCCGGCGACCGGCGCCATCATAACCATGAAGGGATACGCCACCGGGCAATTCGAGGGCTACTACGGCGCCGATATCGGCTTTTACGAGTACGCCAACGACATCAATCGCTTCAAGGGCTTCAAGGCGAGCGTCAAGCGCCCGCTGGTGCAGTCCTTCTGGTCGTTCACCCTCGAGGTCGGCACTGCCGTCCATTCCCGCGACAAAGGCAAGTTCAAGGGGTGGGCCGATCTGACCGGCAAGCCGGTGTTCACCGGGCTGCTGCCATGGGACGTGCGCGCCCACCTGGAGCGTGCCTACGGCGTGCTCGGCGTGAAGCACCAATATCGCCAGGTCGACCTGTCAGCCGCCGGCTCGCTGCTTCAGTCGGGTGGGCTCGAAGCAATCATCATCTATACCGCCGGCGAATCCGCACCGGCAAGCTGGATCACCGAAGCTTCACTGGCTGCTGATTGGGCCGCCCTCAATCCAAGCGCTGCTGAGCTCGCCGCCCTGAAAAAGGCCGGTTTCGCCACCGTCGAAGTAACACCTGATGTATTCAAGAAGGACGTTCACGCCGACAAGGTGGTCCTGCTGCCGTTCTTTTACGGCTTCCACGTCGGTCTCGAGGTGCCCGAGGATGACCTGTACGGGATGCTCATGACGATCGAGAAGAACGTTGCCCAATTGGCCAAGGACGATGCGAGTTACGCCCAGATCGCCAAGGACATGCCCGGCTTTCAGCGCAAGGGCGTTGCCTCTTCGGTGGATTTCGTACCGATCCATCCCGGGCTTGCGAAGTACATGCGCGAGAAGGGCGTCTGGGACGCGAAGTGGGACGCCCGGATCGCGAGGAAGTAGGACTGGCGTTGTGAATTAAGGGGGGCGAGCGCGCACACCTGCGTCCACCCCCCGCCGCGCGTGTCGACCCGATTCCGACCATGACTGCTGCCGGCGCGCCTCTCCCTCGGGCACGCGCCATAATCGAGGGACTCTATTACCTAACCGCGGTCTTCTTCTTCGTCTATCTATTGGCTTATTACTGGACCAGCGAGGGGGGGCCGACCCTGCTCGCGATTACGCTGGTTCCGGTCACGTTCATCCTGCTTACGCTGGACGAGCTGCACAAGAACGAGTTTTACCCGCGGCTTCCGGCCATCGCCAACTACATCATCGCCACGGTCTACATCATCATCTCGATCGCAGTTGCGGTGTACATGCGGGTCGAATACGAAGAACTCGGCACGGTGCGCGCCGGGAGCTGGAACAAGACTGATCTCGCCATGGGCGCCGTGATGGCCGCTCTAATCATGGAGTACACGCGCAAGCGCCACATGGCCCTGTTCGTCCTGAACGTCCTTCTGATCCTCTATGCGGTGTACGGCTCGGTGGTGCCCGGCATGTTCTTCCATCCGGGGCTCACCTGGGAGCGCATCGCCAGCGCGATGAGCGTCGAAACGACCACCGGCGTCTTCTCCAACCTGCCGCAGCTCGCGCTGACGCTGATCGGCTCGTTCATCCTGGTTCTCGCCGCGCTGCGCGCCTTCGGCTGCGTGGACTCGATTTTGAAGGCCTCCAAGCAGATCGCCGTGCGCTCGCCGCACGCCCTGCCGCAGTCCGCCGTGCTCGGCTCGATGGCGGTCGGCACCGTGAGCGGAAGCGGCGCAGCCAACGCCATTACCGTGGGCTCGGCAACCATTCCGGCGATGATCGGCGCCGGCATGCCGCGGTCGGTCGCGGCCGCCATCGAGACGGCGTCCTCGCTCGGGGGGCAGCTGATGCCGCCGGTCATGGGCATCGCCGCCTTTCTGATGGCGGAGTTTCTGGGGCGCAGCTATTTCGACGTGGTCGCGCGCGGCTACGCGCCTGCGATCATCTATTACGCCGGCGTCAGCGTTTCGGTCTACCTGCTCTCGACGCGCTACCGCGCGCGCCTCGGCACCGTCGTCGTGGAAACCATGCACTGGACGGACTGGATGAATATTGCGGCCTTCGTCGGCGTCGTCGGCGGGCTGATCGCCGTGATGGCCGTGCTGCATCTCGCACCCATGTTCGCCGCGCTCTACGTATTCCTCGCGGTTGGCGGGGCCCTGGTTACCGCGCATCTGGTTGCGATCTCGCGGGCGCCCGGCCGGACGTGGCGCGACCTCCTCGGCCCTTTCGGGCGCTTCGTGGATTATTTCGCGAACATGACGGCCGATCTGACGCTCCTGCTCGCGACGCTTTCGATCATGACCGGCGCGCTGGTCATTACCGGCGTGCCGACGAAGATCGGCGCTCTGCTGATCGCGGCCGCCGGGGTCAACCTCGCCGCCCTGGTGATCGTCGCCTTCTTCTTCGGCGCGCTGCTCGGAACGGGGCTGCCGCCGGCGCCGACCTACATCATCACCGCGCTCGTGATCGCGCCGGCAATTATCAAGGTTGGCGTGGACCCGTGGGTCGTGCACTTCTTCGCCTTCTTTCTCGCAGTCTGGGGCGAGGTGACGCCGCCCACTTCCATATCCGCCGCGGTGACATCGAAGATCGCGGAAACGTCCTTCATGCAGACGCTGTTCCACGCGATAACGATCTGCGTCTCGCTGTTCGTCCTGATGGCCGGCGTCTTCACCCGCCCGGAGCTCGTGCTCGAGCCCGGGGTCGCGCAGATCGGGGCGATGCTGCTGATCCTGACCGCGACGATCGGCATCACCTTCAGCATCCAGGCGCGGTTCTCGGACCGCCGCGTGATCGATGTGCCGCTGCGGCTCGCGCTCGCCGCCACCGCGCTGGTGGTGCTGCTCCATCCGGATCGCCGGATTGCAGTGCTCGCCTGCGTCCCGGTCGGTCTCTTCGTCGGCTACTGGGTCCTGCGACGCCGGAACCTTCCGGTGGTCGCGGGTTCCGGCGCAGTCTGAGCATCGGCCGCCCAACCTCCGGCATCCGGTTTATGAGCGACTGCTCGATACGGCTCGCCACTCGGGCCGATGCCGGAGACATCAATAACATTCAGAACCATTACGTCGTTCACTCAACGGCTACCTTCCTCACCGATCCGCTGACGCTGGAGCAGCGCCTGGCCTGGTTCGAAAACCGCTCGCAGGTCCACCCGGTCGTCGTCGCGCAGGCCGACGGCTTGGTCGCCGGTTGGGGATCGCTCGAGGTGTTCCGGGCCCGCCCCGCTTACCGGCACACCGCCGAGTTTTCCATCTACGTCCACCACGAGCGGCATCGCCGCGGGATCGGCCGCGCCATTCTCGCTGACCTCACCACGCGCGCCCGCGCGCTCGGGCACCACGCGCTCGTCGGCGGATGCTGCAGCGAATCGACTGCCGTCATCGCACTGCTCGAAGCGTCGGGGTTTTCCCGCGTCGCTCACTTCCGGGAGGTCGGCCGCAAGTTCGACCGGTGGCTTGACGTCGTATTTCTGCAGCGCCTCCTTTAGTAAAGGCGTGAATCGTGATTCGTGAGTCGTGATTCGACCCCCGTCACTCGACCCTCGACACTCGTCACTCGTCGCGCATCTTGCATCGTGCCCCGCCCGAATAGCGATGCTGGAGGCGATTTGCTATCCTTTACACGAAGCCAACCATGAGGCGGGACCCTCCATGAAATACCGCAAGCACGAAGCCAAGGGATACGCGAAAACGGTCCTGAAGGGCGTATGGACCGCACTGCCCACGAGTTTCACCCCGGACGACCGGCTCGACGAAGCCGGGAACGCTGCCAACCTGGAGCATTGCATCTCGAAGCTCAAGCTCGAGGGCCACTATTGCATAGGCAACGTCGGCGAGTTCTGGGCGATGACCAACGAGGAACGCATGCGCGTCGTCGAGATCAATGTGGACGTCGCGAAGGGCCGCATCCCCTTGATCGCGGGCTGCCATCACCAGAATCCGTACGAGGCGGTCAAGCTGGCGCAGCACGCGCAATCAGCGGGCGTCGATTTCGTGATCATCCTGACGCCCTACGTCGCCGCCCGCGGGGACGACGCCGTCTACGACTACTTCAAGTTCGTGTGCGAGCGCGTGGACATCGGGATCGTTCTCTTCAATACCGAAGTGACCTATCCGATCTCGCCGAAGCTCGCGAACCGGCTCGCGGCGCTGCCGAACATGTGCGGCTTCAAGCAGGGAGTCAGCAAGCCGCAGCCCACCACCGCCTTGCGCGACGCTATCGGCCATTCGGTCGAAGTCAGCGTCGCCGATGAAGCGCCGTTTCTCTACAACATCAGCGTGTGCGGCGATCGCTGGCTGCTCAACTACTGCCCCCATCTCTACCAGGTCCCCGGCTACACGCCGGTCAACGATTACACGCGCGCCGCGCTGGCGGGCGACATGAACAAGGCGACCGAGATCTGCCGGAGCCTCAACCCGCTGCGCTCGGTGCTCGCCAAGTGGATTCCCGGCTACGGGGGCGGCGGCCGCATGGCCATCGCCGAGCAGAAGTTCTGGATGGAATGCATCGGCATGGCGGGCGGTCCGGTACGCGTGCCCTGCGCCGAAATGACCCGGGACGCGAAAGAGCAGATGCGCGCCGACCTCGAAGCAACCGGGCTGCCCGCCAGGGCCCGCGCCGCCGGCCTGCAGAAGCGCGCCGCATGAACGGGAGCCAGAGCGCTCCCGTTCATCAAATTAGGGGACGAATTATATTCATGTCCTGCGGTCCATCAGCCCATGGCCGCGCCATCCTCAGCCGCCCCTGGCCGCGATTCCTGTCCATTTTCCTTCCGTAGCAGGACATCGAGGGTGCGCGAGCGAAATTCGCGCTGGTGCAGCACGTAGAGGACCCCCAGCGTCACCGCCATCATCAGCGCCGGGTGCAGGAACCACGAGAGCGCGGCCACGCCGAAGTAATAGGCGCGCAGACCCTGATTGAAATTGCGGTTGGCGAAGGCCATGATCACCGCGGTGCGCTCGATGTGCGCCGCGTACTGCTCCGGGATGGCTGTCGGCTTCATCGTCGCCCCGACCAGGATCGAGCAGAAGCCGAACTGGCGCATCGACCAGGAGAACTTGAAGAACGCATAGACAAAGATCAGCAGCAGTAGCAGGACCTTGAGTTCCCACAGGCGCCGCGATACCTGCTGGGTGAACGGCAGGTCGGCAACCACGCTCGCCGCCTGCTCGGCGTAGCCCATGAGCGCCACCAGGGCGCCGAGGATCAGCATGGTGGTCGAGGCGAAGAACTGCGAGCTGCGCGTGAGGTTGCGCAGCACGTTGACGTCCACCATCCGGTTGTCCCGTTCCACCATCCGCGTGAGCCACTCGCGCGTGAACCGTTCCATCTCCCTGCCAAGGTGCGGGCGCTGTGCTGCGCTGAAGTCTGCATACCACTGGTAAGCGACCCATACAGTCACCAGCAGTGCAACGGCTGCAAGGTCGAGCCAGGTGAGCGGCAGCATCGCGAGGATGCGATCGAGCAGCGTCATACGAAGAGCGTGAGCACCCCGGTGTAGCCGTAGAGCCGGTTGTGCGAGATCTCGCCGTTGCAGAAGAAACCGACCAGCGGGAACTCACCGAGCGCGTCGCGGATCATCTTGAGCTCCTCCGATTCGGGCCCGAACAGGCTCGCCCCGCGCCCGACGCAGGAATAATAGATGCCGCCGCGCGGGCGCGAGAACATGCCCTTGCGGATGCTCTCCAGCATGCGGGTCATGTCCTCGTTGGCGGTCTTCGTGTCGCGCCGGCAGAACATGACGCTTGACCCCGGCTGCAACAGCTCGCCGATGGCGATCAACCGGTTGGCGGGATCGATGCCCACCAGGTTGCGCACCAGGTAATCGCCGGTGTCGCTGCCGGCGATCGGCAGCCCGGCGAACACGTGGCCGCCGATGCGGTTGAGATCGCGGGCGAGCGACTCGCCGATGTCCTCCTTGAACACGTCGAGCGCGGCGCGCCCGTCCAGGCTGATGATAACGTTGTGCTGGCTGGAAGTGACCACGTGCTTGGGCCCGAGCGGCGAGCAGCCCTGCGTGAGCCGGGTCGCGACGGTGACGTTGTCGGCGAACGACACCCCGGAGAGCCCCCCCTCCACCACGCCGTCCGCCACCTGCAGGTTCTGCCTCCGCGAACTGGTAAGTCCGCCCACCAGGAATCCGCTTTCCACCTTCCCGGCCAGGCGGCTCACGAGGTCGGCGATGTGCCGGATTTGGGGGTCGGCGTGGACGATCGCGAAATTGGGCGCAGCCCCGCCGCACTTGAGCGCGACGTTGTCGACATCGGCTGCGCTCGCAACGCCCGAGAACACGCGAAAGGAATCCGGTTCGAAATCGCCCGCCATCGCCGCGATCGCCGCCTCGTCGAGATATTCACGGCCGGTGGCGCAGACGCCGATGCCGACGGTGCCGACCCAGTGGCGGATGCCGGTTCTGCTCCTGAAATGCGCGAGAATATCGCCGAGGTGGTCGGCGAGCAGGTCCGTCACGTAGAGGAACCCGAGGCTCGCCGGCCCCTGGCCCAGTTGCGTGATGCAGGCCTCCGCGGCTTCCTTCCAGTCCTGCGCGGCTGCGTGCCCGTAGCGGAAATCCGGCATCTAAACCCCAGTGCTGAGTTCTAAGTGCTGAGTGCTGAGCTCACAATCGGGGCATGAGGCAGGATAACTCAGCACTCAGGACTCCGCACTAAGCACTGTGGGTCAAACGCGTTTGACCCACCCGGGCAGCGTCTCGAAGCGCTTGATCCATGCCATCACGCCCGGATAGTTCTCGAGCTTGAAGCCGCCCTCGGGCGCTACCGATACGTACGGATAGCAGGCGACGTCGGCGACCGTCGGCCGGCCCAGCGCGAGCCACTGATTGTTCTTGAGACGGCTCTCGAGAATGGCAAGCCCGGCGTTGCCGTAACCTTGATACTCCTCGTAGCTGCCGAACTTGCGGATGCCGGTCTTCACGCCGCGCCCCCACTGCAGCCCGTAATGCAGCTCGTTTTGCGCCAGCTCCAGCCACTGCGCAACTTCCGCCATCCCGCCAGGATCGGTCGGCAGCCATTTGTCCCCGCCGTGCTTGCGCGCAATATAGACGAGGCAGGCGGTCGAACCCCAGTAGATCCGGCCCCCGTCCTCCAGCGCCGGCACCTGCCCGCGCGGATTGACCTTGAGATACGGCTCCTTCTTGTGCTCGCCGCCCGGGAAGTCCAGAAGCGCCTTGTCATACGGGACATTGAGCATTGAGAGCAGCAGGCGCGCCTTGTAGGCGTTGCCGGAGTTCTGGGTCATGTAGAGCTTCATCAATCCGTCTCCCGAGTTCTCGTCCGGGCCCATCCTAGCATGCGACCTGCGCGTCGCCGTGCCGGATTCCCTTGCCCCGCCTCGGCCCAGGTGTCAGGGTGGCTTTTCCTCATAACGATCCACACGTACCGCGGAGTTACCGTGATTTCTTCCCGATCTATCGCTGAAATCGCTGAACGCCGCCCGATGTATTCGCGGCCTGCCGGGGGGAGCCGGTGCGGAAGCTGGTCTTCGGGGGGGCATATACCCTCGACCCTGCGCCGATAGTGACTCGATTGTTCCGCCTGGACCCACCCCGATGCCACTCTTCATATTGATTCCTGCGCAGAATCTGGTATGATTTGACATTAAGAAAACTTTCTAAAGGACGGACAGAAAAGGATTTTTTATTTTGGAGTTCTTTCATAACGGAGGGGTAAGGCATACGAGACTGCCGTCAAGATTCAGCAGCTAATCCGCCAAAAAGAGCCCTCAAGGGGTCTATCGTCAGCCTCGCTAGCACGATGCCACCCGAATGATTACAAGCGGCTCGCACATATGGGGAGCGACCTCCGTGGACGACCCATCGACGGGACCCATCAAGGTCCTTGTCATCGATGACAGCAATACCATCCGCCGAAGCGCCGAGATGTTCCTGCGCCAAGCCGGCTTCGAGGTGATCCTGGCCGAAGACGGGTTCGACGCGCTCGCGAAGATCAGCGACCACCACCCCAGAGTCATCTTCGTCGACATCATGATGCCCAGGCTCGACGGCTACCAGACCTGCGCGCTCATCAAGCAAAACCCGCTCCTGAAGTCCACTCCGGTCATCATGCTGTCGAGCAAGGACGGCGTATTCGATCGCGCGCGCGGCCGGCTCGCCGGCTCGGACCGCTACCTCACCAAACCTTTCACCAAGGAAGGGCTGATCGGGGCCGTCAACGAATTCGTCAAGGCATCCGTCGTTTCACCCTGACCAGTCCTGAAAGGCGTTATTTCATGCCCATACACACTATTCTTGTCGTGGAAGATTCACCGACCGACCTGAAGTACCTGACCGACATTCTGGTGAAGAAGGGGTACCACGTTTCCACCGCCGAAACCGGCGAGGAGGCGCTCGCCAAAGCCAGGCAACTGCAGCCGGACCTCGTGTTGATGGATATTGTGTTGCCGGGGCAGAACGGCTACCAGGCGACGCGCGAGCTGAGCAAGGACGCCAGCACCAAGCATATCCCGGTGATCATCTGCACGACCAAGGGCCAGGAAACGGACCGGGTGTGGGGCATGCGGCAGGGAGCAAAGGACTACATCGTGAAACCGGTGAGCCCGGCCGATCTGCTGGCGAAAATTGCGGCGCTCGGGTAATGGCGGAGAGAACCTCGCTGCGGGACTACCAGCGCGAACTGGCGGAACGCCTGCGCGGCGGGGAAAGCGGCCGCGCGACGTCGATGCTCGGCGTGCAGGTCGGCAATGACAACTGGCTGGTCGATCTCGCCGACGCTGGCGAAGTCATACCGGTGCCCCCGGTCACGCCGGTCCCGCTCACTCGTCCGTGGTTCAAGGGCATGACAAACATCCGGGGCAATCTTTACAGCGTCGTCGACTTTCCCGCGTTTCTCGGCGGCGCACCGACGCCGATCACCGATCAGTCGCGGCTGCTCCTGATCGGCGAGCGGTTCCGCACCGGAGCCGCATTGCTGATCGACCGGTCGCTCGGCCTGCGTAATCCGGCGCAGCTGCGGCAGCGGCCCAGCGGTGGCGCCGACAAGCCCTGGGTGAAAGCCGAATATACCGACCCGGACGGCGGAGGCTGGAAGGCGCTCGACATATCGCAGCTCGTCCGGCACCCCGAATTTCTGGGCGTCGCGTCATGAGCCCGGTCGTGCCCAGGGAATTGGACCCGCCCACAACGATACCGCCATCGCTTGCGGTGAGGATCCACAACCGCTCGAACGTTATCGAACTCACGATCATTGGTCGCAGCGGCAACATCACGGGGCAAGGGGCCCCGTAAGGCACAGGCAGGCAAACAACTACACATCTGGGGGACAACATATGGCAACCAACGCGAGCGCGATCAAGGCGTCACCGGCCGGCAGCCCCAAGCCCGCTCAAGCGGATGACCGGGGCCGGGCGCAACCGCGCGCGAGCAGCCAGCCAACTGCCGCGGCGCCGACGAGGACCCTAAGCAGCGGGCTGCCGCTGATCGGGCGCCGCGCCGTAAGCAAGCAAGTGCCGATCCTGATTGGTCTGGTGATCTTCTTCCTGGTAGCAGGCGCCGTATGCGTCTATTTCAACGCCCGCCAGGCTGCGCAGAATGCCCAGTACCTT
>Ga0210379_10000380_pt1 | contig 14174 bp, 8 predicted proteins | sample PLMedo_2_FD_155468 | JGI IMG/M metagenome (GOLD analysis project Ga0210379, IMG submission 155468) | Groundwater sediment microbial communities from an aquifer in East River, Colorado, USA - PLM4_32_coex redo | ecosystem: Environmental > Terrestrial > Soil > Riparian zone | place: USA: East... | reverse complement strand
CATTACCACCGAGACGGTGAATCTGGCGGTCGAAGGCTACTCGCAATGGCAGGAGCACCTCCTGCTGGAACAGGAAGGGTATCGTTACCAGCCCGACCTGGTCGTGGTCGGCTTCGTACTCAACGACGTGACCGAAATGTTCCACCTCGCTCGTTTCGGTGGGTCCGACGAGGGTTTTCAGCTCCGGCAGTCCTACGCGTCCGCCTTCGACCGTCTGGTGTCGAAGAGCGCGCTCTGTTACGAAATCCAGAACCTGATCCTCGAGGTCAAGGCGAGGCGGCGGCTCGGCGCGGACCTGCGCCTGGGTGCCTTGCAGCAGGAGATGCTCGAGGTCGAAACCCTGATGGACCATCCCGACCAACCCAACGTGAAAACCGCGTGGGACTTCGCGCTGGGGGACCTGCAGAGGATCGTCGACGGCTGCGACGCGCACGGGATTCCGGTACTGGTGGTGGCATTTCCGTTCACCGTCCAGCTGTCCGATCCCGACCGCCTCTCGGCTCCGCAGCGCGTGCTCGTCTCGTACGCCGCGGCGCGCCACATTCCGCTCATCGACCTGCTCCCACCCCTGGTCGAGTATACTCGCCGCACGCACGTCGTTCCCGAGCGTCTCTTTGTTGACCACGACCATTTGTCGATAGAGGGGCACCGCGTGACTGCCGACCTCCTGGCCGACACGATCGCCGCGTACGCGCGTCAACCCACTACGAGGAGTTCGCCATGAAATGGACCGGAAGGCGTCAGAGCGGCAATGTCGACGATCAGCGCGGGCGGGGCGGCAGGATGGTGGTGGGGGGTGGGCTCGGCGCGATCGTGGTGCTGGTAGTGGCGCTCCTGTTCGGTGCGGACCCGCGGGACTTACTGAACCAGGTCGAGACCACGCAGATGGAACCCGCTGCCGATGCGCCGGTGGATGCGCACGCGGAAGAGATGAAGCAGTTCGTGTCGGTGGTGCTGGCGGACACCGAAGACATCTGGGGACGGCTGCTCGCACAGCAGGGCTCGACCTACCGCGAACCGTGGGTCGTGTTGTTCAGCGACCAGGTCGAGTCCGCGTGCGGGTGGGCGAGCACGGCGTCGGGCCCGTTCTACTGCCCGTCCGACGAGAAGGTGTACATCGACCTCTCGTTCTTCGACGAGCTGCAAACGCGCTTCGGCGCGCCCGGCGACTTCGCGATCGCGTATGTGGTTGCGCACGAGGTCGGCCACCACGTCCAGAAGCTCATGGGAATCACGGATCGCATGGACGCGATGCGCGGGCGTATGACGGAAGAGGCGTACAACCAGATGTCCGTGCGGCTCGAGCTCCAGGCCGACTTTCTCGCCGGGGTGTGGGCCCACTTCGCGGACGATTCGCTCGACGTGGTCGAGCCTGGAGACTTGGAGGAAGCGCTCGGCGCGGCTTCCGCGGTTGGCGACGATCGCCTCCAGAAGGCGTCGAGCGGCCAGGTCGTGCCGGACTCGTTCACGCACGGCACCTCGGCGCAACGCGCGGCCTGGTTCCGCCGCGGCTTCGAAACCGGCGACCTAAAACAGGGCGACACGTTCAGCGTGCCGTACGATGGGCTGTAGCCCGGCGTAATTCGTATCGAATCGTGCCCGGCTCTTCGCCAGCTCCGACGAAGACGAATCCACACTTCTCGAGCACGCGGATCGACGGCGCCAGTCCGGGGAGCGTGTGGGCGATGACGCGGCTGACCCGGGAGTCGGCGAAGGCGTGATTGACCAGCCCTCTCGTTGCTTCGGTGGCGTACCCGCGCCGTTGGTGGGACTCCGCCACGGAATATCCGACCTCGCAGGTGCCGTCGGGCGTGGGCGCTCCCGTGAAACCGCCCTTGCCGATGGCGAGCGCCCGCTCGGATCGTGGCCGGCACCAGGAGCAGCCGCGGAGTCTCGATCATCTGGGTCGCCTTCGGGTGGAGACGCCGTCAGAACGTGAAGCCGACCATGAGATAGTAGCGCCACTGCGGGTCGTAGACGACCACGGGCACGTCGAAGATCGGGTTCACATACTCGGCCTGGTCGAGCGCGTACGCCGCCGAGAAATCGATCGTCGTCGGATAGGAATAGAACGAACCGAGGTTGAGCCGCAGCTCGCCACCCGCCGACGTGTAGTAGTCGCGGGCCAGCGCGGGGTCGTCGCTGGGCGTGTTGCCCTGGTTCCACGCGCTCCCCACTGCATAGAACACGGCCCCGTACAAGTCCTTGAAGGTGAGCCACGACGCCTGCCGGGCGATCTGCCGGAAGATGGGAAACCGATAGGTGGCGCTCGCGAGGGCGCCCTTGCGCCCGCCGATCGCGTAGTACGTGTACCCACGCAGCCGGTCCATGCCGCCCATGTAGATCCAGAAGAAATCGTCGACGTCGTTGTCGATGAACGAGCCCATCAGCCTCACTTCCAGCGTATGCCGCCACGCCGGCAGTGCCAGGTATTCCCGCCAGTCCACCGTGTACTGTCCGAACTGGTTGCGCGTGAAGTCCGGCCGGACGCCGTACTCGAACTCGCCGCTCTCAAACAGGTCGTCGTTCGCGTACGTCAGCTCGACGTCGAGCTGGCGTCCGCCACGCGGATTGATGTCGCTGTCGACCGCGCGTGTGATCGACTTGTAGTGCCAGTGCAGGTGCGCTTCGTTGCCGATGAAATACTTCCACGACACCTTCTGGTCGGGGCTGCGAGGGGCGTCGAGGTCGTCGATGGGAACGTACTCGGGGTCCAGGTGGATGCTGTACTCGCTGTGGTTCCACCAGATGGAAAGGTCGTTGCTACTCGTGAGATTGTATGGATCCTCGAATTCGAAACGCAACCCCAGGTCCGCGGACCACACGTCGTACTTGTAGTCGACATAGTAGTAACGCGCGAGATCCTCGATCGGGAACTGGTCCTCGTAGTTCTGGCGCACGCGGTAGTACTGCATGAACAAAACGGGAAACAGCCGCCGCAGCTCGAAATTGACGATCGCGTCGAATTCGCCATCGACGCCGTAGGAGCCCCCGAAGAAGAGGCTCTGGCGATCGAGGATCTCGTTGCTGGATGCAAACAGGCCCAGTCGCGGCGTGCCGTCCCATATCACCACGCGCGGGTAGAACTGAAAGCCGGTGTAGTCCCACTTGTACGGTTTCGCCTCGGAGCTGGCCAGCCCCGGGGCCGTGATCGCGGGCGTGGGTCCCTGGCCGGCGTCGCCGGCGCTCGCCAGCGGCGGCGCCGTGATGCCGGGAGAAAACGCCGCCTCGCTCAGGTCGCTCCCACCCTTGAGCGGTGCGCACTCCTCGAACTCTCCCGTCGCCCGTACCGCATACTCGCTGTCCACCAGGCGTCCGACCGGCTCGGAGGCTGGATCGAGTATCGAGACGCGGTAGCCCGTCGCCGCGTACTCCGAGTACACGAGGGCGCCGCTCGCCGCGAGATCGGGCATGAACGCGCCGCCGACCACGTTGGTGAGTTGCTCGACCTCGCGCGTGGTCGTATCCATCCGGTAGATGTCAAAGATGCCGGTGCGGTCCGACGCGAACACGATGCCGCGCCCGTCCGGCGTCCAGCGCGCGTCGCGCTCGTCGTTGATCGACTGCAGCTCGTAGCGGAAATCGCCGCCGTCGGCGGCGATCGAGGCGAGGTCCCGGGTCCCGGTGGTGAACACGCCGAAGAGCACGCGGCTCCCGTCGGGCGAAAACTGCGGAGCATAGAATTGCCGTCCGGGTTCCCCCGCGAGCAACACGCGCAATTCTCCCCCGGCGGCGCTGACAGTCGCCAGCCGGTGCGTCCCGTCGCCATTCAACACGCACACGATCGTGCGCCCGTCCGGCGACCACTGCGGCTCGGCCGCGCGCCCACGACGCGTCAGCCGCGTTTCCTTCCTGGTCGCCAGGTCGTAGACATAGAGATCACTCACCATCGCGCCGTACTTGTCCACCTTCGTGTGCTTGCCGTACACGAGGCGTTTACCGTCGGGCGAAAACACCGCGCGCGACGACACGCCACTCTTGAGGCGCCGAGGCGCCTTTCCGTCGCGGCTCGAGAGATAGAGGTCCGTCTTGGCGAAGTCGCTCCCCTCATTGGAGAGAAACGCGACCGTCTTGCCGTCGGGAGAGAACGAGGGCGAATGGGTCATGAACCCGGCGTCGGAGAGAATCGCGCCCGCGCGCGGATTCGCGTACACCGGGACCAGCATGGCGTCGTAACGCCGGCGGAGCGATCCCTTCCAGTCGTCGTAGAGCTGGCCGCCTTTTTTCCCGGTGACCTGTTTGAGCGCCCCGTCGATAGTGAGGCGGTACCATTTCCCCATGTACGTGCTGATCGTGTCGAGCGACCCGGGTCCGTAGGTGGCGGCGATATATCGAACCAGCCCGTAACCATGGTCGTACACCTGCTCGTTGCCCAGACTCCGGTGGCCCAGGAAACCCATCTCGTCGTAGGAGAGCATGCGATCCTCGACCACCCCCGCGCGCAGGATCATGTCGCGGTGGGTGTCCCAGCAGTCGGTCTGAAAGCTCGGAGACTGATACTGGGCGACGCCCTCGGCCCACCACCCCGGCACGACGGTGCCGGTAATGGGGTACGACACGATCATGTCGGGGTAGCCGTTGATCACGTCCGGGCGTTTTTCGGACTCGAAACCGACCGCCTGGAAATAAAGCGCCGGGATGCGCAGCGGCATCTTCATCGCCGACTGGATCGACACGATGTGGGTGAACTCGTGGGTGATGACGTTGCGCAGCCACGGCGTGGTGCCGCGCAGCTGGAACTCGAGATTGGTCGCCCAGATCTCGATCTTGTTGTCGTAGTAGTACGCCGCGCCGTTGGCGTAGTCCTCGGTGTCGAGCAGCACGAAGTGACACCGCTTGGGCTCGTAGTCGTAGAGCCGCGTGATGGGGCCGTACATTTCCTCGGCGATCCTGGCGACTTCCCGGGCGGTCCACTCCTCGCCTTCATGAAAATGGACGTCGAAGTGCTCGGTGGAGATCGTCTGCCAGTGAAGACGCGGGTTGGTGGCCGCCCGGGCGCCGCAGGCGGCGAACGTACCCATGGCCACCAGCACGGCGAAACACGCAGCGCGGGGAACGGGAAAACGTGTCAGCATCGAATACCGCTGGATTGACGAGAAGGGGTGGATCAGACGCCAGGGGAACCCATTAACATCTTATAATTTAGCGTGGTGACGCCGCTTCTGTCAATGCGGCGTTTTCAGAAGAGTCCCGGCCGGTCCGGTCGTGGCGACGGTCGCGGAAGCGGCCGCGCAAACAGCGGCCGCTCCAACTCGATAATGGATACGTGTCCCGCGCGGGCGTCCGCCGCGAGCGCGTCGACCACTTCGTCCTTCGCGGTGAAGTAGATTACCTGCCATCCCCGCTCGACCAGACGATGCAGCATCTTCATCAAGGTCCGCAGCCGCTCGCGGTCCGCCTTGAGGAAGGGATCGTCCAGCAGGAAGAAACCCTTCGACTCTGGAAGCATCCGTTCCGCGATGCTCGCCCGGATGGCGAGGTAGAGCTGGTCGAACGCCCCGCCGGAGAGCGACGCCGCCGGCAGGCGCTTCTTGTCCGCGCGCTCCACCTCGACCTCCCCGCTCTCCGCGTCGAAGTGAACCGCGCGGTAGCGTCCGTCGGTGATCTCGTGAAACCACTTCGACACCATCGAGCCCTCGCCGAAGAGTTCGCCGACGCGCTCGCGTTCCTCGACGTCCAGCTCCTGGAAGATTCGAATTGCTTCCTGCGCGAGCCGCTGGTCGCGGCGCACGGACTCGCAGAACTCCCGGACCCGGTCGGCCAGCATCGACAGCTCCCGCGCGGTTCGGCAGCGCGGCGCTTCGTCGAGGACGCCCAGCTCGGCGAGCCTGAATTCGATGTGCTTGAGCGCGTGGCGCCCCTGTTCCAGCGCGCGCCGGAGCGCGCGTTCCTCTTCGACCACGTGTGTGAGCTCCCGGTCGGTCGCCGCCGACGCCTCGGGATCGTCGGGGGCACCCGCGTCCGCGATCTCGGCCAGGCGCCGTTCGATCTCGCGCTCGAACGCGACCAGGGCCGCGGCCGGTTGGCGCTCGCCGACGGCGGGCAGGGTCGCCCGCAACGCGACCAGCTTGGCATCGACCTCGGCCTCCAGTTTTCGCTTTTCGCCGATGCTCTTCTCCAGCGCGTCGATCGACGGGCAGCCGCATTCCCCGCGAATGGTCGCTTCCTCCACCGCCAGTTCCTGCACACGCGCGCGGCGGACGTCCAGTTCCTGCTCGCGCGCCGCCACTTCGCCCTCGATCGCGCGCAGAGCCGCCTCCGCGTCGCGCGCGCGGTCCAGCTCTTGCTCGACCTCTTTCTGGAGAAACGTCACCGCGTCGGGAAGCGCGTCGATGGTGGCGACCGCGAAACCCAGCCGCGCCGCGGTTGCCTCAAGGTCCCGCCCGCGAACGGTGAACGCGGCTCGCTCACGGCCGGCGCGCCACAGCACGAAACCGAACGCGCCGGCCACCGCTGCGCACGCCACCACCGCTCCCACGACAAACGGCTCCCGAATCACGAAGGCCAGGATCGCCGCCGCCGCGCCGATGACCGCCGCCACGATCATCGCGCCGAGACGGGCCGGCGCGGCGCGTTCGTCCCGCTCCCGCGCGTCGCGATCGCGCAGCCAGCGCTCCAGGGCGGGCGCGATCTCCGCGCGCGTGGCGTCCCGCCGCGCCTCGATCGCCGCCACGGCTGACCGCGCCTTCTCGAGCGACGCCCGTGCGTCCTCCACCCTGCCCGCCATGCCCACGCGATTGCCTTCCAGCCGCTCGATGTCTTTCATGAGCATTGCTCGCTCGGCTGCCACCCGCCTCCACGACGCCAGGTCGCGCTCGTCGAGGCGCGCCAGCGGCGTCAGTGCACCCAGGCGTTCGCCCGCGGCGGTCACGATCGCGCGCGCATCGAGGAAACGGGCGCGCCGTTCCGCGGCGCGGAACCGCTCGCGCTCGACCTCGAGCTGCGCCCGTCGCTCGGCCCGATCGACCAGCCGGCGGTCGGCGGCGTCGAACCCCACCGCATCGAGGCGGGTCCGCGCCGTGTTCATTTCGTCGAGCAGCGCCTCGGCCGTCTCCAGACGCTCTCCGACGCGTCGCGTGCCCTTGCTCTTGGTAAGGACGCTGTCCGGCGTGGCGCTGCGCAGACGTCCCAGCACCTTGAGCGCGGCCAGGATCTTCTCGATCTGCCGCGAGCGCGTCCCGCAGAGCTGCTCGGTGACGCGGCCGTAGTAGGCGGTCTCGTTGTGGATGTCGAGGTCGCTGTCCCGGATCAGGAATACATTGCGAAAATCCTCGGGAGAGATCGGCGTGGGCGCGACCGTCGCCAGGGTGGCGTCGGAGGCGAGTTTCACTTCCTCCGCGTGGGTCGCGATCACGACGAATCCTTCAGGGGTTTCCGAGACGCGGGAAAGATTGCCGAAGAGCTTCACGTGCCGCTTGAGTTCGTCCTTGAAGAACATGCGCAGGAGCGCGTCGAGCAAGAGTGTCTTCCCCTTCTCGTTGGGGCCGTGCACGACCGTAAACGGCTCGAAGGAAGCGTCGATCGGCTCGAGCGGTCCATAGCGGGACACCACGACGCGCTTAACGTGCACCCGGCACCTCCATCATGGCGCGGATGGCCATCTCGCGCACCAGCGCACGCTCGTCCTCGGGAAGGGCGGAGTCCTCGATCCGGGCGGCAAAGCGGCGGAACAGGTCGCCCTCGACGATCCCGCTCACATCCAGACACTCGCCGGCGTCGAGCGCTTCGACGTTGAAGCGGGCGAACAGCTCCTTGAGCCCGGCGTGGAACTCGTTCTCGCGCAGCCCCCACCGCTCGAGGTCGGTGAAGCCCCGGATCGACACGAGCGCGCGGGCGCGGCGGTCCGCGGCGCCCAGCTCGCGCTCGATCCGCGCCAGCGGGTGCTCGGCGTCGTTCGGCGCAAGACGCACGTCGATGGCCTGGTAGTGGTGGGTGTCCAACGGCACGGGTTCGGGGGCGCTTCCCATGCACACCAGGCTCGCATGCCGGCACCCGGTTTCGCGCCGTGTGATCGAAACCGGCGACCCGGAATACACGAAGTAGCCGCGCCCGCACGCGCGCACGTCGTGGGCGCGGTGGAAATGACCCGCGAGCACGTAGTCGAATCCGAGATCGCCGAGGTCCGCCAGCCGGGCGGGCATGTAGTCGCGGCCTTCTTCGTCGCCGTAGGCGCCGCCGAGCGGAGAGACGTCGAGCAACTCGCCGTGGAAGAGGAGCACATTCGGCCCCTCGGCGCGCAGCTTCGCCGCGTCGCGCAGGCGCCGCAGGGTCTCGTCCGCGCCGACATCCTCGAACGGCACGCCGACAAAGCGCACGCCGCCGATATCGGCCACGAGGTCCCCCCCGGCGAGCACGCGGACGTTCGCACCGAAAAAGTCCCCGGGGCGAATGCCGCCGTCGTCGTGGTTGCCCGGGATCAGGACGACCTGGCCCGGAAAGCGTTCGAAGCGCCGACGCAACTCGGTCTTGAGCGCGTGCGCGTCGACATCGCGGTCGAATAAGTCTCCCGCGATGGCGAGCACGTCCGCGTGCTCCCGAGCCGCGACGTCGAGCACCACGCCGAAGGCCTCCCAGCGCTCGTCGCGCGCGCTCCGCAGATGGACGTCGGCGGTGTGGAGGATGCGCATGGTCGGGAGTATAGCACTCTCACTGTCGCGTGCGCCTGCAAGAGTAGGACAGGCGATATATCGGGCGAAGCGCGATTTCGCGAGTCGCGCGAAGAACATGTGCGCGCGAGCGCATGAGTGCGGAGTCCGATATATCGCCTGTCCGGCTTGCGCGAGAGGACGACGGCTGACTACCGCCCGCGCTTCTCCGAGACCCGTTTCTTGGTGTCGAAATACTCCTGCAGGAACTGCACGAAATCCGTCGCCGTGCGCGAGAGTGCGCGGTTGCGGCGTGTATAGAGGGTCACGTCCTGGTGCATCATCAGTGGCGGCACGTCCAGACGCACCAGGAGTCCGCGCCGCAGTTCGCCCACCACTGCCATCTCGGGCAGGAAGGCGATCCCCATCCCCGCCAGCACCATCTGCTTGATGGTCGCCGCGTTGGAGGACTCGATGGAGTGTTCCACGTTGAGCGACATGCGCTTGAACAGCGCGTCGATCATGGCCCGGGTGTGCATGCCCTCGTGGTAACCGACGAACGGGTGTGCCTCGAGGTCGTGGGGCGAAAGCGACTGCGCACTCGCGAGCGGGTGGTCGGGCGGGGCCACCAGGAAGAGCTTCTGCCGCATCAGTAGAGCGGGCGCGAGGTCGGGGTACGCCCGTTGCCAGGGCACGATCGCGAGGTCGGTCTTCCCCTGATTGAGCTGATCCATCACCCGCTCGGACTCGCGGAAGTCGAGCCGGACGCGAACGTCCGGGTACCTGGCCCGAAACGCGGTCAGAAGGTCCGGCAGCATATAGATCCCGATGCTGTTCACCGTCCCTACGTTCACCGTCCCCGGGACGCGCCGGCCGTCCTGGCGAAAATCGGCGACCAGCTGATCGACGTCCGCGAAGATGCGTTCGGCCGCCGCGAAGGCGCGCTGCCCCGCGTCGGTGAGTGACACGCCCGCGCGGCGGCGGTCGAAGAGGGTGGCTCCCAGCGACGTCTCGAGCGACTTGATCTGGACACTCAGCGCCGATTGGGATACCAGCAGCTCGCGCGCCGCCCGCGTGAAGCTCCCGTGACGGGCGACCTCGTAGAAGTAGAACAGGTGATTCAGGTTGATCGGTGCCATATGTTTTTATGATAACTAGAATATACATTTTCTATTTTACGCATGGCAAGACCCGATCTATATTGATCCTCGAAGCCGGTACCGTGGGAAGAACATGCGGCAACCGTTCGGAAACAGGATGGGATGAGGCGGACGGTATCGGCTTCACAGAATTTATCGCAAAGCCAAGTCAGGAAGAGGAAACGGCGTCCCTAGTCCCAAAACGCGTCGTTTTCAGTTAGTCCCCACCAGAGGAAGGCAGCGTGTCGAAAGATGCGCTGCCTTCCAGCCTTTTGGGCCCAACCTGTGCAAGCGCCGTCGATCGGGAGTCCGCTGACCCGTTCCGACTCCATAACACGAACGACGAATTACAGTTTACTCACCCGCCGCGGCGCCGTTAGAGTGTCCCAATTCGGACGCTTCCAACCCCGCCGGAGGTCCAAACACCCCGACCCTATGCGACCCGTCTTTGTGTTGTTGGCCATCCCTGCCTTCCTCTGCGCCGCCATCGGGCAGGCGAACCGGGGGGCAGCGGATCCCCCCGCGGGCTCGACTCCTTTGCGCCCCAACCCGATCCCGGCCGTCCAGGACATGGTCTTCGTTCCCGCCGGCGAGTTCACGATGGGCAGTTCGGTGCCCGAGCTCGCCCGCCAGGCCGAGGTCGACGAGTTCCCCCAGCGGCAGGTGTGGGTTGACGATTTCTATATCGATGTCCACGAAGTGACCAACGCCGAGTACAAGGCCTACCTGGACTCGATGAAGGTGGAGCCCCCGCCCAGGTGGCTCGACGGGAGCTATGGGATCGGCGAAGACGGGCTTCCGATCGTGAGTATCACCTGGGAGGAAGCGGCCGCGTACGCGAAGTTCGTGGGCAAGCGGCTACCGACCGAGGCCGAGTGGGAGAAGGCCGCGCGCGGGACCGACGGGCGCGAGTTCCCATGGGGCGATGGCTTCGACCGTATCCGCGCCAACAACTCCGACCGGCTGATGCCGATCATGAGCTTCCCAACGGGGGTGAGCCCGTACGGGTGCCTCGACATGGCGGGCAACGCGGCGGAATGGGTGAGCGATCGCTACGAAGCTTATCCGAGGGGTCCCAAGGACATCCTTCCACGCGAGATTCCAGACCGCAACGAGCAGTTCAGCAGCAACCGGCGCGTATACCGCGGCGGTTCCTGGAACACGTTCCCGAAGTATCTGCGCTGCGTAAACCGCGAGAGCACGTCGCCGGGCAAGCGCTGGGTCTACATTGGATTCCGCTGCGTCATGGATCCGCCGTGGCGGCAAAGGTGAGTTCCACCACTCGCTCGTGTGTGATGGATGTGAGACTGAAACACTCTTTCATGACCTACAGGTCGCAGGTGAGTTCATTCGTGACGGCGCGCCGCTGGCGCCGCGTGATTCTGTTCGCTGCAGACGCTCCGGCACGATGATCGCTCCAAGAATGGGGCGAGAAACCACGCGTCGGTCCCTTTGAAGGATTCCAGGGCACGGGCGAGGCTGGCGACGGGATTCGCCTCGTCAATTCTGCGGCGTGTCGCGGCGGTCTCTTTCCGGCCCAGCCCGATAGACATCGATCGCGGCACCGCGACGGGCGCAGACTCGCTGGTCGTATGCTCGGGTGTCTCAACAATCATCGTTAGGTCCCCTACTCACTCATCCGCAAAGCAGCCCTCGAACCCGGAAGTCCGCCCCGCATTCCGTCAAAGAATCTTGCCGATCCGTCCAACCGCGCTACGGAAGTAATAAGACTCCTTTTCGCCCTATTCTCTCCGGTCACGAGCCGCGGCCCCTCACTGCACCTGCTGCCCATGTGCTACAATTCCACCTGCGATTCGCCGCGAGTTTTGGCCGCCAGCGAGGCAGAACATGAAACTCCTGCGCATTCTAATGCTTGGCTTTGTCGTCGCCGCTTGTACCTCGACACAAGCACCCGTAGAGCCTCCCAATTCCCCTTCTTTCTCCAAAATAGGTTCGACGAGCGGGTTCAAGTCTCCGCAGTTCGAGATTACGATGCCGGTCGCTCAGAGGCCGGGCAATGTGCCGATCACCTATGCCCCCACGCGAACACTCTTTGCATGGTGGCCTCTGTCGCTTGATGTTCCTCCCAAGCAGGTTCGCTGGATCCTCCTCGCGGCGTCGGAGTTCGGCGACGACTTCTCGGCGACTCTCAACCACATTCGAACGCACTCGGCCGACCCGCGCTGGAGCGCGTGGCTCGACTATCGGCCCGGATCGGGGGAGGGCACATCCGGTACTCCCCTTCCCTGGCCGACGGTCGCTATGTGTTCGTCGTCCAGGGTCGCTCGCTGTCGAGCTTGATCGATGACGAGTTCGACCCTGGGCGCAACGTACGCTTCCTGGAAGTTTTCGATTACATCGAACATGGACCCGTCGTCCGCTTGTCCGGCACGTTCCTCGAAGCGTTCGAGACGACTGGCTCGCGTCCTCCCGTGAGCACTCCGATTCCATCCGGAACAGCGGTGCAGTACACGTGGACGGCGGATGCGTCCTACCTCGGAACTGAGATCGCGACTTACCGGTACGGGTGGGACATTGCGGATATTGACGACGATTCTCTGTGGGAGGTCCCGCCGACTCCATACGACGGGTCCTGCCAGGCTGGAACACCGCGCCGCTACTTCTTCGGAACACACTGGTTCACGCTCGAGATTCGTGACACCAACGGAAACCGAACCTTGGCGGATGTGAGGATCGACACGCAGATCGCGGAGTCGTTCTTCGGCGCGCTCGACATCCACCCGGGGAGCTGCGAGAACGTGCTGAATGCGCGATCGAAGGGACGATTTACCGCGGTGCTTGCGGGAACGCCCGAAAACGGTGATCTCGATGGTTTCGACGCATCGACGGTTGACGCCCAAACCGTTGCTCTTGGGGGCTTCGGATTTCTTGGGGCCGTGGCTCCCGTTGAGGCGTACCTCGCTGATGTCGTAACGACCGGGGCACCCAACTTCTGCGAGTGCCTCGATGCCACTCCGGACGGTCGACTTGACCTGGTGCTTACTTTCGAGACCGATGCGCTGATTGCCGGCTTGGATCCCGTACCACACAGCAACTCCACACGGCTTCTTTGGTGCTTCGGCGAAATGGACCATCCAGACTGGGGTCGCGTCCCATTCCGGACCGCGGACTGCGTGAATATCGTCGGGCTCCCGGAACGGGCTGACGGGTGTCGACCGACCAGCCAAGGGTCGACCGCCGCCAGCCGAAAAGCCGTCACGACCGGAGTGCGTTGAGCCGATGCGCTCTCGCCAACATTTTCGCGGTCTCCGTGTTTTGATCATGGCGTGATTCACAGTTCGACCTGGAAAGGGCCGCCTCACGACTTGGTTTTGGGGAAGAGAAAGAGGCCCCCGTGCAGGCCCAAACAAAAATCCCGCTGGCTACGCCGCGAGGGGCACCAACACGGTGCCTCGGACAACCAACGGGATTTCGACGATGTCGACCGGCGGGAATGCTATCTTTTGCTGCTCGTCACCCACCCCCGCTACCAATCCCAATGGATTCCCGGTGTCGAGGCAGCTCGGCGCCGGGAATTTTCGCATGTGGGCGCTCCTGCCCACGGGGTCGAAATCGACCTTCTCCACCATCAACGCCACAAAACTCCTTCTTCTCTTCCGGCGTCCCTTCTGCAAGTACCTCCTCAACGCGGTCGATTTTAAGCACAGCAAGGCGGATCGCCTTTTCATCAAACGCGCCACCTCTTTCTCCAACCCGACGCCGCGGGCGGTTGGAAAGCAGCGAGCCTACAAACCCGTGACGCGAGAATCGTGGACATCGAAGGGTGACGGACGTTCAGAGGAGAGGATCGCAATGAAGACGAGCCCGCGAGCCCACGACGGCGGGCAGGTTCGCCGCGAGACATCGTCGCGCAAGCAGTCCAGCTACCGCCCGGGCCAGACGGTTCGCAAACAGAGTGCGGTACAGCAACCCCGTTCCGCGCAGCATCACTCGAAGGCGAACTACAGTTCGAAGAGTTCGGGTGAACGAAAGAGTGTTACGCGCGAGCACGGCTCGAGCAAGCGAGGCGTTGCAGACGTTGCGATGGGAAGGGCTCGAAAACGCACGGAACCCGCAACAAGGCAAACAAATAGTCCTTTGGAATCTGATCGGACACCCGACTCGGAAATGGGCGGGTGTCCGATCCCCCACCCCGCTCTGTTTCAATCGAGCACGGCGCCTGCGCACAGCGAAAGAATCTCGTGCTAGTTGGTCAGCTCCAGCAAGCGCGCGTCTCCATCACAGGGGTCGCTTCCACCGGTAGCTGGAGACTCGGCGGCAGGCCGTGCACGCGGGTGTCGGGCTTGCGCTCGACCTTGTCGCCGGACGGAGCACGCCGGCGTACCCAGAAGGAGCAGCAGGCCCCGCGCCGTATCGAACGATGTGTAGAGAAGCCGATCAGGAAGGCGCCCGTCAGGTCGAGCGTCTCGACGAGCTCCGAGAGGTCGTC
>Ga0210379_10000379_pt1 | contig 14213 bp, 17 predicted proteins | sample PLMedo_2_FD_155468 | JGI IMG/M metagenome (GOLD analysis project Ga0210379, IMG submission 155468) | Groundwater sediment microbial communities from an aquifer in East River, Colorado, USA - PLM4_32_coex redo | ecosystem: Environmental > Terrestrial > Soil > Riparian zone | place: USA: East... | reverse complement strand
GGCCCTGCTGCTGTCGGTCGCGATCAGCACCGTGCTATACATCGCAGTCGCGATCGCCGCGGTCAGCGTCCTGGGATGGGAGTCTCTAAGCGCATCTGAAGCGCCGCTGGCCGAGGTGGCAGAGGATGCCCTGGGGGACAGGGCGTCGGAAGCATTGAGTGTGGTGGCGCTGTTCTCGACGTTCAACACGATGCTCCTACTGCTGGTCGCAGCTTCGCGCCTGATGTACGGCATGGGGAGGACCGGGACGCTGCCGGCCACACTGGGCCGAGTGCAGGCGCGGTTTCAGACGCCGGACGCCGCGATCGCCCTGGCGCTGGCGATAGGCGCGGGGATCGCGTTGGTGGGGGACATCGGCCTGGTGGCGCAGTCTGCGAATTTCGCGATCTTCCTGGGGTTCGTGGCGGTGAATCTGTCGCTTTTGCGCTTGCGTTTCACCCAGCCGGAAGTGGAACGCCCGTTCCGGCTCGTGCCGTCGGTGGGCGGGGTGCCGGTGATCCCGGTGCTGGCGCTCGGCTCGATCGCCTTCATGATGACCAATCTCGAGTGGCAGGCGATCGCCATCGGATTTGTGATCGTCGCGGCAGGCGTGGTGGCGACGACTGTCGGGATGGCCACCAGCAAGCGAGGCGCAGGGGAATAAGCGGGCTGCAATAAAGGGGGCCATTAGTCCCGTCCCGAACAGTCCATTCGCACCGTTCGCCTTGTATGCGCCGTTTGTACGCTGAGCATGCGAACTGGAGGAACGGAATGAAGGACACGCGATTCATGACGGCAAGACAGGTGGCGGGACTGTTCGAAGTTTCGCCCAGCACGGTTCTGCGCTGGGCGAAGGACGGACGGCTCCCGGCACTCGTCACCCCCAGCGGCCGGCTTCGCTTTCCAAGGGAATCGATAGAGGAAATGATTAAAGTCTCGGTACCGCGCGAGCGGGCCGGGGAGGGAGGTACAACATGAAGAAGCTGTTGAGTCTAGCGAGGCATTGGTTCTGGATCGCCCCGATCCTGATCGGCACCGCTTTCATTGTCGGTGGCGCCTACATGGCCGTCGAGGGCCGCAGCGCGCACGACAGTGTCCGCGACTCGGTTGTCCAGGAGGACATCACGGTTTCCGAGGACGCTCCGGCATTCGGCGGTGAGACGGTTGACTCGGCGGCCAAGGCAGATGCCCAGTCCGATGCGATCCTCGAGCACACGCTGGCGGCCACGGGTGGGTATCTGTATGCGGATATCGGCCGGTTCCTGCTGCCTGAGGGCAACTACATCCTGCCCAAAGGCACATACATGACCGCGGACGGCGGCACGACCCAGGACGTCACTCTCGCTGCTACCGACGGCAACGGGAACGCGATCATCGTGACTAACGACGAGGCGCTGGCGGCGAAGAACGCGAGCGACCAGCCGATACGGGCATGGACCAGCGACAGCAAGCTGGCGGCGACCGACGCCAACGGCAAGCCGGTGGACAACCCGCTGCGAAACACCGCTAAGGACTCCGCCTTCCTGCGGACGAGTCTAGGTGTGGCCGTGATGGGGTTCAAGGTCTCTGATCTGGTGACCGGCCTCGGCGCGTTCATGATCGTCATGGGCGTCACTCTCATCCTGTTCCTGGCACCGGCGGTCTACTGGGCCGCGGAAGTCGCCAACGAGCGCGAGGCCACCAGGAAGCAGGAAACGGAGGCAGAGCCCGTGAGCGGACAACCCGCACCACAGGCCTAGGCGAATACCGAGCATCAGCTGAGACATCGCCGGGGCACCCGCCCCGGCGATGTGCCGAAAAACCACAGAAGCAAAGAGAGCGAGAGAGGAGGCAAGGAGATGAGCGGAACACCAATGAAAGCGCGTGACATCATGGCTCAACCAGTGGTGGCAGTGGCCCGCAACACGACTGCCAGGGACGTGGCGATCCAGATGTTCCTCGGCGGCTTCAGCGGCATGCCCGTGGCGGAGCGCGGCGGTAAGATGGTCGGCATTGTCACGGAGTTCGACATCATCCGGGCGATGCGCGACGGCAAGAAGCTGGAGAGCACGCCGGCGGAGGAGATCATGACGAAAGAGGTGATCTCGGTCGAAACGACGGCAAGCATCGACGACGTGATGGAAATCATGGACACCGCGCACATCCTTCGGGTGCCGGTGACTAACAAAGGGCGCCTCGTGGGCGTGATCGCCCGGCCCGACATCCTGCGAGCGTTCGTTGAGCCAAACTTCATGGAGTTCAGCTAGAGGAGTTGCCCCAGGTAGAGAGGATTCCCGGAATGAACTACCCCCCAGACATGACGAGGCGAGAGCGCACCATCCTGACGATCGGCGCGCTCGTCTTGATGGCCACCGTTGCTGCGATAGCGGCGATTCTCGGCGTGGTGATCTTAGGCGATAGCGGCGTCACCGAGGCACAGACGATTCGCGAGTACAACATCGAAGTCGTGCCTCACGACGTGGACTACGGCGGCGGCAACGTCTGGCACGCCTGGACATACAAGCTGGCGGGAGAAGCCGAAGGCTCAGTGCCCGGGCCGACGCTTGAGGTGAAGGTCGGCGAGAAGCTGCGAGTGAATGTCACAAACAAGCTTGACCTGATACACAGCTTCCATACCCACTTCACTAACTACGACATCGAATCTGACGGAAGTCAGCTGAACACTATTACCGGACAAGGCGCCGGCGCGATGATCCCGCCCGGGGGCACCTGGACCTATGAGTTCGAAGCGACAAAGGCGGGGATCTACTACTACCACTGCCACTCCGCGGACGGGCACCGCACGATCAGCGAGCACATCCACCAGGGTCTCTATGGCGCCATCATTGTCGTGGACCCGGAGGAGGCGCCGGTCCGCAACGAGGTGCTGTTCATGAGCGAGATTGGCACCGAGACGGAAGGCGACGTGCCGCCGTACATTATGAACGGCCTCGGGTTCGCCGGCGGCGAGCACAAGCTGGAAGAAGTCTTTAAGGCCCAGGGCATTGAGGCGGTCGCGGCGCAGTTTAATAAGACGGTGCCCACGTTCAGCGGCAAGACGGGCGAAGAGATCCGCATGCACGTAATCAACATCGGTGACGTCGTTCACAGTTGGCATGGCCACGCTGTTTCGCACATTTCGGAGGCGACACTGGGTGGGCGGCAGTGGCCGGCGAACCTGGTGCCGCTCGTGCCGGGACAGGCTGACACGCTGAGGTTGACGTTCGGGAAGCCGGGGCTCTGGTTATTCCATTGCCATGTGGTCAACCATGCAGATGCAGGGATGATCGGACTGTTTATCATTGAAGATGACGCCCCGGGGGAGAGCACCGGGCCGCCTTAGGAGGTTGGCGTGACGACGAGCCTGCGAGCAGAGAAATTGACCGCATGAGCAAGAAGAGGCAGAAGAAAGGCGGAAGCGGAGGCCTCCCACGAGGCCTCCGCCGCAACCTGGGATGGATCATCACCGCCGGGGTGGTGGCGATCGGCGCCACGGTCATCGCCATGCTGGTGTTGACCATCGGCTCATCGTCGGAGGATGGCGGCGACAGCACACTGCGGACCGCCAGCCCAACCCCGCCCTACGGAGGCGCGACGCCGGCGGCGACGATCAACGTCGAGGCCGACGATGAGGGACAGCAGGTGAACCCCCGGTTCGTGCCAAATCAGATCGAAGGACCGGCGAATCAGGTGTTGGCGATCAAGCTAAACAACGTGGGCACCGTGGCGCACAACCTACACGTAGCTGGCGTCGATGGGCAGTATGACACCACTGACGATTTCACCTCCCTGACAGCGCAACCGGGCAAGGAGGTGGAACTGCTCGTGAAAATTAGCACGCCCGGGTCATACCAGTTCAAATGCGACTTCCACCCGCAGCAAACGGGAACGCTTGTGCTGAGATGATTCGGAGCCGGAACTACCCGCCTGGGGCGTTGTCCCAGAAACCGAGGATGCTCGCGAGGCGCCCATCAGGGGCGAGTTGGCCCACATCGATGCCTTTGATCGGCATCGAGCCGTCAGCAGCCTTCAGGGCCCACGGGAAACGGATGCGACCGTGATGCTCGTCGATAGGGCCATTCAGGACGATGCTCGCGCCCGGCATCTGCGCGTGGAAACCGGCGATGGTGGCCTCGAGGCCGTCGCGGCCCGCGACGTCCGCCATCGGATCCACATAGATTCCGCCGTCGGACCAGCACTTGTCGATGAGGGGGCGGCGCTTCTCAGGGTCGGCCTCGCACCAGGCGCCAAAGTAGGTATCGACGGTGTCTTTCGTGGCCATGGAGATCCTCCGGGAGGGTGGGCAGGCCCGAAGGCGCTGCAGGTACAGGTCGTATGCGCCGACATCATAACATGGCCGCGAGAGCCAGACGCTGGGTATACTACGGAGCGCCATGTCAGGTAAAACACCACTCGCAGGCAAAGTCGCAATTGTAACCGGCGCTGGACGGCACAAAGGAATCGGACGCCACATTGCTCTCACCCTGGCACGCCAGGGCGCGGATGTCGTGGTCACGGGGTCTGGCAGGCCACCTGAGGCCTACCCGGACGATGAGAAAGCGATGGGGTGGCGCGACATCGAGTCGGTCGCCGATGAGATCCGGGCAATGGGAAGGCGGGCGCTGCCGGTCGTGAGCAAGGCAGCGGACGCTGCTGACGCGGAGCGGCTGGCCGAGGGAGCGAAGCGGGAGCTGGGACGCATCGACATTCTCGTAAACAACGCCGCGGCGGGACGAGGACGCGATCGCGTACCGGTCATCCAGCTCGAGGAGAGCGAGTGGCGCCGGGTGATCGAAACCAACCTCACCGGCACCTTCCTGACGACGAAGGCCGTAGCGAATGAGATCGTGAAGCAAGGCGAGGGCGGGAGCATCGTCAACATCTCGTCAATCCTCGGCCGGCAGGCAATGGCGACGTCGTCCGCATACAGCGTCACGAAGGGGGGCGCTATCCTCTTCACACAGGCGCTGGCGCTGGAAATGGCGCCGCATAAGATCAACGTAAACTGCGTCTGCCCCGGGCTCGTTGACACCTACCGCATGGAGGACGTGACCAAGCCGGGCCCGATCCGCGACATGGTAATGCGCACAACGCCGCTGGGACGCGAGGGCCACCCGGAAGAGATCGGCGAGCTGGTGGCGTTCCTCTGCGGCCCGGACGCCTCGTACATAACCGGCCAGTCGATCAACATCGACGGCGGCCGGGTGATGATTTAACTGGGCTGAAAGTCGAATTGACGAGTCGAGTGCAGAAGGAGAATGACAATGATCAAAGGACTGAGCACTGCCGGCATTTGGAGCGAGGACTTGCAGAAAAACCTGCTGCCGTTTTACCGGGACGTCATCGGCCTGTCGGTGAGCGTCGATACACCCGAGTTCGTCGTGCTGGGCAGCAATCCTCGCGGCCCTTCGGTGACCCTGGGCACGCACAGCGAGGTGAAGGGGAAGAACGCCGACCCGGCGCGCCACATGGTCGGGCTGGAGACCGACGACCTTGAGGGTGAATACCAGCGCCTAAAGGGAAAAGGCGTGGAGTTCATAAGCGAGCCGGAGAAGTTCGACCAGGTGACGGTAGTGACGTTCAAGGACCCGGAAGGGAACTACGTCCAGCTCTTGCAGTTCGCCTAGCGCTCCTGATCACTCACCCCGGGGCGGGCTAGCCCCAGGCGGTGCGGACGGCGGCGGCGGTTGCCTCGTCGGCCGGGTAGAGCGCTTCGATCGTCAATTCCGCCATCGTTATGTCCAGGGCGGTCCCAAAGGCCGTCAATGTGTTGAAGAAGCTCATCTCTTGCCCGGATACCCGAATGTTCAGCGGCACAAACAGCGGGACCTCCTCGAAGCCGGGCGGCGCAGTGGAAACTCCGGGGTAACTGCGGATCTCTTTCTCGAGCTCGACGACGACCGGATCGCCCGTAAGTACGGCCTGCCGGTGCAATTGCTCCAGCAGGTGGGCGCTGTACTCGGCGAAATTGATGATTCGGGGCGCCAGCCCGTGCGGGTGCAGGGTAATGCGCATGGCGTTCACCGGCGGGGTTAGCAACTCCGCGGACACACCTTCGCCGCTGAGGATCGTCATCGGCCTGTTTAACGAAACCACGTCCCACTGGCGATCGAAGACTACGGCCGGAAAGGGCTCCTGGCCGGCGAGGAGGCGGTCCAGCGCCTCCCGTACCGGAGACATCTCGGCGTCGTCCAGCGGCGTCTCACGATAGACCGGGGCATACCCGGCGGCCAGCAGAAGGCTGTTGCGCTCTCGCAGCGGGACGTCCAGGTGCTCTGCCAGGTCAACGACGAGCTCCCGGCTGGGGCGCGAACGCCCGGTTTCTACGAAGCTCAGGTGTCGCGGCGAAACCATCGCTTCGACCGCCAGGTCTAGCTGACTCATCCGGCGGCGTTGTCTCCAGTCGCGCAGGAGGTCGCCGATGCTGGCGGGACGAAATGCGACGGTCATACCACCATTCTACAGATGCCCTGAATCAAGTCACTTACCTCACAGGTAATCGACTTAGGGCCGACGGTGGGGCTCGATCCGCGTGGCGTGGTCGAGCGCGACGCTTACCAGCCAGGTAATTGAGATCATTCCCTTCATCGGCTGACACTATTACCTGACGAAGCAACCCGCAAAGGCAGGAGAACCGAGATGAGAGCGAACGTAGCAAAGCAGGCCCGCAACCGAGTGGCCACACACCCTCGCACGGCGAACGGTTCAATGGCGAGTATCCCCGGCAGACTTGCCACCGCCTTCTTTCGCTTGTTCGCCGGAGCGGGGAGCAGCTCGCCCCGCGGCTACCGTCGCGAGGGGTTTCCCGAGTTGGAGTTTCTCCAGACCAGCGTAGGCGGGCGATCGGAGCCGTGGAAGGGCCGTGGTCGCGAAATAGGCCAGGTATCTGGGCTTGCCCACGAAACCGCAGAGCGACGGCCTTAAGCATTACCTCCAGGGTAATTGAGATCATTCCCCAGACGTTGGATGCTCAATTGCGGAAAGCAATTCTGCACAATCGAAAGAAGGAGGGCAAGATGACTGAAGGCACGACAACCGTGGAGAGGCCGGCGAACCGCGGCGCCACTGTGGAACGGTTCGCCTACTTCTGGGCGAGTCCCGACACAGCGCTGCTCCAGGGGTCGTTCACAGAGGACGTGGCCGGATACTTCCCGGGTGACCCAGAGCCGGCGCGCGGGCCGGATGCTTACATAGCGCGAATCGGACGGTTCCTGGAACTGCTGCCAGACCTGCGGCTGGAGGTGGCGGAGTACGCAACCAACGGCGAGTTCACTTTCATCCGCTGGACGGCGACAGCGACAGGCACCAGGGGACCGTTCGAGTTCTCGGGAATGGACCGGATCCGAACGCGCGGCGAGCTCGTGTCGGAGAACATCGTGGTCTTCGACACGGCGCTCTTCCGGACGCTCTCCGGCCTGGAACCAGCATAGGAAAAGCAGAGGAAAACCAGTAACAAGAAGGAGGACTTTCATGACGCAGGCAATGACCAGAGACGTGACGGCGACCGTGGACGCGTACTTCGCGATGTAGAACCAGGAGGACACGGCAGTGCGGGCCAAGGACATCGAGGAAGCCTGGACGGAGGACGGCCGCTATTCCGACCCCGCCCGCGACGCCCAGGGACACGCGGCCCTGAGCGAGATGGTGGCGGCCGCGCGCCCCCACTTCGCGGGGCACAGTGTGAAGCAGGCGAGCGGCATCGACGCGCACCACGAGAGCATCCGCTTCGCCTGGGAGGTGGTTGGGCCGGACGGTAGCGTGGCGGTGGCGGGGATCGACGCTGGAGTACTGGCGCCGGACGGGCGGTTACGGCAGATCACCGGATTCTTCGGTGAACTGCCGCAACAGTAAGCGGCACGGCTTCGAGATCGGGGCGCTCCCGCGCGCCGGGACGCCCCGATTGGGCATCTGCGATAATCGGCCTCGTGAAGAAGGCCTCGCCTGCCCGCCGATGGTACCGCTGCGCCGACGGAGCCCTGCTGGCTATTGCCTGCGAGAACGAGGCGCAGTGGAAGGCGCTGGCGAAGTGCGTCGGGCGGCCGGAACTGTCCTACACCGGAGATTGGGCAGCGGCAAGCGCTGCACCGTATAACGGCCGCCTGGGTCGCGTGCTAGAGTCGCTGTTCCGCGAAGATGCGGCGGAGGTTTGGGTGAGGCGACTCAAGGCACAGGGAGTTCCGTCGCGCATCGAGGCGAAGGCGCCCAGAGCCGGTTCTCAATTACACGGGGCAGATTCTTAACCTGCCGGGGTATGCGATGGACACGCCTGACCCAGTGATCTTCCTCGTCACCGGCATCCCCGGCGCCGGCAAAACCACCATCGCCCGCGCGCTGGCGCAGCGTTTCCAGCGCGGCGTGCATATCGAGGCGGACCTCCTCCAGCGGATGATCGTCTCGGGCGCCGAGTGGCCGAAGCCGCCCGCGCCGAGCGGCGAGGCCGGGCGGCAGTTGCGTCTGCGGTACCGCAACGCAGCGCTCCTCGCGCGGTCGTTCTACGAGCACGGATTCACCGCGGTGATCGACGACGTGACGCTGGGAGAGCGTCTCGAGGACTACCGCGCGGACCTGGAAGGAGTGCCCTCGTACCTGGTAGTGCTGGCGCCGCGGGTAGAGGTGGTCGCTGAGCGTGACACTGGGCGCACGAAGAACGTGTTCGACACCTGGGGGTACCTCGACGGCGTGCTGCGGGAAACGATGGCCGACGTTGGGATGTGGGTGGACACGTCAGCGATGACGGTCGAGGAGACGGTGGACGAGATATTGCAACGGGTGCCAGCGGAGGGGCGGTTTACTTTGGGAGCGCTCAACACGCGGTATCGATAGAATTACCTTCGCACTCCAGATGTCGAGAACCGAGAGGACAAACATGGATTACGAACTTTCTGACGCACACAAACTGATACGCGACACGGCGAAGCGCATCGCCCGCGAGAAGGTCGCGCCGCGCTCCGCCGAGTTGGACGAAAGCGGCGAGTACCCGGAGGACCTGTTCCAAGTCTTCGCCGAAGCCGGGTTGCTGGGACTCACAATACCGGAGAAGTACGGCGGCTCCGGGGCTGGGTTCCTGGCGCTGGCGCTGGCCGTGGAAGAGACGGCGAAGTACGACAACGCCTGCTCGCTGATCCTGCTGCTATCGGCGCTCTCCACGCAACCGATCAACCTGGGCGGCTCGGAGGAGCAGAAGCAGCAGTGGCTCCCGAAGTCAGCTTCCGGCGCGATCAAGGGGGCGTTTTGCCTGACCGAGCCGAACACGGGCTCAGACGCTGCTGCTCTGGAGTCACGGGCGCGGCGCGACGGCGACGACTACGTGATCAACGGTGAAAAAGTGTACATCAGCGGCGGTTCGGTGGCTGATTTCGTCTCGTTCTTCGCGAAAACGGCGGAGGACGGCGCATCAGCGATCTCGGCGTTCGTCGTGTCAACTGATTCGCCCGGCTACTCGGTGCCGCGCTGCGACCGCAAGATGGGCGTGCTGGGTGTGCCGACTGCAAACATCCTGCTGCAGGACTGCCGCGTGTCGGCGGCGAACCGCCTGGGCGAGGAGAACAGGGGCTTCAAAACGGCGATGTTAACCCTCAACACCTGCCGACCAGTAGTGGGCGCGCGCGGGCTGGGGCTGGCGGAGGGAGCGATCGCCTACGCGCTGGATTTCGCAAAGGAACGCAAGACGTTCGGGAAGGCGCTCGTGGACCACCAGGCCATCCAGTTCATGCTGGCGGACGCTGCGATCGGCATCGAGGCTGCGCGTCACCTCGTGTATTACGCGGCCGATCTCGTTGATCAGGGAAAGTATGAGAGGCAGTACGCCCCGCACCTGTCGATCGCCAAGACGTTCGCGACGGAGCTCGCAAACAAGGTGGCGTCCGACGCAATCCAGATCCTGGGCGCCCAGGGGTACATGAAGGATCACCCGCTGGAGCGGCACTACCGCGACGCGCGGCAGCTGATGATCGTGGAGGGCACATCGCAGATACAGCGATTGGTGATCGCGCGAGCGATGATCCAGGGAGAGATCGGCTACTGGTAGGCGGTCTTCGATAGCCGGTGTCTACTCTAGGCCTTGGTCTTCGGCTTCCTGCGCCACGAACATCCTGAAGATGCTGTCGAACGACTCGCGATCCAGGACCGGGTCCCGGCCGTCGAAGGACGCGCCTTCGATGAGCATTTCCAGCAGATCGCGACCATAGGACGCGCGCGGCTTGATTCGCGGCTCGCCGTAGAGCCGCTGCACTACGTAGTCGAGGGCCCCTTCCGCCACCAGTACCTTCTTCTGCAGGCACAAGCGCCGGAGGATCTCAGTGAACTCCTGGGACTGCGGCCGAGGGGCCTCGACCTTGTAAAGGATGCGGCGAAGCAGCGAGTCATCGGCAAGCTGGCGGATGGGGATGTTGGACGCAAACAACAACTGGATCTTGAGAGGCGCGGTGAGTTTCTCGCCCGTCACGAGCATGAGGGTGTCCCAACCGCGCTCCATCGGAATCAGGAGGCGAGTGAGGAGCTCAGGTGCGGGGATTTTCTGGCGGCCAAAGTCGTCGATCACGAGCACACCCCCCTGGGCCTTGATGTGCGGCGAAGCCTGGTAAAAACGAGATTGAGGGTCGTAGGCCATGTCCAGCCCTTCTACGCCCATCTCGGCGCCCAGCACAATTGCTGGTCGGCGGACCAGCACCCATCGACGGTCGACGCGCGCTTCCTTGCCCGTGGCGTTTTCGATGTCGTCGAGGTCTTCCAGCGGTTCGTGGATCGACTGGTCGAAGACGCGGATCGTCTGCCCATACGCATAGATGGCGTAGGGGACGATGGAAAAGCCATCAAGGTCATGGGCATAGCGCTCGAGAATGCTGGTCTTACCATTTCCTGAGGGACCAAAGAAAAGGGTGGCCTTGCCGGAGTATAGGGCGCGCGCGGCCGCATCGGCGGTTTCTGATGAAAGCACAAGTTCGTTCAAAGCGCTCTTAATTCGCGAGCGGGAGAGGTCCTGCTTGTGAGTGTGCAGACGTCGCATGGCCTCCAGGTACTGCTCGGCGGTCACTGGTGCCGGGCCGGCGTAGCGGCTGCGTTCGAGTGCCTGGGCCGCGCGACCGGAGCCGCGGTCGGACAGGCGATATCGGTAGTTGCCCGTGTAGAGGTCGGATTGGCTCATCACCTCCACGAGGTGTTCCTCGACGAGGACGGAGATCAGCTGCTGAACGATGCCAGCGCCAAGCCCGAGGCGACGGATGAGTTGCGACAGTGACGGCGAGCCCGAGTAGTGGATTATTTTGAGGGTGAGGTCGACGAGGAATGCCTTGGAAAGACCAACATCGAGCAAGGTCTTGGGCTGCGCTGGCATGACGGACTGGACTTCCGGCTCTTCAACCGCTTGCACTCCGCCACTCGGAGTCGGCCTGCGCATGAACTGGGAGAACGAGTCCAGCTCATCTTCCTGCGGCACGATCTCGTCGCGGGCGCCGCCTTCGTCGACGCTGAAGGGTGACGCCGCGCGCCCGGAGGCGGCGCCGCTGCGGTCGATATGCGTGAGGGGACCCAGAGGGGAGCGCGGAGGCTGACCCGCCGGCGGGGTCGCCAGCGGGGAGTCCTCAGGCTGGTCCTGGTCAGACGTCATTTTGTGTACCTCGTCGGCTGGGCAGCCGCACTGTTGGGGCGAGTCACTACGGTTAAGACGCTGTGCGTGAGTCTCCCGTTACCTGATGCTGGGGTGTTCAGGGGGTTGTTTATGTTGACCCATCCACAATGCTGATGCTATAACCGGAGGAGAGAGATTGTGAAAATAAACACCAATGCCGCCTATAGCTTAGACGCATAACACAATGACCATACCCGACCTCGTAATCGACAGACTTCCACAGTACGCGCGGGTGCTGGCGTCACTGGACGATCAGGGGCGCGACGTTGTCAGTTCGCAAGAGTTCGCGGAGTTGCTCGGAAGACGCGGGGACGGCGCTGACCGGCCGTGGTCCGCCGCACAGGTGCGGAAGGACCTCAGCTACTTCGGGCGGTTCGGCAAGCAGGGACGCGGATATAACGTCCGCAAGCTCATGGACGAGCTCCGCAGCATCCTGGGGCTGAACCGGCAGTGGCGGATGGCGGTGGTCGGGATCGGGCGCCTGGGGCACGCCATCCTGGGATACCAGGGATTCACCCCGCAAGGGTTCCGCATCGTCGAGGGGTTCGATTCGAGCCCGCATTTGATCGGTCAGCACGTGGACGGACTCACGATCCGCAATACGGCAGACCTGGAAGCGACACTGAAGGAGACCCGGGTGGACATCGGGATCGTGGCAGTGCCGGCGGAGACGGCGCAGTCAGTGATCGACGCCTTGGTGCGCTGTGGGGTGCGTGCGATCCTGAACTACGCGCCAATTTCTGCCCGGGTGCCCAAATCCGTGCAGATACGGCACGTTGACCCGGTGCTGGCGCTACAGAGCATGACCTACTACCTGAAAGCCAGCGCGACGCTGGATTAGGTCAGCCTAGAAACTGACGAGCCACTCACCTTCGGCGGGCTGCGAGCGCTTGATCAGATCGAGATGGTCGAGGGCCAGTCCGGCGCCCAAAGCGACACACTCCAGGGGATTATCCGCGACATAGCAGGGAATCCCGATTTCGTTGGTAATGAGCCGGTCGAGGTTCCGGAGCAATCCGGTACCGCCCGTAAGGACGATGCCGCGATCGACTACATCGGAGGCGAGTTCGGGGGGAGTACGCTCCAGGACCGACCGTGCGGCGCCACAGATGGCCGCCAGGCAGTCCTGGATGGCCGCTGTGATGTCAGCCGAGCTTACAGTGATAGTGCGCGGCAGGCCGGTGATCTGGTCGCGCCCGCGGACCTGGTAAGTCATCTCGTCTTCGAGCGGGAGGGCGCTGCCGATGGCGATCTTGAGCTCCTCTGCGGTGCGGTCGCCGATGATCAGGTTGTGGCGGCGCTTCACGTAGGCGGCGATCGCGTCATCCAGCCGGTCGCCCGCCACGCGGACCGACTCCGTGACAACGATTCCGTACATCGAGATGACAGCGGCTTCCGTGCGGCCGCCGCCGATGTCCACGATCATGTGACCCTGGGGCGCGTGCACCGGAATGCGGGCGCCGATGGCGGCGGCGAGCGGCTCCGGGATGAGGTGCGCGGGCCTGCGGGCGCCTGCAGCTTCGGCGGCGTCCTGGACGGCGCGCTGCTCGACACCGGTGACCCCGGCGGGGACGCAGATCATCACTTCGGGCTTAATGAGCCCGAAGCGGCCGATGATGCGGCCGATAAAGTACCGGAGCATCGCCTCGGTGGTGACGTAGTCAGCGATCACTCCCTCGCGCATGGGGCGGATGACCTGGATGGCGCCGGGCGTGCGTCCGAGCATCTCGCGCGCCTCTGTGCCAACTGCCACGATGCTGTTGTCACGCTGGGCGACGGCGACGACGGAGGGCTCATTGATGACGATGCCTCGGCCTTTGACGTAGACAAGGACGTTCGCCGTCCCAAGGTCAACACCAATCCGTTTGCCGAACATCATGCCCTTTCGATCACAGCACCAATGCTGCGCAGCTTCTCGTCGATTCGTTCGTAGCCGCGGTCAACGTGGTAAACGTCTGTGATTTCTGTGCGACCGCGGGCAACCAGGCCAGCCAGGATAAGCGCGGCGCCGGCGCGGACATCCAGTGCGCGGACGTTGGCGCCCACCAGGGGCGTAGGCCCGCTAATGATAGCAGTGGTCGTGCCGGTAGTCACTACTTCCGCCCCCATCTTGCGCAGCTCGCTCACGTAAAGGAGGCGGTTATCGAACACGCGCTCGTGGAGGTAGCTAACCCCCTCGGCCTGGGTGAGAAGCACCGCCATCGGCGCCTGCAGGTCAGTGGCGAGGCCGGGGTACGGGAGGGCCTGCACCGCCACCGCCGTCATCTTCTCAACTCCCCGCACGCGAATCAGGTCATCCTTCGTTTCGACGCTGACACCCGATTCAGCCAGCTTTGAGGTGAGCGAAATAAGGTGCTCAGGATTGGTGCGGCGGACCTCGACGTCGCCGCCCGTGATCGCCGCGGCGATTGCGAAAGTGCCGGCCTCCAACCGGTCCGGAATGATCGCGTAGTCGGTCCCGTGAAGCTTCTCAATCCCATCAATTACGACGATCTGGGTGCCCGCGCCGGAGATCTGAGCGCCCATCGTGCGCAGCATCTCCGCCGTGCTCGTCACCTCCGGCTCGCTCGCCGCATTGACGATGGTCGTGCGGCCGCGCGCCGTTACCGCGGCGAGCATCAGGTTCTGG
>Ga0210379_10000377_pt1 | contig 14231 bp, 11 predicted proteins | sample PLMedo_2_FD_155468 | JGI IMG/M metagenome (GOLD analysis project Ga0210379, IMG submission 155468) | Groundwater sediment microbial communities from an aquifer in East River, Colorado, USA - PLM4_32_coex redo | ecosystem: Environmental > Terrestrial > Soil > Riparian zone | place: USA: East... | reverse complement strand
GCTCCTTGGCCAGGCAGCGCGCGACGAGATTGTCGAGCCGCTTCGGGATGCCGGGGACGAGTTCCGACGGACGCCGCGGCGGCGTGTGGAGTATCTGATAGGTCAGATCGTGCTCGCCGCTGGTCTCGAACAGCTCGTGCCCGGTCAGCAGGTAGAAGGCCACTGCGCCCACCGAGTAGATGTCCGAGCGCGCGTCTGCGTCGCCGGGATTGCGCACGCGCTCCGGCGACATGTAGAGCGGCGTGCCCAGCACCTTCTGGAACTGGGTGATGTCGCGCGACTGGCGCCCGCCCACCTCCTTCACCATCCCGAAGTCGAGGACCTTCACCAGATCGTGCTCGCCGCCGCGCAGGCACAGCATGATGTTGCCGGGCTTGATGTCACGATGCACCAGACCGCGGCCGTGCGCTTCGCGCAGCGCGGCGCAGACCTGCTTCAGCACGTGCAGCACGCGCGAGACCGGCATGGGGCCGTGGACCGCGACCAGCTTGTCGAGCGTCTCGCCTTCCAGGTACTCCATCACGTAATAGAACAGCCCTTCGCGCGTGCGGCCATAGTCGTAGATCTCGATGGTGTTGGGATGCGTCAACTGGCTCGCGAGCTGCACCTCGCGCTGGAAGCGCGCGACGATCTCGTCGGAGGCGAGGTGCGGTTTCAGCATCTTGAGGGCGGTCGGGCGCTTGAGCAACGCGTGGCGCGCCAAGTACACCTTGCCCATGCCGCCGTCGCCGATTTCCCGCTCGAGTCGGTACTGGCCGATCACCTGCGCCTCGCCGACCTGCCGGCGCAGCCGTTGCACTATGACGGTCGACCACAGCACGATGGCCACCGCCATGACGACCAGCGTGAGGAGCAGCGTCGCCGCCAGATTCAGGTAGCCGAGCGGAGCATAGGCTTCTTCCGCGCCGACCTCGATCGCCAGTCCCATGTCCAGGTCGGCGAGCCATTTCCAGGCGCCGACAACTTCGGCGCCGCGGTAGTTGCGGTACGGTTCGAGGATGACGCCCTGCCGCTCTTCGGCGCTGTCCTTGCTCCGGCCCGCGATGGCGAGCGCCGCCAGTCGCGTGAGGGGCCGTGCCGCCAGCTCCAGATCCGGCTTGTGCCCGGTGGTAAGATCGCCGCCGGGGTCGCGCACCTGCACCCGGAACGCCGCTTGGGTTTCTCCCGCCGCAATCAGCCCGGCACGGCGCAGTGCATCGGGAAAACGGCTTTCCGACAGCATCAGGCCGGCCTCGTCGAAGGCATAGACTTCGCCCGTCCGACCGGGGCGGACCACGTCGAGGATGCCGGCAAACTGCGCGTCGGCGGGGTGCGCAAAGCCGAGGGCGGCGATGACTTCGCCCCGCTCGCCGCGCACCGGTGCCTCGAACCATACCACGGGCCGTGCGGAAGATGCGGCGGCGGCGCCTTCGATACGGTCGCGCTCGGGATAGGGCCGGATGAAGCGGGCGTCGCCCTTGAACACCGGCGCCAGGCGCGGAAAGAAACCGGCGGCATTGACCTTGCGCCCCGAGTACTCGCGGATCTGCGTGGCGAGCACCCGTCCCGCCGGGTCGATTACATTGAACGCTTCTGCCCCGGCCTCATTGAGGACGGGCGCGAGCAGCGCCGCAAGCTGCACCCGGGACGGTGATGACCATAGCGCCTGGCCGCTGCCCGCCGTGCGCTGGGCCACCGCGACCAGCTCCCCCACCTGCCGCCGCACGCGGGCATCCTTCGCCCACGACCCGGCGTCCGCCTTCTTCTCGTCCGTCCACAACCGCAGCGCCTTGATCTGCGCATCGAGCATGGTTTGCAGCCCGGCGGTGCGGATGTCCTGCAGCGAGTGCTTGATTCCGCCATGGACCCAGAAGCCGAGCACCACCAGGGCGAACGCCGTCACCAGCGCGATGGCGTTGAGCCGCGCGTTTGCGGCGATCACCCGGCGCGCGAGGGCACCGACCGGATCCTCGCCGCCCGCGCGCACGCTGTCGGCCTGCCCGCCGCCCGGCGTCTTTATTGCGGCAGCTTCGTGGCGTAATTCTTCCGGCATGGCTGGAAGATGATACCTGTGGGCATGCGGCGGATAGCCGCGAAAAGTGGTGGGCCCTGTTGGACTCGAACCAACGACCAAGGGATTATGAGTCCCCTGCTCTAACCAACTGAGCTAAGGGCCCGCGGCCGCTATTTTACGGGGTTGGTCGGCCCTTGTCCGTTCACGCGATGACGTGCACGATAAAGAATAGCGGCCTTTGACACCACCACGGGAAGACTCATGGAACTTCGGTCTCAAGTCAAAATCAGCGACTGGATCGGCAGGACGGAAAGTCGCGCCGACGTCATCACCGCGTGGCCCATTGCCGCGCTCAACGCGACGCTCGATTACGAGGCGGCGGAGCCCGCGCCGGGGGACGCCGTGCCGCCCGGCTGGCACTGGCTGTATTTTCTCGAGGCGAAGCGTGCAGGCGAACTCGGTCACGACGGCCACCCGCGGCGCGGCGGATTCCTGCCGCCCGTCGCGCTGCCCCGCCGCATGTGGGCGGGCGGCCGCATCGAGTTCAGGCAGCCGTTGCGCATCGGGGACCGGGTGCGGCGGGACTCGACCCTGTTGAGCGTCGAGCACAAGCAGGGCCGCAGCGGCGACCTGGTGTTCGTCACGGTGCGCCACGAAGTCTCCGCCAACGGTACCGTCGCCCTCAGCGAGGAGCACGACATCGTCTACCGCGAGGCCGCGAAGCCGGGCGACCAGCCGGTTGCCGGCAAGCCCGCTCCCGCCCGCGCCGCCTGGCAGCGCGCGCTTACCGCGGACCCGGTGCTGCTGTTTCGCTATTCGGCTCTGATCTTCAACGGCCACCGCATCCACTACGATCTGGACTACGCGCGGCAGGAAGAGCACTACCCGGGCCTGATCGTGCACGGGCCGCTGCAGACCACGCTGCTGCTCGACCTGTGCCGGCACCACGCTTCCCGCCCGGTGCGGCGCCTGGAGTACCGCGCGCTGCACCCGCTATTTCACACCGAGCGCTTCACGGTGAACGGGAATCCCGCCGCCGACGGATCGAGCGCGGAACTCTGGACTGCGAATGCCGCCGGTTTCATCGCCATGGCGGGCACGGCGCAGTTCTGAGCAGGAATTTGCCGGGCTGCACCCGGCAAATTCCTGAATGGAAATTCTACAGAAGAAAGGGCCGGTTTTTCATCAGGGTTAGCCGGCTGCGAAGCATGCCGTGGCCGATAACGCCGCATCGTGCGACGACATCCCGGCAAGCATGATTCCGGCTAACTTTCCTGGTCGAGGAAGCTGCGCAGCCGCTCGGAGCGCGAGGGGTGGCGGAGCTTGCGCAGCGCCTTGGCTTCGATCTGGCGGATGCGTTCGCGGGTAACGTCGAACTGCTTGCCAACCTCTTCCAGCGTGTGGTCGGTGTTCATCTCGATGCCGAAGCGCATCCTCAACACCTTCGCTTCGCGCGGGGTGAGGGTGTCCAGCACGTCCTTGGTTACGCCGCGCAGGCTCGCGTACACCGCCGCCTCGTTCGGCGCGACGGTGGACTGGTCCTCGATGAAATCGCCGAGGTGCGAGTCGTCGTCGTCGCCGATCGGCGTCTCCATCGAGATCGGCTCCTTGGAAATCTTGAGGATCTTGCGGATCTTGTCCTCCGGCATCTCCATCTTCTCGGCCAGCAGAGCGGGATCCGGCTCCTGCCCGGTCTCCTGCAGGATCTGGCGCGAGATGCGGTTCATCTTGTTGATGGTCTCGATCATGTGCACCGGGATCCGGATCGTCCTGCCTGGTCGGCGATCGAGCGCGTGATCGCCTGGCGGATCCACCACGTGGCGTAGGTCGAGAACTTGTAGCCGCGGCGGTATTCGAACTTGTCCACCGCCTTCATCAGGCCGATGTTGCCTTCCTGGATGAGATCGAGGAACTGCAGGCCGCGGTTGGTGTATTTCTTGGCGATCGAGATCACCAGCCGCAGGTTGGCTTCCGTCATCTCGCGCTTCGCCCGGCGCGCTTTCGCCTCGCCGGTCGACATCTGGCGGCTGATCTCTTTCAGCTCCTTGATGGGAATGCCGACGCGGTCCTGCAGCGCGAGCAGCTTCTGCTGTTTCTCGACGATCGCCGGCTCGAAGCGCTCGAGCGCCTCGCTCCACGGGCGGCGCGCGTCGATCTCGCCCTTGATCCAGCGCAGGTTGTTTTCCTTGCCCGGGAATTCCTTGATGAAATGCGGGCGCAGCATGCCGGACTTTTCCACGCACAGATGCATGATGCTGCGCTCGTAGCTGCGCACTTCCTCCACCAGCCTGCGCACGGAATCGCACAGCGCTTCGATCTGCTTGGCGCCGAAGCGGATCTTCATCAGCTCGACGGTGATGGCATCGCGCGACTGCAGATAAGCTCGGCTGCGCGAGCCGTTGCGCCCAAGGGCGCGGATCATGCGGGCGTAGAGCGAGCGGATCACGGCCAGGCGCTTCAGCGCATCGGCCTTGAGCTTCAGCTGGTCGGCGGTCTGCACGGCGGCGCCTTCCTCGTCCTCTTCTTCGGCAGCCTCGAGCTCTTCCTCGATGTCCTCTTCTTCCTCGACAACCTCCTTGATCGGCTCGCCCTTGGCATGGGGGTCGATCAGCCCGTCTATCACTTCGTCGACGCGGGTCTCGTCCCTTTCGATCTTCTCGGCGAGCGCCAGGATCTCGGCAATCGTCGTCGGGCAGGCGGAGATCGCCTGGATCATGTGGCGCAGCCCGTCCTCGATGCGCTTGGCGATCTCGATCTCACCCTCGCGCGTCAACAACTCCACCGATCCCATCTCGCGCATGTACATGCGCACCGGATCGGTGGTGCGGCCGAACTCGGAGTCCACGGTGGAGAGCGCCGCCTCCGCCTCCTCGACTGCTTCCTCGTCGGCGACCGGGGGCGTTGATTCCGACATCAGCAATGTTTCGGCATCCGGCGCTTCGTCGTAGACCTGGATGCCCATGTCGTTGATCATGCTGATCACGTTCTCGATCAGCTCGGCATCGAGCATGTCGTCAGGCAGATGGTCGTTGATCTCGGCGTAGGTGAGGTAGCTGCGCTCCTTGCCGAGCACGATCAGGTTCTTCAGCCGCGTGCGCCGCGCCTCGGCATCGGCCGGGGACAGCTCGCGACGCTCGAATTCCTTGACCAGCGCCCGTTCCTTGGCGGTGAGGCCGCGCGTGGAGCGCTTGCCCCCGGTCTTGGCCTTGGCCTTGGCAATACGCTCGTCAAGCAGCGCCTTCTTCAGCGCCGCCTTGTCCATCTTCTGCGGCACCTTGCCCGGCTTGGCCGCCACTGCCGCGCCCTTGGGCAGCGGCTGCCTGGCGGCATGCAGGTCCTTCGGGGCCGGCTTGGCTTTCAGCGCTGCCTTGGCGTGCTTCGGGGCCGGTTTTGCCCTGGATCTGGCCGCCGCTTTTGCCTTGGCCCGGGGCTTCTTGCCCGCCACGGCCTTCGCTTTCGCCTTCGTTTTCTTCGATTTCGTCATCTTGCTGTTCCTGTCTGGATTCCGGCGCCAAAAAAGCCGCGGATTATACCCTTGTTCGACCGCCGCCACACCCGAAAGTTACGAGTCAACCAATTGTCCCGTAAGCAATTTCTGAGCCAGCTAGGCATACTTCGTAAACGTGATAGATGGGGTTGCAGGGCTAACACTTCAATCGGCGGGTTCATTCAGATCTCGGCACGGCTACCGGTCGTCGCCCTCTTCAGCTCGTCTAGGCGCCGTGACACCTCCTGGAAGCGTTGACGCTCGTCTTCACTGCGCTGACCACTATTCAGCCGCTCAAACTCGCTACTGACGCTCTTCAGCTCCAGTTGATTGAACGCGCCGGTCATGTCGGCTTGCGCAGAGGCTTCATCGATTGAGGCCATAGCGTCGGACGCGACTTCCTGATAGAGGTCGGCATATTGCTTATCGCGCGTGGCCTCGTACAGCTTGCCCGACGTATCCGCGCCGGTTTCTAGCACAGTATCGACGAGCGCGGCCACTGCGGCGAGTTCCGGCGCGCCTAGTAGTGCCCGCTGCCCGGCGGTCAGCTTGCCGGCGCAAATCGGATTGGAAACGAGCGCCCGTAGTACTTGCCTGGCGAGGGGGGTGACCGGCTTGCGCGGAACCCGCGGCGGTTCGGGTGACCGGGCCCTAGCGTCCGCGGCCCCGCTCAACTCGCACAACTGGGCAACTTCCTCGGGCGACAACCTGGTTTTCTCCGCCAGCTCCCGCACGAGTTGCATTCTCAGCGCATTCGGCTGCATCAGTTTCAACAGCGGCTTCGCCTCATGCACGCACTTCGCGCGCCCTTCGGCCGTGGACAGGTCCACGCGCCCGGTCAGTTCGTTGATCAGGAAGCGGGACAACGGCACGGCGCCCTTGTCGAGGAGCGTTTCGAACGCGCTCTTGCCATGCTGGCGCACGAAGGTGTCCGGGTCCTCGCCCTCGGGCAGGAACAGGAACTTCAATTGCTTGCCGTCGGCGAGAAATGCCAGGCTGTTTTCCAGCGCGCGCCACGCGGCCTTCCGCCCGGCGTTATCGCCGTCGAAGCAGAACACGATCTCGTCGGTTTGCCGCAGCAGCTTCTGCACGTGCAGCGGCGTCGTCGCGGTGCCCAGCGTCGCGACCGCGTATTCAACGCCGGACTGCGCGAGCGCGACCACGTCCATGTAACCCTCGACCACCACCGCGCGGCCGGCGTCGCGGATCGCCCGCCGTCCCTGGTAGAGGCCATAGAGCTCGCGCCCCTTCTCGAATACCGGCGTCTCGGGCGAATTGAGATACTTGGGCTCGCCGTCACCGATGACGCGACCGCCGAAGCCGATCACGTTGCCGCGCACGTCCACGATCGGGAACATGACCCGGCCGCGGAACACGTCGTAGCGCTTGCCATCCTCCTTCTGCTTTACCAGGCCCGCGCTGGCGAGCATCGGCCCGTCGTAATCGGTGAACGCCGCCGCGAGGTTCTGCCACTCGTCCGGGGCGTAACCAATGCCGAAGCGCTTGGCGATGTCGCCGGACAGGCCGCGCTTCTTGAGGTAGGCGATGGCCTGCGGCGCGTCCTTCAACTGGTTGCGGTAATGCTGCGCGGCCCGCAGCAGGACTTCGTGGAGGGTCTCGCCCTGCTCCGCCCGGCGCCGCTCGTTCTCCGAGCGCTGCTCTTCCGGCACTTTCATGCCCACGCCTTGTGCCAGGTCCTTCACCGCTTCGACGAAACCCATGCCGCCGTATTCCATCAGGAAGCCGACCGCGGTGCCGTGCGCGCCGCAGCCGAAGCAGTGATAGAACTGCTTGGTGGGAGAAACCGTGAAGGAAGGCGATTTCTCGCTATGGAACGGGCAGCACGCGGTGTAATTGGCGCCGGCGCGCTTCAGCTTCACGTAGCGGTCGATCACCTCGACGATGTCGACGCGGCCGAGGAGGTCTTGAATGAACGACTGCGGAATCATGCGCGCAAGGGATAATGTGTGAAATATACAACCGGCATGTCGATAGCGCGCATGATTTACGGCTAGAAGTATAGCGCCGTATCGGACAAAGCCAGAAGAAGTAACAGACTTCGGGGCGAGGACTGCATCAGCAAGCAACTACCTTGCCAAGCCCGAGTATTGAACGCCTGCAGGTGGTGCTTACAGGACGGGCTGCACCGATGCTTGTCAGCTCGAAAGTTTCGCCTTTACCAGCGCCGACACTTTGCTCATATCAGCCCGTCCTGCGAGCTTGCCCTTGAGGGCGCCCATCACTTTGCCCATGTCGGTCGGGCCCTTGGCGCCGGCCGCCGCGATCGCTTCGGCCACCGCAGCCGCAATTTCGGCATCGGACAGCGCCTGCGGCATGTACGTCTGCAGTAGGTCCAGCTCGAACTGCTCGTTCTGCACCAGGTCCTGCCGCCCGCCCTTCTCGAACTGGACGATCGCCTCGCGCCGCTGCTTGATCATCTTGTCGATGACGGCCACGACGTCGGCGTCGGCGAGATCCTTGCGCTCGTCCACTTCGCGCTGCTTAAGCGCCGCGAGCAGCAGCCGCAGCGCGTCGCGGCGGCGCGCATCGCCGCTGCGCATGGCGGCTTTGACGTCGTCGTTGATGCGGGCCTTCAGGGACACAAAAGCAGGATTGAGCTATTAGGATTGAGGATTGAGTTGGGCTCCAGGATTCGACGGGGGAAACAAAACAGGCTGCCGGCATTCGCCGACAGCCCTCTCAGTCCTCAGTCCTCAATCCTGTATGCTGCTCTTAAAACATCCGCGGCGGCAGCAGTTGGGCGCGCAACTTCTTGTGATGGCGCTTGATCGCGGCGGCGAGCTTGCGTTTGCGTTCCGTCGTCGGCTTCTCGTAGTACTCGCGGGCGCGCAATTCGGTGAGCAGGCCCGTCTTTTCCACGGTGCGCTTGAAGCGGCGCAGTGCCGCTTCGAACGGCTCGTTTTCCTTGACTCGCACTGTCGTCATGAATAACCCTGAGTGAATTGGGAAAACCTGTATTATATCAAGCCTCAAGACACTTTGCCAGACAAACTGACGTGTTGGTCCTGGGCATCGAAACCTCCTGCGACGAGACCGGAGTCGCGCTCTACGACGGCGAGCGCGGACTGCTCGCGCATGCCCTTCACACGCAGGCGCAGCTGCACGCCGACTATGGCGGCGTGGTGCCGGAACTCGCCTCGCGCGACCACGTGCGGCGCCTGCTGCCACTGACCCGCGGCCTGCTCGAAGAGACCGGTTGCCGCCTGGACCAGCTCACCGCGGTGGCCTACACCGAGGGTCCGGGACTGGCCGGCGCCCTGCTGGTGGGCGCGGCGACAGCGCACGGCCTCGCCCGCGCGCTCGGCATCCCGGCGCTCGGCGTGCACCATCTCGAGGCGCATCTGCTCTCACCCCTCCTGTCCCGGCCCGCGCCGGTATTCCCGTTCGTTGCCCTGCTCGTCTCCGGCGGCCATACGCAGCTGATGCGCGTTGCCGCGGTCGGCGACTACGAGCTGCTGGGGGAAACGCTGGACGACGCCGCCGGCGAAGCGTTCGACAAGACTGCCAAGCTGCTCGGGCTCGGCTATCCGGGCGGGCCCGCGCTCGCCAGGCTCGCCGCCAGCGGCACGGCGGGCCGCTTCAAGCTGCCGCGACCGATGATGGCGAGCGGCGACCTCGATTTCAGCTTCAGCGGGCTCAAGACGGCGGTGCTGACGGCCATCAAGGACCGGGCGATCGATGCAGCCGCCCGCGCCGATCTTGCCGCCGAAATTGAGACAGCGATCGCGGACGTGCTGGCGGCCAAGGCATTCGCCGCGCTCAAGCGCACCGGGCTAGCACAGTTGGTGGTGGCGGGCGGCGTCGGCGCCAACCTGACCCTGCGCGCCAGGCTGAACGTCGGCGCCCGTGCGCGCGGCGCCCAGGTGTTCTATCCCGAACTGGAGTTGTGCACCGACAACGGCGCCATGATCGCCTTCACCGCGGCGTTGCGAATGCAACGCGACCCGTCACTCGTCACCCGTCACTTGTCACCGGGTTTTACAGTGCGGCCGCGCTGGGAACTCCAGACGCTGGCTGCCGCCGGTTAGCCCGGAGAATTCCTGCCGCGGCCGCCGATCCTGCTTTCGGTCCCCGCCAGAAGGTTGCGGATGTTGGTCCGGTGGCGCCACACCAGCAGGAGCGAGATCGCCGTCACCCCGAGCGCCGGCTCCAGCGCAAAGCGGTTCATGCCGTAGAGCAGGAACGAAAAGAAGGGCGCAAAGGCAGCCGCGACCAGCGCCGCGAGCGAGGAGATGCGAAAGAAGAAGGCGATGATGCCCCACGTCGCGATCGCGCCGGCGGCGAGCCACGGATCGAGCGCGAGGAGCACGCCCACCGCGGTGGACACGCCCTTGCCGCCTTCGAAACGGAAATAGAGCGGCCACAGGTGGCCTACCACCACCGCAACCGCCGCCGCCGCGACCGCCACAGGATCCCCGACGACGTGCTGCTGCGTCAGCGCCACCGCGAACCAGCCCTTGAACGCGTCGCCGAACAGGGTCAGCACGGCCGCCGCCTTCCTTCCCGTGCGCAGCACGTTGGTCGCGCCCGGGTTGCCGGACCCGTAGCTGCGGGGGTCGGGCAGCCCAAAAGCACGGCTCACCAGCACGGCAAACGAGATTGAGCCGATCAAATACGCGACGAGTATGGTGACCGCCAGGTTCATGGGAATTCAGTTCTACCGCGGCTGGAAGCCGCCGCGAGGGATTACAGTTCGACCGCGGCTGGAAGCCGCGACTACAATAGCGCACATTCTATCCGACCCGCGCAGCCGAGGGTTGAGTGTCGAGGATTGAGTGTCGAGGGACGAGAGTCGAGGGAAGAGAACGTGATAGAGCGTATTCCCCTCGACACCTGACACTCGACACCCGACACCCGACACTCGTCACTCGTCACTTACTCTGAATGGACACGATTTTCATATCCGATTTCCGCCTCGACATCCTGGTCGGCGTCTACGACTGGGAAACCCGGGTGCCGCAAAAGGTGCAGTTCGACCTCGAGATCGGTCTGCCGGGGCGGACAGCCGGGCACACCGACAAGCTCGCTGACACCATAGACTACGCGGCCGTGGTGCACCGCATCGAGGCCAGCCTGGGGCAGGAGCACTTCAGCCTGCTTGAAAAACTTGCCGAGCACATCGCCGCGCTCATCATGCGCGATTTCAAGTCGCCATGGGTCAAGGTCAGTGTCACCAAGCTTGCGGCACTAAAGAACGTCAAACGGCTGGGCGTCACCATCGAAAGAGGAACGAAAGCGTGATAGGTGATATGTGATAGGTGACGGGTGTTGAAAGCCGCGCGCAGCGCGGGCCTCTTATCACTTATCACTCGTCACTTATCACGCATCACCCCCGGGGGTGATGCTTGGCATGCAGTTGTTTCAGCCGCTCCCGCGCCACGTGGGTATAGATCTGCGTCGTTGAGATGTCGGAGTGGCCGAGCAGGAGTTGCACGACGCGCAGGTCGGCGCCGTGATTGAGGAGATGCGTGGCAAATGCGTGGCGCAGCGTGTGCGGCGATATCGGCTTCTTCAGCCCGGCCTGCAGCGCGTAGCGGCGCAGCAGGTGCCAGAACGACTGCCGGGTCATTGCGCCCCCCTGGGCCGTGACGAACAGGTCGTCGCTCGCCCGGCCGCGCAGCAAATCCGTCCGCGCTCCCTTGAGGTAGCGCTGGATCCAGTCGAGCGACTCCTCGCCCAGCGGCACCAGCCGCTCCTTCGAGCCTTTGCCCATGACGCGCACGACGCCCATGTCCTGGCTCACCTGCGACAGATTGAGCGAGACCAGCTCCGAGACGCGCAGGCCGCTCGCGTACAACGTTTCGAGCATCGCCCGGTCGCGCAGACCGAGCGCTTGCTCCACGCGCGGCGCCGCAAGCAGGCTTTCCACGTCTTCCTCGGTCAGGCTCCTCGGCAGGCCGCGCGGCAGCTTGGGCGCGTCAATCCTGAGCGTGGGATCGCTCTTTACCTTGCCCTGCCGCAGGCAATAACGAAAGAAGCGCTTGAGGCTGGAAAGCAGCCGCGCCGCACTTGATGCGCGCGTCTTCCTTCTGAACTGGTGACCGAGATAGGCCTGAATATCGGCAACGTTTCCCTGGAGGAGTTTCTTGCCGTGCTCGGCTTCGAGCCATGTGGCGAACTGACTCAGGTCACGGCGGTAGGCATCGAGCGTATTACGCGCGAGCCCGTCCTCGAGCCACAGCGCGTCGCAGAATTCATCTATTAGGCCAGCGGATTTATCGACGGTCATCTCAAATCGATGCATCTGCAGAATCTGGAACTGCCAAATGGTGAGCGGTAAGCGGTGAGCGGTGAGTGGAAAACATGGCGGTTTGGCCGTAGCCGCTCACTGCTTACCGCTCACTGCTCACCCCTTCGTGCCGAAGCAACCAGCGCTTGATCTCGATCCCCGGGCCGCGCCGCATACGCATGAAACCGCCGATTCCGCCGCTGCCCAACACGCGATGGCAGGGAATGACGAGCGGAATGCGGTTCGCACCACAGGCGCCACCCACCGGGCGCGGCGCAGTGCGCAACCGCCGCGCAACGTCCAGGTACGTGAGCGTCCTGCCGCTCGGAATGGCGCCGATCGCGCGCCACACCCGGCACTGGAAATCAGTGCCGCGGTAGCCGAACGGCAGGTTGAAGCGGTATTCGGGATCGTCGAGATAGCGCTCGATCTGCCTGCAGACACGCTCGGCGAGGCGGTCGAGCGGATCCAGCGTTGCGGCGCCCTTGGGCAGGTACTCGATGTGGGTCAGAGACTCGCCCGCCGTGTGGATGCCGAGCACGGCAAACGGTGTAGCCATGCGCGCGGCACAGATATCAAGCAGGGGCGGCGGTGTCCGCACGGCGCATTTTCTGCAGGACGATCGCGATAACGATCAGCGCAACACCAATATAGTCGAACAGCGGTTTCGGGTAAACCAGGGCCAGCCCCGCGGCAATGAGCAGCCAGCGCTCGGGGCTCGTCGTCCTGCGGAACAGCCAGCCCTGCACGCCTGCCGCAAGCGCCGCGATGCCGATCATCGCCGTCACGCACACCAGCGCTATATCCGCGACAGAGGCGTTGGCGAGCGCCTTGAACGACCCCATCAACAGCAGGCCGAGGCCGGCCGGGTCGAGCACGAACATGAACGGCACCAGGAACGCCGGCATGGTGTATTTCCACGACTGCAGCGTAGTCTTGTACGGGTCACCGCCAGTGATCGCGGCCGCGGCGAACGGCGACAGCGCGGTCGGGGGCGAAACCTCGGACAGCACCGCGTAATAGAAGATGAACATGTGCGCCGCGAAATCCGGCACACCGAGGGCGATCAACGCGGGCGCCGCAATCACCGCGCAGATGATGTAGGACGCCGTCACCGGCACGGCGAGCCCCACGATCCAGACGATGAGCGAGGTGAAGATCGCGGTGTAGAGCAGCTTAACGTCGTGCACCAGCGCCTTCGTGGCTTCCACACCGACCGCCGACAAAAGTCCCATGGTGCCCTGGGTAAGCGATTCCGCGTAGCCGATCACGATCGAGCTGAACTTGAGCCCCAACCCGGTCAGCGTCACCACGCCCACGATGATGCCTGCCGCGGCGCAGGTAGCCGCGACGTTGAGCACGCCGACCGAGCCGGTTTCGAGCGCCTTCACGAGCTTCGCCGGCCACTGTCGCCACTCGGGCCGGATGAAGGCGGCGGCAACAAGTGCCAGCGCCCCGGCCGGCACCGCCCATGAAAGCGCGTCGGTATGGAAACGGCCCCTGACCGCCGAGTAGATCACGCACGCAGCGATCACGACGACGATGAAGAGGATCATCTGGCGCCGGCTCATCAGCGCGCAGTCGGGATGCAGCGCGCTGGTGACGAACGCCACCATGGTTGCCCAGAACACCGCCGCCACCGGCGAGAAGCCGAGCAACATGAAGACGATGATCGCGACCAGCGACAGGAAGTGGAAACCGAACTGCTTGGTGAGGTTCCAGAGAGTTTCCGCCTTGTCGAACGGCACTTGTTTCATTCCGAACTTACGCGCGTCGAGCTCGACCATGAGGAACAGCGCGAAATAGTAGAGGCAAGTCGGAATAGTCGCCATCAGGATCACGTCGAGATAGGAGATCTTGAGGAATTCGGCAATGAGGAATGCCGCCGCGCCCAGCACCGGCGGCGAAATGATCGCGCCGAGCCCTCCAGCCGCGAGCAGCCCGCCCGCGGCGTCCTTGCCATAGCCCGCCTTGGCGAGCATGGGGTAAGCGACGGTGCCGAGCGTGACGGTGGTGGCGACACCGCTGCCCGAGGGCCCGCCCAGCAGGAACGAGGACAGCACGATGGTGCGCCCCGCGCCGGTCGGCTTGCCGCCCATCGCGGTGAAGGAGAAGTCGATGAAGAATTTGCCCGCCCCGGAGAGCTGCAGGAATGCGCCGTAAATGGTGAACAGGATGATGAGCGAGGAGGAGACGTCCACCGGCACGCCGAAGATCCCCTCCAGCGTCATGTACATGTGGCCGACGAGCCGCGAGACGTCGTAGCCGCGGTGCGTCCACGGCTCGCCCAGGTGCGGGCCGAGCATCGCATAGGCAACGAACAGCACGCAGATGAACGGCATGATCCAGCCGGTTCCACGTCGCGCCGCTTCCAGTACCAGCAACGTCAGGATCACGCCGAACACCATGTCCAGGTTGGACGGGATGGTGCTGCGGTCGGTGAAATTATCGCCGCCGAGGAGACCGTAGCCGATGACGATGAGCGAAAGCACCACTGCAAT
>Ga0210379_10000375_pt1 | contig 14240 bp, 10 predicted proteins | sample PLMedo_2_FD_155468 | JGI IMG/M metagenome (GOLD analysis project Ga0210379, IMG submission 155468) | Groundwater sediment microbial communities from an aquifer in East River, Colorado, USA - PLM4_32_coex redo | ecosystem: Environmental > Terrestrial > Soil > Riparian zone | place: USA: East... | reverse complement strand
ATCGTCAAGCGCCTCCTGCTCCACGTCGAACGGACGCCCAGCGCCATCTCCGCCTTCATCGCCCGCATCGACGAAAAAGCCCTGGCCGAGAAGCGCGCCGTCAGCGAGCGGCTGGTGATCGACCTGGTCGATTCCGAGACCGGTCGAGACCCCTGATATTCGCTCTTCCTTCATGGAACTGCGCGATCTTGGGGCTATGGGCCGCGCCGGCGCGCCATGACAGAGACCGAAAGTTTCTTTACTCTCAAGAGGCAAGAGAGTGAGTGACATGACCAGACCCACGCTTCGGGAAGTCGGCGGCCAGCCGGGTGGCCCGCCCAACGAGGTCCCCGCACCGACCGGCGATACTGCCCGGGCGGCTCCCGTCCTGATCCCGGCGATCCCTGCCGATTCGCCGGGCCGCTTCATCAACCGCGAATTGTCCTGGCTCGCGTTCAACCGTCGCGTGCTCGAGGAAGCGCAGAACATGCGCCACCCCGTGCTCGAGCGCTTGCGCTTTCTCTCCATCTCGGCGTCGAACCTCGACGAGTTCTACATGGTCCGCGTCGCGGGGCTCAAAGGCATGGTCAACGCGGGCATCGCTTCGTTCTCCGACGATGGCTTGACGCCCGCCCAGCAGCTCTCGCGCGTCGACGCAATGGCGACAGAGCTGATCGCCGATCAGCAGAAAACTTGGCGCGAGCTGCGCACCTCACTCGCCAGTGTCGGCATCCGCGTCGTCGAACCCGATGCCTTGTCGCGCGAGGACCGCACCTGGCTCGACCAGGAATTCACCGACCAGATCTTCCCCGTTCTCACGCCGCTCGCGATCGATCCCGCGCATCCGTTCCCGTTCGTTCCGAATCTCGGCTTCGTGATGGCCTTGCACCTGACTCACAAGGCCGACGGGAAGGCGCTCACCTCGCTTCTTCCGATCCCCTCGCAGCTGCAGCGCTTCGTGCGGCTTCCCGATCGCGGCGAAAGGAAGGCGCGCTTCCTCACGCTCGAAAGCGTCATCGGGATCTATCACGACAAGCTCTTCCCCGGGCACGCGGTCGCGGCGAGCGGTACCTTCCGCATCCTGCGCGACAGCGACATCGAAGTTGCCGAAGAAGCCGAAGACCTTGTGCGCCTGTATGAGACGATGCTGAAGCGCCGCCGCCGCGGTTCGGTCATTCGGCTCGAGTTCAGCGCCCACATGCCGCGTGATCTGCAGCGCTTCATCGGCGATCATCTGAATATCGGCGGCCGCGAGCCCTTCAGCGTCGACGGACTCTTGGGCCTCGACGAGACGAAGGAGCTCATCCTGGATGAGCGCCCCGATCTGCTATTCCAACCCTTTGGCTCGCGCTTTCCCGAACGCATCCGCGACCACGGCGGCGATTGCTTCGCCGCGATCAAGGCCAAGGACCTCATCGTCCACCATCCGTTCGAGAGCTTCGACGTAGTGGTCCAGTTCCTGCGTCAGGCCGCGGCTGACCCCGATGTCGTCGCGATCAAGCAGACGCTTTACCGCACGAGCAAGGACAGCCCGATCGTGCGCGCGCTCATCGAGGCCGCGGAAGCAGGTAAGTCCGTAACCGCGCTCGTCGAGCTGAAAGCGCGTTTCGATGAGGAAGCCAATATCCGCTGGGCGCGCGATCTCGAGCGCGCCGGCGTGCAGGTCGTCTACGGTTTCGTCGATCTCAAGACGCACGCGAAGGTCAGCTTCGTCGTCCGCCGCGAAAGCGGCAAGCTCAGGAGTTACGTGCATTTCGGCACCGGCAACTATCACCCGGTGACCGCGAAGATTTACACCGACCTGTCGCTCTTCTCCGCCGATCCTGCGCTCGGGCGCGACGCGGCCGAGTTCTTCAACTACATCACCGGCTATGCCGAGCCGAACGAGCTCGAGAAGATCGCCGTGTCGCCGATCACCATGTATCCGCGCATCATGGAAAGCATCGAGCGCGAGATCGAAAATGCACGCGCGGGCAAGCCCGCCGCGATCTGGGCAAAGCTCAACGCGCTCGTCGATCACCGCGTGATCGATGCGCTCTATGCAGCGAGCCAGGCCGGCGTGAAGATCGAGCTCGTGGTGCGCGGCATCTGCTGCTTGCGTCCTGGCGTGCCTGGCCTTTCGGAGAACATCCGTGTAAAGAGTATCGTCGGACGCTTCTTGGAACATAGCCGCATCGTCTGCTTCGGCGACGGGCACCCATTGCCGCACGCAAAGTCCAAGGTCTACATCACCTCCGCCGACTGGATGCCGCGCAATCTCGACCGCCGCGTCGAAGCCATGGTTCCTGTGGATAATCCGACCGTGCATCAGCAGGTGCTGAACCAGATCATGGGCGCCAATCTCCAGGATCAGGCCCAGAGCTGGTACCTGCGTCCTGACGGTTCCTATGTCCGCGATCCCGCGGCCGATCGTCCTGACGCATTTTCTGCCCATCATTATTTCATGACCAATCCTTCCCTTTCGGGTCGCGGCCGGGCGCTAAAAGTGGATACTCCTCCGAGCGTGGGCGTCGCGATTCGCGGAGGCTGAGGAATTGAATTTGCAGCTCGATGAGTCCCGGGCGCGTGCAATTCAACGCATGAAGAGCCGCAATCAGCCGGTCGCGGTCGTCGATATCGGTTCGAACTCTGTGCGTCTGGTCATCTACGAAGGCCTGTGGCGTCACGCGAGCGCGCTGCACAACGAAAAGGCCATTTGCGCCATCGGCCGCAACATGGTCTCGACCGGCCATCTCGACGAAGAAGGCGTGGAATTCGCGCTCGAGACGCTCAAGCGCTACCGCGCCGTGTGCCAGGGCTATGGCGTGAGAGAGGTCGGCGCCGTTGCGACGGCGGCCGCGCGCGACGCAACGAACGGCAAGGAATTCGTACGCGACGCGGAGAAGGCGCTCGGTCAAGAGATCCGGATTCTTTCGGGCGAGGATGAGGCGAGGATTGCCGCCGAAGGAACGCTCGCCGGCATTCCCGGCGCCGATGGTTTGGTCGCCGATCTCGGCGGCGGCAGCCTCGACATGGTCAAGGTCAAAGATGCCAAGACCGGTGCGGCGACCACGCTCCCGTTCGGTCCGCTCCGCTTGATGGACCTGTCCGATGGCAATTTGAACAAGGCGCGCAACGCTGTCGAGAAAGGGCTTGAGAAGGCCGACTTTGGCGGTGGACTGAAGGGCAAGGCGCTCTACGCGGTCGGCGGCATCTGGCGCGCGCTCGCCCATGTCGACATGGAGCAGGAGTCCTATCCGCTTCGCGTCCTGCATCATTACGTGATGCCGGCGAAGCGCGCGGTGCAATTGTGTCGTGTCGTCTCGCAGCAATCGAAGAAATCGCTCGAGAAGATGCCGTCGGTGCCGAAGCGCCGCGCCGAAGCGCTGCCCTATGGCGCGCTCGTCATGGAGGAGATGATTCACGCCTTCGGACTGAAGGAAGTGGTCGTCTCCGCCTACGGTCTGCGCGAGGGCGTGCTGCAGCGACAGCTGCCGGCGGATGAAGCGCAAAAGGATCCGCTTCTCGAATGGGCGCGCGACTTGAACGAGCGCGAAGCCCGCAAACCCGCTCACGCGCTTGAGCTCTTCGAGTGGATGACTCCATTGTTTTCGAAGGAGACGGACGAGGAGCGCCGCCTTCGCGAAGCGATCTGCTTGTTCTCGGACATCGGCTGGCGCCGCCATCCCGACAACCGCGCGATGGGAACGTTCACGCAAATCTTGCGCGAGGAGGCCTATGGCGGCGCCGATCATCACGAGCGCGCCGTGATGGCGTCAGCCATCTATTATCGCTACACGGGCGAAGACAAATTCTTGAGAGACACCGGCATCAACACCCTGCTCGGTTCCCAAGGCGAAGAGCTCGCGCTGAGGATCGGGCTCGCGGCGCGTCTTGGCTTCGGCATCTCGAGCGGGATCGAAGGCGAGCTCCCGTCAACGCAGCTCCATCTCACCAAGGAGACGCTCGCCCTCGAAGCGTCGCCGAGGAAGCAGGCGCTGTTCGGCGAAGGTGTGGTGAAGCGGCTCGACGATGTCGCCGAATTGTTCGGCCGCAAGGCCACGATGGTGACCTGACGCTGCGGGAGCGCCATTGCGATTCATTCGCAAATTCCCTACATCTTGAGCCGACGGGATGGCGACGCTGGGCACAGGCACGGACATTTCAAACGGGCTGTCGCTTAAGGACATCACCAAGCGTTTCGGCGCCCGCGTGGCGCTCGACGGCGTCACGCTGGACGTGGCGCGCGGCCAAGTGCTTTGCCTGCTCGGCCAGTCCGGCTGTGGCAAATCGACCACCCTTCGCATTGCCGCGGGCCTCGAGCGTCCCGATTCCGGCCTTGTGTTTGTCGGCGGGCGTCTTGTCGAAGGCGAGGGTCGGCACGAGCCGCCCGAGACCCGCCGTGTCGGCCTCATGTTCCAGGACTACGCCCTCTTTCCGCACCTTTCGGCCAAGCAGAATGTGGCGTTCGGCCTCTCTAAGCTGCCCAAGGCCGAGCGCGAGAAGCGCGCGGAGGCTGAGCTCGCCCGGGTCGGCCTGGCCGCCCTGAAGGACGCCTACCCCCACACGCTTTCGGGGGGCGAGCAGCAGCGGGTTGCGCTCGCGCGCCTCTTAGCACCAGGCCCTGACGTGGTTTTGATGGACGAGCCTTTTTCCGGTTTGGACGCAGGCCTCCGGGACGAAGTCCGCGGAACAACGTTAAGTCGCCTGAAGCTTGAGCAGGCGGCCGTTGTGATGGTGACCCATGATCCGGACGAGGCGTTGCGCGTGGGCGACCTTGTCGCGGTCATGGAACAAGGCCGCATTGTCCAGATCGGTTCCCCGACCGAAATCTACCGTGCGCCCAAGACACGGCGGACCGCCGCCATGTTCGGAGGCGCGAATTTGTTTCACGCCCGCGTGCTAAACGGTTCTGCCAATTCGCCTTTTGGCCAAACTGGCGCAAAGTTCATCGTCGACGGCGAGTGGGCGGAGATCGTCTTTCGCCCTTCCTCGGTTAAGGTGGCCGACCAGGGCATCCCGGCCAGAGTCCTGGCGGTCCGGCCCCAGGGGGGGCAGCTTGAAGTGGAGGCGGTAATCGAGCCCGTGTCCTTGCCGGAGGGCGTCGAGGGCCCCATGTCAGTGCGGGCAGCCGCGCCCTTGGAGGCCGGGATTAACCAAGGGGCGGAAATCCGGCTGTTTGCGAGGCCCGAGGACGCCCTTGTCTTTTCCTGTCGTGACCGTGTTGCCGGACCGTGAAGACAGGAACGCCAAGGCGCGTTAAACAGACGCTGAAACCGGGCGTGAAGCGATTTGGGATAAAGATAGATGCGCGTTCACACGGGACGCGCGCTATGATGTCCCTGAAGTGGGAGTAGAAATATGGGCACTTTTAGCATTTGGCATTGGCTGATCCTGATCATGGTGGTGGCGCTTCTGTTTGGCGGCCGCGGCAAGATTTCGGGCCTGATGGGCGATCTCGCCCAGGGCATCAAGAACTTCCGCGAGGGTCTCAAAGACCCTGAGCCGCGCTCGATCCCTGAAAACAAGACCGCCGAAGCCAAGAAGGCCGACGAGGTCAAGCAGGGTTGATCGCCTTCCTCGGCCCGCGGTTTCCTTTTTGGTCGCGGGGCTGTCCAGGCGAAGAGGGAGGCGAAGGGCGCGGTCCACGGACGTGTCCGCCGTGCCGGCCGGGAGAAGTTCCCGGCGGGCTGTGACAATGAGAGAAGAGTATGTTCGATATCGCCTGGAGCGAGCTTCTCGTCATCATCGTGGTTGCGCTCGTTGTGGTCGGTCCGAAAGACCTTCCGCGCTTGATGCGCACCGCAGGCCAGTGGGCTGGGCGCGCACGCGCCATGGCCGATCAATTCCGCCGCAGTTTCGATGACATCGCCCGTCAATCCGAGCTCGATGAGCTCCGCAACGAAGTGAACCGTCTCCAGGAGACGAGGATCGACCCGCAGGCCGAGATCGAGTCCGCGATGTATCCCACCGGAAACCCGATCAGCTTCGGCAATGACGACGTGTCGCCGCCCGCGCCTCCATCTGCACCGAGCGTCGAGCCGCCAACATCGTCATCGCTCCCATCGTCATCGGTGACTGAGGCGCTGCCCGAAACCACCGAGGCGCCCGCGCGTACCTGATCCATGGCCGTAACACCCTCTCCGGACGAAGAAGCCGAACTCGAATCCAGCAAGGCGCCTTTGCTCGAGCATCTCGTAGAGCTCAGGAACCGGCTCGTCTATTCGATGATCGCGTTCTTCATCTGCTTCCTGTTCTGTTTCTTCTTTGCGAAGGAAGTGTACGAGATCCTGACGCGGCCGCTGATCAGCGCGTTGGCCAGCGATCCCAACCGCACCGGCCCGCCCATCATGATTTACACGGCGCTGTACGAGACCTTCTTCACCTATGTGAAGGTCGGCATGTTCGGCGCGCTGTGCATTGCCTTTCCGTTCATGGCCTATCAGCTGTGGATGTTCATCGCGCCCGGTCTTTATCGCCACGAACGCGCAGCCTTCGTTCCGTTCCTGATCGCAACGCCCATCATGTTCATCATCGGCGCGAGCTTCGTCTATTTCATCATGCTCCCGTTCGCGATCCGGTTTTTCATCGGTTATGAGACCGCGGACATTCAGCTTCAGGCTCGCGTCGGCGAATATCTCTCCTTCGTGATGACCCTGATTTTCGCGTTCGGCTTTTGCTTCGAGTTGCCGGTGTTGCTCACCCTTTTGGGCCGCGTCGGCATCGTCACGAGCCAGGGTCTTGCCGGTGCGCGGCGCTATGCCATCGTTGGTGTGTTTGCCGTTGCCGCGGTGGTTACGCCGCCGGACATCATCAGCCAGCTCGCACTCGCCATTCCGATGGTCGGCCTTTACGAGATTTCGATCTGGAGCGTGAAGCTGATCGAGCGCGGGCGCGCCAAACGCGAAGCTGCCGAAGCCGCCGCCGCCGCGGCCGCCCGCAACATCCAAACGACCTAGCGACTCATCAGGCGAACAACCAATCGCCCGTGTGGATCCCGCTCGGCTGCACGTGATCGAGCGTCACGATCTGGAACCACCACGGACTCGCCGCTGCCGGACCATCGGCATCGAACAGCACCTTCGTTCCGCCTGAACCGTCCGCCTCGAAGCGCAGATAGCCGTCCGCGATCGGATTCGTTCCTTGATAGCCGCTCGCGCTGAACAGCGGGCGAAGATCGAGCATGTCGATCCCACTCTGAAAATCGGTGACGCGCGCGCTGTTCCACGGAAGATACTGGAAGACAAAGCGGTCGGCGCCGCCGTTCCCCGTCATGACGGCCGAATGGTGGCCCGCGTAGAAAATATCGTCGCCGCTCCCGCCCGTCAGGATCTGGTTCGCGGTGTCGTTTGCGGTGAAGGTCTGTCCGCCCGACGGTGGCGGAGGGGGAGGTGGCGGAGGCGGCGGTGGACTTCCGCTCGGACTCAACAGCTGTGACGCAGTCAGACCGCTCGGCGAAACGTGATCGAGTGTCGTGACCAGGAACGGCCACGGATTGGCCGAGCCCGGTCCATCGGGATCGTAGAACACGCGTGTCCCGCCCGCGCCGTCCGACAGTAGCTTCAGATAGCCGTCCGCCACCGGATCGGCGCCGGCGTAATTGCTCGCCGCGAACAGCGCGTTGAAGTCGAGCCTGTCGATGTTGAGCGCGAAATCGGTGACGTGCCCCGTGTTGTTCCAGGGCAGATTCTCGAACACGAAACGATCGGCACCGCTGTTCCCGGTCATGACGACCGAGTTGTGTCCCGTATAGAACACGTCGTCGCCTGAACCGCCGATGAGAACCTGATCCTTCGTGTTGTTAGCGGTGAACGTTTGCCCGCCCGTTGGTGGAGGTGGCGGAGGTGGCGGCGGTGGAGGAGGCGGCGGAGGACTTGCCGCATTGAAAAGTTGCGCAGCCGTGATGCCCGCCGGCGCTACGTGATCGAGCGTGGTCACCAGGAACAGCCACGGATTGGCGCTCCCCGTGCCATCGGAATCGAACAGCACCTGCGTCCCGCCTGCGCCATCGGATTGCAGCCGAACGTAACCGTCGGCGATCGGATCGGTGCCGCTATAGCCGGCGGCCGCGAACAGCGCGCTGAAATCCAGCCGGTCGCTGCCCAGCGCGAAATCCGTCACGTGGCCGCTATTGCCCCACGGCAGGTACAGGAACTTGTAGACATCGGCACCAGGGCCGCCGGTGAAAATATTCGCGTTGTGACCGGCGATCAGCGTGTCGTTGCCGGCCGCGCCGTTCAGCGTCGAGATGAAATCGTTCGACGTGATGATGTTGTCCAGCGCATTGCCGGTCACGGACTGGGCCCAGTTGCCGGTCAGCATCACGTCGTGCGGCCCGACGGGCAGCGTGAAAATCAACGCCGGTGTCGCGATGAGATCGTTGTCGGCCGGCGATGTCGGCGAGCCCGTGGTCGTGAACGCGGCATACGCATTGCCGCTCGCAGACGCCCAGGTGACGACATAGTCGCCGTCCGGGAATACATCGATGCTCGCGCCCAGCGATCCCGTTGCGACTCCCAGCAGGTGTTCGGCGCCGACCGCTTGTCCGGCCGCGTTGAATTCGCGCGCATGCAACTGGTTGTCGGCGGTCGTCGTCCAACTGACGACATAGCCGCCGTTGGGAAGCCCCGCGATCGCCTGTGTCGTCACCGTTGGAAACGCGGCGGCGCCGGAAAACACCACCGGCGTTGTGTGCGCGACAAACGCGGCGTCCGCAGCGAAGCGGTACAGTTCCAGCATGGAGCTGTGCGCCGCACTGTTGATGAAGGTGACGGCGTAGCCGCCATTGCTCAAAGCGGTGATCTTGGGGTCGCCGAACTGTGCGAGCGAGGTCGACGATGAGTATTGGGGGCCGAGTGCATTTCCCGCGGCATCGAAGCGCTGCACGGTGAGGGTCAGCACATTGCCCCCGCTTCCCGTGCGGTCGATCGTTGCGACGGCACGCCCGCCGTCGAGTAGCGTCGTGGACGCCGTCGATGTGGCGCCCGTCGTGCCCGTCATCGCTCGGCTGCTGAATCCGATGTCCGCTGCCGGCGGCGTGCCGATGGAGTACGTCGCTCCGCTCGCGACACCGCTGGCGTCGTAATTCTGTGCGCTCGGGGTCGACGTTGCGGTCGCATCCCAGAAGATCGTGAAGCCGCCATTCGCGAGCGCTTGCCCGCTAACCCAAGCCGTTGCGCCGTTTGCGACGCTCGTCACCGCGCCGATCGGCTGGTGACTCGCATCGAATCGCTGGAAAGAAATTCCGCTCGGCGTTTGCCAGGCAATGACGGACCCGCCTGAAGTTAGTGTCACCGATACGGCCATGGTCACGTCTCCCTCGGAGCCCATGGGCTCGCGGTTGCGCTCGAAACGAGCGTGCAGTCCTTCGTCGCAGTAAGTGTCGGATTGCACGGGCAATTCGACATCACCGCAAACGTTCAGCCACGCACAAAGGTTTCCAGGAATCGCGGGCTGAGCCGCTAGGCGCTCAGAATGTGATCCCTTGACCGCAGACGGCGCATACTTGCGTACACTTTATTATTATGGGCCGGCGCGCCGTGGAATCTTCGAATAGGAAGTAACCCGCGAATACTGCGCTGACTCGGGACTGATCCAATTAGGCACATACAGCGTCCACCGCGCGTGCTCTGTTGAGCGACGCTGGCGGAGGATGACGCTTCGGCAGAAGGAGGCCATCGCTGGACAACGGTTCGGCATGGTAGAAACATTCTGAGTAGACACAGGGGAAGACCATGCGCGCTGCTTCTCTAAGAGTCGGCGGTCTCGCGTTTGGTCTTGTCTCGGCACTCGTTTGGCCCGTGTCGAGCGCGCAGACCGCTTCTGCCATCCCCGATCTCTCCGGCCTTTGGGCGCGCCCCTATATCGGCTTTGAGCCCCCGCTCTCGGGTCCCGGTCCCATCGTCAATCGATCGCGTGTCGGAGGCCAGAGCAATCTCAGTCAGTTTGTCGGCGATTACACCAGCCCGATTCTGAAGCCCCACGCGGCGGAGATCGTGAAGCGGCACGGAGACATCGAACGTTCAGGCACCGCCGCCCCCAACCCGTCGAACCAATGTCTGCCGGGGGCAGGTCACTATATCTTGCAGCGCCAGCAGATCCAGCTGCTCCAGCAGGACCGCCAGATCACGATCCTTTACGCCGAAGATCATCAGGTCCGCCGCGTGCGCCTGAACGCGAAACATCCCGAGCACGTGATCCCGAGCTGGTATGGCGATTCCATCGGCCGCTTTGAAGGCGACACGCTCGTGGTCGATACGGTCGGCATCAAAGTGTCGCCGCATTCCATGATCGACTCGTACGGCACCCCGTACAGCGAGGCCTTGCACCTGATCGAGCGCTACCGCCTCATCGACTACGACTCCGGTCAAGCGGCCGCTGTGCGCAGCGAACGGGAAAATCGCCGGCTTCTTGCCGATAGTCTCACGGGGAACGGTGTCGGCATCGACACCGAATACAAAGGCAAGGCGTTGCAGGTTCAATTCACCGTCGAAGATGAGAACGTCTTCACCATGCCGTGGTCGGCAACCAGCACGTATTGGCGGGCTTCAGGCGAGTGGACCGAACGAGCGTGCGCCGAGAATACGAATTCGTACTACCCCGGGCAGAACGACTCGACTCCAACGGCGAAACAGCCGGATTTCTGACCGCGCGGCGATTTTCCAAGCCCAAATATCCAGGCGCGTGGTTTGGACCAAAGTCCTACGGCTTCTGTTTCGTGAGATGAGCGGGCAACGGATCAGAATTGCGCGACGGCCAACGTTGGCCGTGTCTTGTTTGCCGTCGAGAGGCGGTCACGCCGACGAATGATGATCCGCTCGAACGACTTCGTCCGATGGAGTCCCGCGTTCCGGATACGCGGGTCCTTGCTGCGGTACACTCTTGGGAATGCGCGACGTGGCTCTCGTGTTGCTGTACCGCGCTGGGCCCTTGGAAGATGGAGATGTCAGCTTCTCTCGAAATTCAGCCTCAGCCCGCACCCAATGAATACGGTGACGCCCGTTTGGACACCCTTCGCTCAACCAGATCTCGTAAGCGCGCTTACGTATCTGGTCCTTCAGACGATATTCCATGGCCCAACATTAGATGCGCATGCTTCCGGTTTGGATACGACCTACGTCCCATATGCAACGATGAACGGACGCTTGCGCAGTAGGGTCCGGACGTTTGCACAGGTCAGGTAATGAGTGAATTGCCGCGTCCCCAAAAACCGGAGGGAGAGGTAGAGGGGGGGCCTTCCGGTCCTTGGGTCCGCCGCGCCTGGCTCGCAGCGCCAGCACGTGAATTTTGACTAAACCTTGGCCGGGTGGATATTGGACCAAAGAGCTACATGGCCTATCTGACATCCGGAGGCGAATCTTTTAGGCGCTACAGGCTTTGGTCGCCAAAGCATTCACCTGGCCGCTACGGAACGATCCGCAGCTGGCCGGCGACCGTGATCGGGATGTTGATGTACGAGCCGCGGTAGAGGTGCGGCGTGCCGTCGACCTCGATGGTCTTGCCCACGAACGGATCGGGTCTGCCGCCGAGCTCGCCCCAGACGTCGCGCGGGATCAGGATCACGACCATCTTGTAGCGTCTCGGTGTGCGGAGCCCGATCTCCAGGAACGCGCTGTCGCCGTCCTCCATCATGCCGCCATGGAACACTGTGCCCTTGAGCGTGCTGGCGACGTTGATCGCGCGCGTGACCGCGCGCTCGTCGTGTGCGTCGACGGGGTTGAGCGCGATTGTCGTGAAGCTCCAGCGCCACGTGCCGGGTTTGCCGTTCCACGTCGCGTCGACCCGCACTTCGTAGCGGGCCTTCGGGCGCAGCGGCAGCTTCGGGACGAGGCACACGACGCCCCACTGGCCGAACGAGGTCGCCGGGTGCTCCGGATCGGACAGGTAAAACGTGACGTCCCTGCCTCTCTCGTCCACGAGCCTGGCGCGTACGCCGGTGACCTTGTCGTATGGCGGGAACTGGATCGTAATCGGGTAGCCGGCGCGCGCGCCACCAGGGACGGGGTTGGGGACCTCGGCGCCGAACTCGAGGGACACACTGCGCTGGTTGTCGGCTGGGTACTCGACCGGCCACTTCCCCGTGACGTCGACGGCGTTCGAATCAACGAACATCAGCGCGGCCATGTACGAGCCATCGGGAAGCTTGGCGTAGCCGACGCCGATCCGCTCGAGCGTCGGCGACAGGATCGGCCGGCGGTGATAGAGCGTCGCCATCCACCCATCGACGGCGACTTCGAGATCCGAGACGCCGAAGAACAGGTCTGCGGCCTTGCCGCAGGCGGCGCCGGCCGCCGACGCGCCCTTGAGTCTCGGGCGCTGCTGATGGGCATTGAGCCCGGCGATCGCGTCGGAGCCGTTGTTGAGCCGCATGTAGTTCGCGTGCTCCATGCAGCCCTTCGAGAGCTTCGCGTCGAGCGTCACGCCTGCGAGCCCGACTGCGCCGCGGTAGCGATCGACGAGCCGCTTCACGCGCAGCTCGACGGTGTCGCTCGCCGCGCGTCGGGAATACGGATCGATCGACGCGGCCGCGTGGGCGCCGGCGACGGCGACACACGACACGAAAGCGACCACGAGCAGCCTGCGCAGCATGCCTCATGGATGACAGATCGGGGTTGCCAATCCCTTTAGTCGGCCGTCTCACTCCCGTCCAACTGCAAGATCGCTTGCAATTTGAATAAAATCCTGAGGACCATGAGAGCTTCCGCATCCAGAATGGTGGGCATAGATAGAGAGCGACCATCTGTTCGCTGTGCAACAAGGAGGAAAATCATGAAGAAAATCATTTTGGCCGTGGTTGCCGTTGCATTGGGGTTTTCCACCGGCGTTTACGCGCACACGCTACGAATCGAGTGCAAGAAGACGACCGGAGACACCATTGTCTGCAGGGGTGTTTTCAGCGACGGCGAACTCGCGCGCCGCTTAGCGGTAATTCTAGTCGATGACGAGGAGAAAGTGCTTTCATCCGGAAAGACGGACGTCAAAGGCGAATACACCTTCACCGCGCCCGGCCCCGAATACAACGTCGTCATCGAGGGCGACAGGGGCCACGTCGCAGGTATGTCCAGCCTGGACATCTGGTAGCGGGTTTTCCTCCAGCCGTCCTGTTGGCCATGTCCGCTTTCGCTGTTCCACGCGCCAGCGTATAGAAAAGATATAGAGGCGGGCGGCCCGGAGGGAATGGGCTGATGCACCGGGTTCAACGTGCATCGACCCCGTGTCGCTGTTTGGGGTGACGAAGCGGGACGGCGCTTGAGCAAATATACCAGGCAATCGGTTGCGAAAGGCACGGTCCGGCAGTACCTGCGGACGGCGCATCTCTGGCTCGGGCTCCTTCTCTGCATTCCCATCGTCGTCATCGGCATTTCGGGAAGCGCGCTGCTCATCCAAAGCCATTACGTGAACCGGTCATTCCCCGCCGCGACCGCCACCGGCCCGAAACAAACGCTTATGCGCGCGATCGAGGCTGCGCTTGCGGCGGGGCCCGCGAACGCCCGCCTCGGCCGCGTTGACTTGTCGTTGCGCGATGGCGAACCCGTGACTGTGCAGCTGCAACCCCCCGGGCGCGGCGTGCGACCGATCAGGGTCTATGTCGATCCCGTGTCGCTCGAGGTGCTCGGCACGAATGAGGTGCTGCCGCGGGGACAGGCGCTCGGTTTCCTGATCAACATTCATTCCTTCCTGATGATGAGGTCCTATATCGGCGTGAAAGTCGTTGGCGCGCTCGGCGTGGCGATGATCCTGATGGGCATCAGCGGGCTGGTTCTCTGGTGGCCAAGGAAGGGCCAATGGCGCCGCGCATTCCTCATCCGCCGCCGCGCGCGGGGGCTATCGCTCCATCTCGACCTCCATCATGCGGCCGGAATCTGGACGATTGCCGTTCTCCTGCTGATGAGCGTGAGCGGCGTCTACTTGTGTTTTCCGCAAACCGTCACCGAAGCCCTCTCCAGGGTCTTGCCCTCGGCGCTCGGCTCGGGCGAACCGATCGCCGGCTTCGTTCCCACCCCGGGCCCGCTCGATGCCGATATGGCGGTCGCCTCCGGTGTCAGGGCCGTGCCCGATGCGCGCCCCGTCTCCGTGCTGATGCCCGAACAGAACGGTCGGCCGATCGTTGTGTTTCTGGAGACCACTCGTCTTGGGGGCGCGACGCAACCGCAGATCCTGGTCACGCTCGATCAGGCGACGGGCGACATCGGCTATGTCGATGACCCTCGCGAGCAGGGAATGGTCGAGAGCGTGGTGAACTTTCAGAACGCGCTGCATTACGGCGTGGCGTTCGGGCCTTT
>Ga0210379_10000374_pt1 | contig 14250 bp, 12 predicted proteins | sample PLMedo_2_FD_155468 | JGI IMG/M metagenome (GOLD analysis project Ga0210379, IMG submission 155468) | Groundwater sediment microbial communities from an aquifer in East River, Colorado, USA - PLM4_32_coex redo | ecosystem: Environmental > Terrestrial > Soil > Riparian zone | place: USA: East... | reverse complement strand
GGGAACAACTTGATCCGGGTAGTCGTGCCGATCGTGAGCGATTGATATCGACCTATGTCTCAATCACCACGTTCCTGGCCCATCCGCTGATTGGAGGCGGGTATGGCAGTTCACCGTACTTTGTGCGCCAAGTCAGCACGTTCGAGACGCCAGCGCATGGCCTGCCATTCATGCTTCTCGGAGAAACCGGTCTGGTGGGGACCCTTCTGTTCTCCACCGCAATCTATCTCGCCCTTCGCGGATACTGGCGCAGGTTGCGACGTTATCCACCCCCCGACGAAAGGAGCAGGGTTTGGTTCGAACTACTCACGTTGAGCGGCGTATTGCTGATCGGAGTGGCTCATCAAATTTATGAGGACATATATTTCTTCATCTTTTTGGGGACGGGATTGTACTATGGGTATTGCGATCGTCGCCGCGCCGGAGTCGTGATGAGAACTCCGAAATTCAGTCCGGCTGCCTCTGTCGGTTGAACATCCAATGTGCGGGATCGTCGGCTACGTGGACATGGACCGCCCGATCGCGCGCGAAATTCTCGCAACCATGCGCGATCGGCTCGCCCATCGCGGGCCAGATGACGCCGGCCTTTGGCTCTCGGCTGATGGCTGCGCGGGCCTAGGCCATCGGCGGCTGTCGATCATCGACCTCTCCGCACTTGGACACCAGCCGATGCTCTCGCCGGACGGCCGCCATGTCATCGTGTTCAACGGGGAGATCTATAATTTCCGCGAGCTGCGTGAGCGCCTGGCGGCAGACGGTCAGCGTTTCCGCAGCGGGAGCGACACTGAAGTTCTGCTCGCGGCTTATCGCAAATGGGGAAGCGGCTGCCTGCAGCACCTGCGCGGGATGTTTGCATTTGCGATTTATGACACGGCGGAACGGCGGCTGTTCGCCGCGAGAGATCGCGCCGGCGAAAAACCCTTCTTCTATCGGCACGAAGGACGCCGGCTGATCTTTGCATCCGAGCTCAAGGCGCTCTTGGCCCACCCGGGGTCTCCTCGGCGAATGAGCCCTGAAGGGTTGAACCATTATCTGGCGTTCGGATATGTGCCACGCGATGCCTGCATTCTTGAAGGCTACAGAAAGCTCCCGGCCGCCCACTTTCTGACCTTCGATCAAGATACGGCAAAGCTTGAGCTTGCGCCCTATTGGGTATTGCCAGCGCCGGTAAAATCCTCCCCCGAGCCGATCGAAGCTCAGGCCGAGAGGCTCGAGGGCTTGCTTCAGGACAGCGTGCGCGAGCAGCTCGTTGCCGATGTCCCAATTGGGATTCTGCTGAGTGGAGGGCTCGATTCGAGCCTGGTCGCAGCCATGGCGAGGCGGGGCAGCAATTCGCGGATCAGCACGTACACGATCAGCTTTCCGGGACACCCCGACCACGACGAAAGCGCACATGCAAGGCTTGTGGCCGACTATCTCAACACCGAGCACCATCAGCTTGCGGCCGACGAGAACACTGTCGACATTCTGCCCAAGCTCGTTGCGCAGTACGATGAGCCGATCGCGGACAGTTCTATGGTTCCCACGTTCATTGTGAGTGAGCTCACTCGTCGGCATTGCACGGTGGCTTTGGGAGGGGACGGCGGCGACGAGCTGTTCGGAGGATATCTCCATTATTCTTGGGTCGAGTCGCTTCACCGGCTCCGAGGTCTCAACTTGCGCTGTTTGGGGATCGAACGAACGCTCGCGCGCATGATTCCGGTGGGCACCCCTTATCGAAACCTCATCTTCACGCTCTTCGGCCGCTTCACGCCGGAAATCACGTTGAACCGCCTGATCGACCCGGACTCCCGCCGTGCTCTGATTGACAGCGCTTTGCGAGTTGGATCCGAAGGTCCCGAAGAATCGCGTGCAGACCTGATACGTGACCGCAACGGCGCACTCGATCGTTTGACCGCGCTCGATTTCAAGACCTATATGTGTGATGACATTCTCGTAAAGGTGGACCGGGCGAGCATGCTGACCTCGCTTGAGATGCGGGCACCTTTTCTTGACCACAGAATTGTCGAGTTTGCGTTCGGGCAAGTTCCATCCGAGCACAAGGTGCATAGGGGCGAACGAAAGCGTCTTTTGCGCATTCTCGCCAAGCGGCTGCTCCCGAAGGAGTTCAACTCCGACCGCAAGCAGGGCTTTTCCATCCCCATCGGCAGCTGGCTGAAAGGTCAGTGGAAGCCGCTGATCGATGATCTGCTGCAGGGAGGCTCACCGCTTTTCGACAACGCCAGTCTTGCCCGGGCGCTGTCGCGCTGGCGCGCCTCGGACCGCGCCGGTCACCGCATATTCCAGCTGGCGGTGCTCGAGGCGTGGCGCCGTCACTACGCAATCGAATTGTGAGCGCTTGAGGAAAAGGCCGATGGCGGGAGACGTGGTGCGATCATCCTGGGTGCGCAACATGTTCGACGAACGACTCGCCAAGGGTGTGGGCTACAATTTCTTCGTTACGATGTTTCTCCAGGGAAGCACGTTTCTCGCGAATATCGTGCTTGCCAACATCTTCGGACGCCTGGACTTCGGCAAATACGCACTTCTGCAGGGAAGCCTCGTCTCCGTCTCGATGCTGGCTGCAGCGGCGAACGGATTCACGGCCACCAAATACGTCGCGGAATTCCGTGGGATTGATCCGGCGAAAGTGGGCAGGATTCTTGGCCTGCTGCAGAGATTGACGATTTTCACCGGCATCGCCGCGGGCTTGCTCTTTGCTCTTGCCGCGCCCTGGATCGCGGGAAGCGTGTTTCAGGCCCAGGAGCTCACTGTGCCTCTCATTGTGGGGTCCCTGGGGATTCCATTTGCGACCATGAGTGCGACTCTGATGGGCGCATTGGCGGGCTTCGAGGAATTTCGGCGCTTGGCGCGCGGGGCCTTCGCGAGTGGCTGCTTGTACGTGGCGGGCTGCACAATCGGTTCGGCGCTTTTTGGGATCACCGGCGCGGCCTGGGGCCTTACAAGCGCTGCGTTCGCCCAATGGGCGATTATGCACCTCATTCTGCGCCGGACGCTGCGTTTAAACGGGATCGCGTTGGCGCGAGGCGGGTATTACGAGGAGCGCCATGTATTACTTCTGTTCACGTTGCCGACGGCGATCGCCTGCTTTTACATGATCCCGATGAATTGGCTCGCAGGCGTACTGCTCGCCCGCACAGCCGACGGCTTCACACAATTCGCGCTCTACAGCGCGGCGTTCAACGCCAAAACGATCGTGCTCGTCGTGCCAAATGTCATCAACGGCGTGGGCCTCGCCCTTCTCAACAATCACCGGCGGCACTCGTCGTCGGGCTATAAATCGGCATTCGTGAACAATCTCATTCTGGTGTGGACCAGCACCGTGGTGGCGGCGGCTTTGTTCGCCTGCTTCGGAACGATATTTCTCTCGGCCTATGGGCGAGCATTTGAAGATGGCTATTCCACGCTACTCGTCCTGATGGGGGCTACTGTCTTCGAGGGCTTGGCCCTTGCCGTTTATCAGCACATCGTCGTCAGGGCCAAGATGTGGCTTTCATTCCTGGCCATTGTCGTGCCTCGGGATACAATTCTCGTGGGGCTGGCATATGTGCTGACCCCGGCATACGGGGCATTGGGCCTCGCGGAAGCCTATTTCATCGCGAGCGTTGTCGGCTTCACGAGCACTGCACTGAGTTTTCTTTTGTTGGCCAAGGAGAACCGCAAGCAAGTTTCGGCTTCATGAAGCAAATCAAAGAAGCACTGCCAAAGTATTTCGACGACCATCTACGCCGTTCGATCGACATGAGGCGTGGCGCGACGATGTAGCCAGTATAGAAGACCCCGGCTCCCTCGATAGTCTCGACATTCCAGCCCAACTCCTCGAACCTGCGCCTCCACGAGGAGGCGCGAAAGTGCCACCACTCCGTCAAGCGATTGCCTCGTTCACCGTGCCGGGGCGCACAGAGTGCGTCCGCGACCAGCTTCAAGATTGCCTTCGGCCTCCGAACGGACTCAACGGGCGGCCTCTCGCTTTCGGACCAGCCAAGGCGGTGGCGAATGATTCGCACGGCGAGCTCCGGCACCTTCAGGTAGTGGGTGAGCATGGTCCACAATCGCCATGAGCTGCTCGGGACAACATGGAGCGCCACGCCATTGTCGCGTAACACCCGCCGCATCTCCCAGTGGAGTGCCGGCTCCTGCGTGACATGCTCCATGGCATTGGACGAGTACACGATATCGAATGTCCGGTCGGCAAACGGCAACGACGAACCGTCAAATATGACCACTCTCGTCTGAGGACTTGGCTGATACTCGCTTGACGCAATGTCGACGCCAACAGCGGTTCGAGCGACCGTCTGGATGATCTCCAGTTGAAAGCCGCTGCCCGAGCCGATCTCCAGCACATCGCGTTTCTCGAACAGCCTGCCGTACTTCAAAAAAACGGCAGCAAGCTCGTTCCTCCGGATTTCGTGAAGGTGATCGAGACTGTTGGTCACGCTGTCCGTCCGCGCTGACGCATCAAGCCTTTTGAAACTGTGGACGAGACGGCACGTCCCGCAATTGCATCAAGGTCGCGGGCGGCGGCGGAAGGTCGGAAAAAATCCGATACAAGTCCGGTTTGAAACCTATCACGGCTCCCGCCGTAATCGCGATGAGCTTCAAGTCGAGCCAAAAGCTCTGGTGTTTCGTGTACCAAACCTCAAGGGCGGATTTGTACGGAACGATCACGGACGCGTATACCGTCTGACGGTCCGCAACACCCGTCAAAAGCTGCTCTTCGTCGCGAAAGACGAGCGAACCGATTCCCGAAAGCCCGGGCCGCCAATGCGCCAGCGCGTCCCAATGCGCCTCCGGAAAGAGGCTGGCCACGCGAGGCGTTAGGGGCCGCCAGCCGATAAGGCTCATGTCTCCCAAGAAAACGTTGAGCAGCTGTGGGAGCTCGTTGACTTTGGTATTTCGAAGCACGCGCCCCACGGGAAGAATGCGCGGATCGCTTCCGACCGTTATATCGCCTCCCGGCAGTTTCGGGCTGTCCTTCAACATCGTAGCGAACTTGTAGATCGAGAATGGCTTTCTCCCGAACCCCACGCGCTCTTGCCTGTAAAAGACCTCTCCCTCACCGGTAAGCCTGAGCAGTATCATCACAGGTATCAGCAGCGGACTGAGCAAAAGGATCGCGAGACCCGAGACCACGACGTCGAAGACGCGCTTCATTGCACCTACATCCTCTCGTCCAAAAACTTGCCGGTACGTATGTGGGCGAGCTCCGGACACGCCATATAGAGTTCGGTCGTCAACTCATCCAAGCTCCATGCGGCCTTTTCCCGCAGTTGATGGACTCGGTTGAGAAACCTCGCTAGCCGTTGGCCGTCTTGGACCGAAGGCAATGGCGACCGAATCACGCCAATGTCGGCGTAACGGTCGAACTCCACATCATCATCATCGGAATAGAATTCCTCAAGCGGCTTTTCGCCGCTCGTATCGCTGTCGAAGAAGTAGCACGGCCATTTTCCTCGAGAAATGAGCTCCTCCACCCGTCCCCGCGCTTCGTCTTCGGAGTCGACCTGTTCGGCATCGTAGCCGTGAGCGGCAAGAAAACGGATGGCGATGTCCGAAAACGACAGCGGCAGAAGAGCCGTGGTCAACTTGGGAAAGAAGATCTCGCGCTCTTTGCCGAGGACAAGGGACGCCAGACACAGATGACCCGCCTCTTCCAACGTTACGAAGTACCGCCGTATATCTCGTGGCGCACTGATCGGCTGACGTTGAAGCAAACGCTGACGAAATCCATGCAAGAGACTTCCGTCGGAAAACGCAACGTTCGCAAATCTCGCGGTCGATACCGTTGTGGCGGAATCGGTTCTTTCGAACAGCAGGCCCTCCATGATCCGTTTGGTAGCACCCATGAGGTTGCCGGGATTCTTCGCTTTATCTGTCGAGACAGCAAAGTACTTCCGTGCGCCTCCAGAGCGAGCATGGCGCAGCGTTTCCACGGTATTGAGAACATTCGTATCGATCATTCGCATCAGAGAATATGCGTCTTTCTCCGAGCGCACATGCTTCATAGCGGCGATGTTGAGCACGTAGTCATAGGGCTTCTGCGTCGCAAGAAAGGCTTGCGTCTCCACACCGCCCATGTCGATCGGAAGAAACATCGTTTCCCCGTCGATGTAGCCGAGCGAACTCCGCAGATCCCGCACGAGTTCAACCAAATTGTTTTCGCTGATGTCGATGACATGCAGCGCAGAAGGATTCCGGCGAAAAACTTGTGCTACGACTTCCTTGCCGATCGACCCCGCACCGCCATAGATCAGCACGCGAGCCCCACTTATCGCATCGGAGAGCGTCGTTTTATTTTCGGCAATGTCCTGCGCAAATAGACCACGCTCCCGGCCGATAAGTCTCGCTGCGTCCATGCTGTGGGTCCTCAATCCTGAGGCAGAATATCCTTCAAGCCGTCGCGAAGCGCTACGGGAAAGGGCGCTGCCGGCACGACACAGTCGGTCTGCTTGACGAAATTGGATCGGCAAATCCGACTATACAGTCCTCTCGACAGCAGCCGCAGGGGCAGGAAGGCCGCATCGGGCAAAGGTGCCAATCGCGGCTTTCGTCCCGTACGGTCTGCAATGACCTCTGCGAGAAGATGGATTGTGAAGGGCTCGGGATCGGCGCCAAATTGAACTCCGCCGCTCCTGCTGCGCACGATTGCGTCGAGGAGGATTGCCAGATTGTCCACATGCAGAACCGAGCGAATGTTTCGGCGCGGGCCGACGGGAAAGACTCCAACACGCGCAATCAGCGCCGCGAGCTTGCGAAGATTGTCTCCCGTGTATCGGCCATAAAGTATCGGCAACCGAAACACCGTGACTGTAAATTCTTCGCTTTGCATGGCAAGCAAGGCCCTGTCAGCCGCAAGCTTCGATCGGCCATACGGCGTGATAGGCATCTCGATTGTCGCCCGTGAAATTTCTTCTGCGTACCCATACACGTGAAACGAGCTCAACTGCACGAATTGGCGGACGCCATTGCGCTTGGCCTGTGTGGCGAGCACGAGCGGACCATCGACATTGACGCGTCTCAGCAATTCCTTGTTACGCCCGGATGCAATCCCGGTGAAATTGATCATGACATCGGCCGCTCGCAACAAATCGTCTGGCGGTTCGTAATAGTCGGCAGTCTGCACAATCGCTTCGCGCCCCATGACCTGGTCGGGGCGCCGCATCAGTGTCGTAAGCACAAGGTCTGGCTTAGTGGCGGCATAGCGTCGAAAAGCTGTCGCAGCACGGCTTCCGCCACCAACAACCAGAATGTTGGTGGATCGGCTGCTAGAGGCGCGCGCGGCGTCGACAATCACGATGTATCCTTCCCGCGCCGGTCGATATCCAATTAGGGTGCATTCCCTTAAGCCCGCTCGCCGTAAACGCCCCCTGCCCCCGGCATCCATCGCACCGACGCCGCCGCGGGATACGATTCCGACACAGCGACCATCTGGCCGATCTTGATAAAATACTTCGACCAGATGAGAGGTGCAGCAGTCCAGACGCGATGCATGATCAGCGCTCGATACGCCTCCGAATTCAGGACACGCGTGCTTTTCAGTCCGCGACTGCTCACACCTCTGTCCCGCATGGCGACGATGAGTTGCGCCACCGGCACGGATGTCAGATGGCGTTTACAGTAAAAGCGGACCATCCATTCGAAATCGCTGGCGATCTGGAGATTGGTTGCAAAATTGCCGACGGCGGAGAGAGCGGAGCGTCGCGCATAGAAACCGGGGTGTGGCGGCATATGGCCGAATCTCAGCATCCACGGGTGAAAACCTGTCGCGCGATAGATGCGCCGGATACGGTCCGGCTGGTCGTGTGCAACAACGGCAACCCCCGCCGAAACAGCCGCGGCCCTGGAGTTCGCCGCTGCGGCCTCTGCGATGCGATGCAGGGCATCCGTTCGGCAGAAAAAATCGTCGGCATTCAGGAAACCTATCAAATCGCCGGTAGCGAGACGAACACCCTTGTTCATCGCATCGTAGAGTCCATCATCCGGTTCGCTGATGATCTTCAGCTTGGGATGGCGATGCGCATCCACAATCGCCAAGCTGCGATCCTTTGAGCCTCCATCGATGAGAATGTGTTCGTAGTCCTCATAAGACTGGGCTCGAACCGAGCTTAGCGTGTCGAGTATCGTTTTTTCGGCGTTAAACAGCACAGTAACGATAGAAATTTTCATAAACGAACGGCCTCTACGCAAGCCTGTGGTGGGCGCGGAACCAATCGATGAACCGAGGAATGCCATCCTGGATTCTCGTCCTGGGGTCAAATCCGAGATCGCGGCGGCTCTGCTCGATGTCCGCGTAGGTACGCACGACATCCCCCTTCTGAATGGGCTCGAACCGCATGATGGCGCGCTTCCCCAGCGCCCGCTCAATTTCGGCGATAAAGTCGGTCAACTTCTCGCTTCGATTGTTGCCAAGATTGTAGAGGCGATGCAGCGCGGAGCCGGCAGGCGGGCGATCAACGGCCGCAACGACTCCTTGAACGACGTCATCGATGTAAGTGAAATCGCGCCACATTTCGCCGGAGTTGAACACTGAAATGGGTTCGCCCGCGCTGATCTTCTTGGCGAATATATAGGCGGCCATGTCCGGCCTGCCCCACGGGCCATAGACCGTGAAGAAGCGCAGGCCTGTCTGCGGAATCTTGTAGAGATGCGTATAGGCCTGCGAGATCAATTCGCCTGCGCGCTTGCTGGCGGCGTACAGAGAGTTCGGTGAATCGACACGGTCGCCTACGGCGAACGGGACCTTTTCATTGGATCCATAAACCGACGATGAGCTCGCATAGACAAAGTGGCTCAACGACGGCAACTTGCGTGCTGCTTCCAATAACACCGTGTGGCCTAAGACGTTCGAAGTGATGTAGGCGAACGGATCGACCAATGAATGGCGCACCCCTGCCTGAGCGGCCAGATGAACAACGCTAGTGACATTTTGATGGCGCAGAAGCAGCGCCTCAATACCGGCGCGGTCGCTCACGTCGAGCTCGTGGAACGCAAAGCCGGTTCGGCCCTGGAGCACGGCGAGCCGGGCTCGTTTCAAATCGACGCTGTAATAGGCATTGAGATTGTCAATGCCAACGACCTCTCTGCCGCTCTCGAGAAGCGCTGCAGCGGTGTGAAAGCCGATAAACCCGGCCACGCCCGTAACAAGTATGGTCATCAGCGTAAGTCTCGTGCGCGCAGCCAGTTGACGGATCGAACCAAGGACATGAGCAACCATGCCGCGCTCCAGAGTTGACCTGCAACAAAATTTGCACTCGCCGTGGGCGATGGTCCCTGGACCCACGTGGTCCCTTTACAGAGCGCTGACAACCCTCAATGAATAGGGCTCAAAAAGGGGGGTAGTTCCGCGTGCTTCATCGACACCGCAACGGGCGGCTGCTGCGGTGCTTGGTGGCTGCCGGCGCAAGCTTCATTCCCCTGCGAAGCGCCGTTGCCGCACAGGATCTTTTCCACCTCCTCGACAACAACACCGATGTTCCGACTTTGTCACAGTATGGCGGTGTCGGCCTGCTCGACACCCGGACGGCTCGATTTCTGCCCGAGGGTTACTTGGCAGCGACGTTTTCCATCAAGAATCCTGACGATCGGATCGGCTTCACGTTTCAGCCTTTCCCGTGGCTCGAAACAACGTTTCGATGGTCCAACAACTACGCGATCCGTCCTCTCGCAGAGGCCGGACAAGGTGCCGATCGCAGTTTCGACGTCAAGCTTCGCCTAACCCAGGAATCGACCTATGTTCCCGAACTCGCCATTGGGCTCCAGGATTTCCTGGGAACGGGAACGTATGGCGGCGAGTACATCGTCGGTTCGAAGCGGATTGGCCGGTTCGATTTCTCGCTTGGGCTTGGATGGGGCCGGCTCGGCAGCCGGGGTGCGCTAAGGAACCCGTTCGGCGGGACCAGGGAGGGCGATTTCGGCGAGGGCGGTAAGTTCACGTGGGACTATTTCCAGGGTCCCGACCTCGGTGTGTTCGGAGGCTTTGAATATCAGCCGCGCATCCACAATCTGAGGATTCAAGTCGAGTACAACTCTGACTCTTACAAGGAGGAATTGCGGGCGAGCGGGAAGGACTACGGTTTCCCGCTCAACATCGGTTTGAGCTATCGGCCGTGGTCGGGCGTGGATTTCGGGCTTTCCTTGATGCACGGCAATCAGATTGGCGTCAGGCTGGCTTTGTTTACGGACCTTGCCGCCGACAACACGATCAATCGCATCGATCCATTGCCGCAGATCAGGCCACGCGAAGAGGCTCCTGCATCTGCGTCCGCGCCTGGAGCTGCGCCCCCGATGGCGGCACCAACTCTGGAGCCGCTGCCCGCGCCCACCCCAGACGCAAGCATGGAACTGATGAGGCAGGCATTGGCGAGCCAGCGGTTGATCGTCCGGGGGCTGACGGTTGGAGGGAACCGGATCGAGCTCGGGATCGTGAACGAGGCGTATCTGCGCGACACGGAGGCGGTGTCGCGCGCGGCTCGCGCGTTGGCGGCGACCGCTCCCCCGAACATCGAGGAGTTCCACATCGTCACGATCGCGAACGGGATCGCGGTCGGCGACATCCTCATTCGCCGCAGCGCTCTCGAGCGGCTGGCCGACCAGCAAAGCTCGTCCGCCGAACTGCTGCGGGCTTCCGAGATCGTCCCGCCGCCATCGTCCATCGCCCAATACAGCGACCCCAATTACCGGCGCTTCAACTGGAGCATTCACCCCGAGATGCGCCAGAGCGTTTTCGATCCGGACAATCCGTTCTTTGTCGGCATTGGAATCGGCGCAGAGCAATCGCTTGAGATCGGCCGAGGGTTGTGGCTTGGGGCATCGGAATCGATCCTGCTGTATGACACATTCAGCGACATCGACCGCGAGTCCAACAGCACATTGCCCCATGTGCGATCGGATATTGCGCACTACTTGAAAGACGGCAAATACGGCTTCGACTCGCTGCGCGCCGCGTACTATTTCAAGCTCGGCCGAGACGTGTACGGGCGTGTGACCGCAGGCTATCTCGAGGAAATGTACGCAGGCCTGGGCGCCGAGGTGCTTTACCGGCCGTTCCAGCAACGCTGGGCCCTTGGCCTCAACATTTGGGGAATCCAGCAGCGCGACTTCAATCGGCTGTTCGATCTGCGCGAGTACAAGACGGTCACGGGCCACGCCACGTTCTATTATGAGACTCCCTGGGACATTTCACTTCGCTTCCATGTCGGGCGCTATCTGGCCAGGGACTACGGATACACCTTCGAGGCGGTGCGCACATTCAGGACCGGTGTCCAGGTCGGTGCGTGGTTCACGATCACCAACGTGTCGGCAGAGCAATTCGGCGAGGGCAGCTTCGACAAGGGGATCAGGATCCGCATCCCAATGGAATGGGCCCTTCCCTTCAGTTCGCGAAGCGTGTTCGATCTCGCCCTTCGCCCGATCCAGCGCGATGGCGGACAGATGCTGCTGGGCAACACGCAACTCTATGACATGACCCAATCGTCGAGTTATGGCGAGACGATTCGGCAGTGGGACTCGGTGTTCCGCCCATGATGCGAGGATTCCGCACAACACTCGCAGTCGGGCTCGCAACCCTTGTTCTGGGCTGTGGCACGAATTCCGATCAGGCCCGCTACGCCACTCTGGTTTGGCGCCTTGTATCCGGAGGTAGGGGCGAGGTGGCCCGCGAGCAAGCGGCCGCGGTTCCCTTCGCCTCGATTGGGGTCGCGATCGGGCGGAGTGACGAGGGCCTGATGGTGCTCGGGCTTGCCGAGGGGGAGCGTCAGGAATGGTACGCGCGAACCCAGATGCTAGCGATGAACAATGGACGGATCGTTCAATCGCAGGGCCTCCCCTACAACCTCACCCGGTTGGAGGTGCGGCGCCCGGACGGCAGCACCGTCGCAGCCGGGGGTGCGCCACCCTTGGGCATGGATTATTCGCTGGTTATCGACTTCCAGGACCTCAGCCTCACCGGCGCGAGTGCTTTGTGTCGGTCGAGCGACACTGGCCAGGAATCAATCGAGATTCTCGGGACTGCGCTGACGACGCGTCATGTCGTGGAAGACTGCAAGATCGCCGTGATCGACTGGTCTTTCGAGAACCAATTCTGGGTCGATCCAGATACTGGTTTCGTGTGGCAGAGTCGTCAGTATGTTCACCCGAAGCTTTCCCCCGTCACCTTCCGCGTGCTGCGGCCGCCGCAGTCCTGAAACATGACAACGATTGCAGCCCACGAGCCACAGGACTTGCGCGCGATAAGGCGCAGGAAAATGTTGCACGATCGGTGCCGCGAGTTGCCTACAAGACACTCGACAAACCAGCCATCTGCCTTCAGCATAAGCTGGTAAATCAGAGTTCGATCATCTATCATTTTTTCGCTCCACGCGAAGGACAGGGGGGGCGCGCCTGTCCGCCTTAGGGGGGAGTAAGCATGGCTCCGCATATCTTTGGGGCGCACGCAGGTGTTGCGCTCGTCGCTCTGGCTGTTGCGCTTCTCGTTTGCTTGAACGCGCAATGGATTGGCCGTCATCTATTTGTCATGGACGTGCCCGATGCCGAGCGGAAGCGGCATGCCGAACCCACGCCGCTCGTAGGTGGGATCGCAATCCTCACTGCACTGATGATTTGGCAGTTCGGTGAGCTGTACCTCTTCCCAACCGGGAATGTGGCAGTCCAGAAGGTGTTGTTGTTTTGCGGCGCGGGCGTCGCTGCGATGGGCTTCATCGACGATCAGACCCCCACCTATCCTCTCGTGCGCCTGCTGTCTCTGCTGATCTTCGTGGGCATTGCTTTCACCATCGATCCCAGTCTGGTCGCAACCGGGCTGAACTGGGTGGATGGAATCAGTATCGCGATGCCAAGCTGGGCCTATCTCGCGCTGATGTCCGTATCCGTCGTGGGCCTCGTCAACGCGGCCAACATGGCCGACGGCCAGAATGGGCTTCTGACCGGTCTGTTCTTGATCTGGGCGCTCTGCTTGACGGTGGTTTCAGGTGCAGAAGGCTACTGCCCGGTCATCCTTTTGGGCGCATCGGCCATCGTGTTTCTGTTCAACCTGCCCGGACGGCTCTTCCTCGGCGATTGCGGCAGCTATGGCGTCACGTTCGTGATCGCGATCTTGACGATCCGCGGGCATGCGAGCGGCACGATCACGGTTGCGACGGTGGTCGCCTGGTTCTTCATCCCGGTCGTCGACTGCCTGCGGCTCATGTTCACGCGCCGGCAGAGCGGCCGCTCGCCCTTGAGCGCGGACCGCGACCATTTCCATCACCGCCTCCAAGCGAGATTCGGAACGCATTCCGCGCTCGCGATCTATTTGGGAGCGGTGGCCCTGAGCTCGATAACCGCCGCGGCGCTTCCCGATCTGGCGGTGGCATGCATTGCGCTGCTTTCGCTGTTCTATGGCGTCGCGCTCTGGTTGACGACGGAACGGCCTCAGCAGCAGATCGTCTTTCGCTTCGATCGCCTGTCCGGCGCAGCGCCCTCGTCTTCGGGGACCGTCGTGAAGCTCGCGAAGGCATCACCCGAATCCGACGAGCGGTCGGACTTCAGCGAGGGGACTTACAGCCTACCGACTCAGGAGGCCGCGCTGTCCTACCCCGAACGCAAAACCGCACGCCAAGCGGGCTAGGTTCTGGCGGCATTTCGCTTTTAGGATTTTTCAGTCGATAGCACGCTCCAGCGGCGCGGTTCGTCGGGTATCGTAACCCTGACAACGAGTCCTTGCGCTTCCGCCGGCACGCGCGATGCGACACGAGCAAGCATTGGCTCGCTCGCCTCCTCATTCCGTACCCCGATCGTGCAATGAGCAACACAGCGCAGTTGAGTTCCAATCTGTCGCGGCCGAACAGCCAAATGGTTGCGAATACTTGCAAATGTTTTCCAAGCGCACGACCGCAGTGCTAAGCTATGGAAGGAAGGCTGGGTAATGGGGCGGACTATATCTGTCGGGTCTCCGACTTAGCGTTGGTGGGTCATGACCAATCTGATTTTGAGATCGCTTCCCAAAGAGGAGCATGCCGCAATCATGGGCCACTCGACGCCCGTGAACCTTTCTCAGAGCGATGTGATCCACCAATACGGGCATTCGATCGAGGACGTCTATTTCCCGGAATCAGGCATGGTCTCTTTGTTGACGGGTCGCAACGGTCGAGCCATCGCAACGGGGGTCGTCGGCCGTGAAGGCGTTGTCGGCAGCAAGGTTGTCCTTGGCTCTCACGAAGCGCATGGAGCGGGCATCGTTCATCTCAGCGGTCACGCGTTGCGGATGCCGACCGC
>Ga0210379_10000372_pt1 | contig 14276 bp, 24 predicted proteins | sample PLMedo_2_FD_155468 | JGI IMG/M metagenome (GOLD analysis project Ga0210379, IMG submission 155468) | Groundwater sediment microbial communities from an aquifer in East River, Colorado, USA - PLM4_32_coex redo | ecosystem: Environmental > Terrestrial > Soil > Riparian zone | place: USA: East... | reverse complement strand
GGTAACAGACAAAATAATATCCCAGATAGTATCATCTACTGCTGCTAATATGTATAGAAATGGTGCTTCTATTACTTCGGATTTAGCAATAACCCCTAGTTTGTGTAATCCTCCTAGGATTTCAATAAGTTTTTCCGGGGATTTAGCTCAAAACGGTACTGCAATAGATTATTTAAACGGATATATGAAAGAATTAATTTTTTATAATTCCGACCAAACAAGTAATAGAACTGGAATTGAAGGAAATATGAATTCATATTACAAAATATATTAAAAAGCAATAATTGCCTTAAATCTTTAAATAATTAAAAAACTAACCTACTAAATAACTGTACTAAATGACAAGATATATGTATAACTGCTTCGCAACATATTTTAAACCAATTTACATTTATGTAAAAAAAGTGAATGAGCTTGTTTCTGCTAATGATTTTGATCTCTATTTCAAAACAGTTAGTTTGGCGACCATTCATCAATCTATAATGACCTTTTATGCTCGGGAGTATTTTGGCGTTTCGAATTTTATTCTTTTGATTGTTATATCTACGGTCTTGGTAGATGCTTTTTTTGGTGTAAAAAAATCGGTCAAAAAATCCAATGAGAATTATAGGCAGGCTAAAAAATTAGATGAAAACGACCTGAATAGATTAAGATTGTTGAGATTGGCAAAAGGTTATGAATTTAGTGCAAGAAAGTTGCAGTTTACTTTTTTTAAGTGCTTAACACTTATCGGTTATCTATTTTGTGCTAATCATATTATGGAGTTTCAGGATAATGATAGTTCTATTTCAGTGGTTATGGGTTTTGCTTCAGGTGTTGCTGTAAAAGCTCCAATAATGTTCTTTTGGTATTACGATTTTAAGTCTATAGGGAGGAACATACAGTTTGTGTATGGTAAAAAACCTCCAATATTTTCTATAGTTGAAAGCATTTTTGAACCGAGATTAAGTGCATTTATGAAAACTCAAAAAGAAGAAGATTCATTTCCAAGCGAACCTAATAATCAGTAATCATGGATAAAATAACACAACAAAGAATAGCGCAGCTTCATCCATCCGTAAGAACTGAAGTTGCTAATATTATCAACGAATGTAACGCGCAATTAAAAGATCGTTCACAGGTTAGAATTGCACAAGGTTTACGAACATTTGCTGAGCAAGATGCTTTATTTGCTAAACGCCCAAAAGTCACCAAAGCCAAAGGCGGACAATCAGTCCATAATTATGGTTTTGCAGTTGATATCGTTTTGATTATCGACGGTAAAGATGCGAGTTGGGATATCAAAAAAGATTGGGATAATGATAAAATATCCGATTGGGATGAATGCGTGAAAGTTTTTGCAAAATACGGTTGGTCCTGGGGAGGAAATTGGACTTCGTTTAAAGATTTTCCTCATTTTGAAAAAATAGGCTTCAATAATTGGCGTGTTTTGGCTGAGAAAAAAAGAGATAATTTGAATTATATACTTGTTTAATTATGATTTCAATTACTCCATACATCCAAACAATAAGAACCGTTTTGATAGTTGCTGGTATATCGCTGGCAATTTGGTTTTATAAAGATTGGCAATTTCAAACAATTGAAAATAAACGTCAATCTGAGAATATGCATCAAACTAGAATAGCTGATAGTTTGCGTTTTTCTAGTCAAAATTTAACTCCAGACGAGATAAAAGAGCATTTGCAATATTCAGATCCTGATCTAAAAAACAAGCTCGCAAAAGCGGATATTAAGCTCAATCGAATCGAGAGTATTGTTTCTACTAATTACCGATACCGAGATACGGTTAAACGACAAACTGATATCACTCCTTTGGTCGATGCAATAAAAAATAGTATTCCAAAAAGCCAGGAATGGATTGATACTTCAAAATGTCAAACTATAAAGGGAACAGTTTCTTTTGACGGCCAAAAATTGAAAGTTATTGTCAATGATCGGGAGTTTAAAAATAAGTCAGATGCCGTGGCTTATTGGGAGCGTAGACAGTGGAATTTTTTAGGTATAAAAACTCGGTTTTTGGGTAAAAAACAAGTTACTGCAAAAATGTTTGATGAGTGTGGAGAAACCCGAATGATTAAAATTGATAAAAAAAAATAGGTTATTTATATTTAGTTTGGGAGTAGTTTCCAGAATGAATCCGTTAGAAATAGCGGATTTTTTTGTTTTAAATTCTTTAGTGCCAGATTACACTATTTAGAATCATTATAAATTACTATATAGAAGTAAATTTGCTCCAATATAATTTTGTTTTTACTCCAATATTGGAGTATATTTGCTATATACAAATGACTAATACAAATGTATAAAAAAGTTCCTTGACATATTGAATAAAAGATTTAAATACAAAAAAAGCCGATAGGTTACATAAAACCTTTTCAAAATAGGCTTAAAAACAAAAAAATATTGCTTATGGGAAATTACACGCCCTCGTAAAACGGCTGAAACGAAAATAGTAAAACACAAAATATAAGCCGTTGCATTTTAGATGTAGCATCAAAGCAACAACGGCTCTATTCTTTAAACATTAATAAAAAATGCAATATGGCAACAATTCAGAAAAAAAATAAAAGGCTTAAAGATGAGGTTTATAAAATCATCCGTAACGACATTCCGTTGCGAGCTAAGTTAGCGGATTCATTAAATATCGAAAGAGACTCGGTTTACAATGCAGCCGTCAGAAAATCTCCAAAATTTAGCTTGCCTTTCGTGTTGGATATAATTATCAAACACACTGGTAAATCTAAAGAAGAAATCCTAGAAGCTTAAAAAGCTATGTACTTCGAAAATGCAATTAAAGTATTTCTATTTCTGATTATAGTATTGGGAATAGTACACTTCATCCATTGGATTCAAAAAAACATAAACAGATGGCATTAAAGACAATCACAATTCCACTGGAAACTTACAAATGTTTGCGGGAACATTTAGAAAAGGCAAATGAAATATTCAGAAGCCTTGGTATGGTTGGGAGTTTAGCAAGTGAGAGCAAGGCTCCCAAACCAGAACCGAAAAGAACCAAACTGCAAAAGATTAATGACTACAAGAAATTAATTGAAAGCGGAGATCGAGTTAAAAAACCAGAACATCTTAAAAAATAAAGTCATGATAGAAATATGGAAATGCATTTCAGATTATGAAGGAATTTATCAAGTATCAAATCTTGGAGATGTTAAGTCTTTAAAATTTAAAAAAGAAAAAACCTTAGTATTTCATTTAGATAAGCATGGTTATTTGTCTCTTAATTTATGGGAAAATGGTAAAAAAACAAAGTACAAGACTCATCGATTAGTAGCACAAGCCTTCATCCCAAATCCAGAAAACAAACCTCAAGTAAATCACATCAACGGTATTAAAACTGACAATAGAGTTGAAAACTTAGAATGGGTGACCAATAGAGAAAACGGTTGCCATAAATGCAAAAAAAATAAAACATCCTCAGTTTTTATTGGAGTTAGTTGGAGAGAAAAAAGCAAAAAATGGAACTCTCAAATAAAAGTAAATAAAAAATCTATTTATCTAGGAAGTTTTGATAGTGAGTTAGAAGCTTATCAATCAAGAGTTGATTATGAAATAAAAAATAATATAGAAAATAGGTATTTATAAAAAGGCTATTTCGGTGCAAGAAATAGCCTTAAGCAAATCAATTCAATAACGAACGTCGAGTTCCTAATTCAAATCAATTATGAATACAAATTTAGTTCAAAGATTTCACAACACCACGTTGGCGAATGAAAAAACAAAATTCCTTTTGGGAAAATGTTTGAAAAAAGCATTTGACGAAAATAAATCAGATGCTTTGGAGTCTGAAAACATTTTGGCTTTAGCTTGGAAGTTCCAGGTACCACAATTTGACGAAATGTTTCAGGACCATGAAAATCATGATTACTTACCATTTACAGAATCATGAGCAGAATCGAAATAAAAAAAATCAACGCCAAATGGTTGGTTAACGGAAAACAGTATGCTGATTTATCCGATAGAGAAAAATCATTCTTCGATGAATTTATAATCCTAATGAAACTTAAAAAATGAGTAAGAATTACGATGATGAAAGAGCTGATCGATTATTCAGGATCTTTTTAGCTACGGTTTTAATAGCTGTAACAGTGGGTTTTGTGGTGGGGTGCTTGGTATTCTATTGGGTAAAAAAATAAAACAATCAAATTTTTAATAATAACAAAAATGAAAACAATTGAAATCAAAGGTTTAATCCTTACCAACTTTAAAGGAACCTTAAAACTAAAGGTAAATTTTGAACACAATACTGATGTGTTTGGCGCAAATGGTACCGGAAAAACAACAATATACGATGCTTTTTTATGGTTGCTTTTTGGCAAAAATGCCGAGGAGAAAAAAGAGTTCAGCATCAAAAACACAGTAGATACTTCTCTAAATCGTCAAGATCATGAAGTAGAAGGTACTTTGGAGGTTAACGGAGATCGCATCACCTTAAAAAAAATATACAAAGAAAAGTGGCAAAAGAAAAGAGGAGAAGAAATTGCCGAGTATGTAGGTAACGAAACCATTTACTTCTGGAACGATGTCCCAATGCAGCAAAAAGAATTTCAAACCAAGGTGTACAATATAATGGATGAAACAATTTTCAAACTGATCACCAATCCTTATGCTTTGAATTCTATGAAGTGGCAAGATAGAAGAAGCATCTTGACGCAAATGTCTGGAGAATTATCGGATGCTGAAATTGCTGCAGGTAATCCTGAATACGAAAAGCTGGTTGCAAATCTGACTCAAGATAAAACAATGTCTGATTACTTAAAGCAAATCAAATCCAGTGTAAAAAAATCACAAGATGAAATCAAATTGATTCCAACTCGAATTGATGAAGTTTCCAAAACAAAACCCGAAGCATACGACTTCCAGAACCTTAAAAACCTTCTTGAGGTAAAAGAAGGTGAATTGGTAAAAATTGACGAAAGCATTCAGGACAAATCAAAAGGATTGGATTCTATTCTTGAAGCCAATGAAACTGCAAAAAGAACAGCTTCCAATTTAAGATCTGAAATTTCAACAATTGAAAATCAAGTCCGAACTCAGGCGAATAATTCAAACAAAAAAGATACTTCGGTTTTGGATGGATTCAAAAGCACTTTACAAACAAAGCAAGGTGAACTGACAACTGCTGAAAATGGTTTAGTAACCCTTAAAGGATTGGTAACTGCAAAAGAATCTGATTTGAAAGCTTTAGGTGTTACTATTCAAACCAAACGTGATGAATGGACCGCTGAAAATGCAAAGACTTTGACTTTTGAGGAAAATTCGTTTTGTTGTCCTACTTGCCAACGTGCTTTTGAAGAATCGGATGTTGAAACCAAAAAAACGGAATTGTCAACCAATTTCAAGGCTAAAAAACAAGAAAAGCTTGCAGAAATAAACAGACAAGGCGGGTTGTTAGCAACTCAAAAAGCAAACCTTGAAACTGAATTGGAAACTTTAAAAACTAGAGTTACCAACGGTGAAAATTTGGTTGCTAATTTGAAAGCTGAGATTGTAACACTCGAAAACAGTATTCAAATTGAAGTTGACAAAAATAGCAATACAGTTCCAGTTGATACCGAAGCCATTTATACTCAATTATTAGCTTCTAATGCTGAACATAATGCTAAAAAATTATTACTCGAAAAAGTTGAAAAAGATATCAAGGAAGTTCCAAAAGTAGATGATGCTCAACTTAAAGAAGATCGAGCAAATCTGGTTGTTGAAATGGATGCTATAAAATCTAAGTTGAGAAACGAAGATCAAATCAAAGCGGTTAACGAAAGAATTGAGACTTTAAAACTCCAAGAAACTACATTGGCTCAAGAGATTGCAAATGTTGAGAAAATCCAATTCTTAATTGAGCGTTTCGAAAAAGACAAAATGACTGCCATCGAAGAAAATGTAAACTCAAAATTCAGAATTGTAAAATTCAAAATGTTTGAGGACCAGGTTAACGGTGGCGAGAATCCAGCTTGTGAAATTTTGGTAAATGGAGTTCCTTTTTCAGATGCCAATACAGCGTCAAAAATAAATGCTGGAATTGACATTATTTCTACTCTTTCCAAATTCTACCAAGTATCTGCCCCTATTTTCATTGATGGAGCCGAATCAATACATGATATCATGGAAACAGACAGCCAAATGATTCGATTGGTAGTTAGTGAACCTGATAAGTCGTTAAGAGTGGCGTAACCTTTAATTATACAAAAATGACTATAGAAGAATTAATGAATCTGAGATCTTCTGATGGAGCTCCTTTCAATCATCAAGAATATACTGTATGGCTCCATAATAAAATTGTCGAAAAGATAAATTATGAATTATGGGAATTCAGAGAAAACGAAAGCATTAAGATACAAAGTTCTTACGCTGTTTGTAATCACATTATGAGTTTACCTTCTTTGAAAAAAGCAGAATGAACCTTCATCAAGTTAAAAGAGACTCCGATGGAATGCTTACTGAAAACTGTAAGGAAAACATCGGAGTTAAAATTGGAAGTTTCGATTGTACAGCCAATTGTCCGCATAATCAAAATACCAAAACAGAAATTCAAGAACAGGCTTTCGATTTAAAATTCGTTCGGTGTCCAAAACTTCAAAGCAATCAATTAACAATAGAAATATAATTATGGATAGCTTATCTAAACTAAAAATAATCACTCAAAAATATTCAGAATCAACTTTTGATAATGATGCAAAAGTTGAGATGATTTCATTTGAAATAAAACATTGGTGTAATGATTATTTGAGAATACTTAAAAATATTGATGAAACATCAATATCTCAAGCACACAAAATCGAGAGAAAAGAAAAATTAAATAATGAAATTTTAAATATATAAAAATGAATACAACTACTACTGCACCCGCAGAAACTCCAAAAACAGATTTAGCTATAAAAGCTCCAGTTTCACAAAGCGAAAGATTTACAAATGCTGTGATAAAAGAGTTTTCCTCCAATAATGGAGCGGTTACTTTAACTACTTTTCAGAAAAAACTTTGTCAAAACTATTTCATTAAAGTTGATCAGACTCTTAAAGACAATGAAAAAAAGAGAATGGCAAAATCAGAACAGCAGCGAGATCCTTTGGCATTTACTTGGGAAAACGTAAACATGTCAAAATTAGCAGTTGACGTAATTGCTTATTCAAGTGTTGAACTGGATCCTACGCAGCCGAATCACATCAGTATTATTCCTTACAAAAACACGGCAAACAATAAGTTTGACATGGGTTTCTTAATTGGATATCGAGGAATGGAAATCAAAGCCAAAAAATACGGCTTGGAAGTTCCAACGGATGTTGTTTGTGAATTGGTTTACTCAACAGATAAATTCAAACAATTCAAAAAAGATGCCAATAATCCCGTTGAAACATACACATTAGAAATAACAGATGATTTCAATAGAGGTGAAGTTGTTGGTGGTTTCTGGTACCATGAGTTTAAAGATAATCCAGAGAAAAATAAAATTAAGGTTTTCTCTTTAAAGGATATTGAAAAAAGAAAACCAAAATACGCATCAGCTGAATTTTGGGGAGGCTTAAAAGACAAATGGGAATGGGACCAGTCTAAAAGCAAGAATGTAAAAGTTGGAACCGAAAAAATAGATGGTTGGTTTGAAGAAATGGCCATCAAAACAATTTCCAGAAACGCATATAATGCAATTACCATTGATAGTAAAAAGATTGATGATAATTATTTGGCTATTCTTCAAAAAGAAAATGAAATGAATGATTCAATCATTCAGAATCAGATTGATGCCAACGCAAACAAAGAGCCTTTAGATTTTGATGAATACACTGATGAAACAGATGGTAAAACTTTGGAAATTCCAGTGATCACTTCTCCTGTAGAAACTCAGAATCTAGAACCTGAAAATGCTACTCAGCAAACAATTGATTTAGATCAAGCTCAACAAGAAGGACCTCAATTTTAATCATGATATTAAAAGTTATTTCAACAGGTAGTATAGGCAACGCTTACATTCTCGAAACGGAGAATGAGGCGTTGCTTCTTGAATGCGGAGTTAATGTTCTGGATATTAAGAAGGCTCTCAATTTTGATTTTAGTAAAGTTGTTGGTTGCCTTGTAACCCATGAACACCAAGATCACTGTAAGTCAATAGATGATGTTATGTGTTTAGGTATAAACACCTATACGGGTGCAAAAACTTTTGTAGCAATCGAACCAAAACACACCCATAGGGCTAATGTTATTGCTTCAAAACAAACCATTCAAATTGGAAACTTCAAAGTAATGGCATTTGATGTAAAGCATGATGCTGCAGAACCTTTAGGATTCTTAATTGAGCATCCTGAATGTGGCAAAGTGCTTTTCTTGACTGATACCAATTATTGCGAATACACTTTCAAGGGATTAAACAACATCATCATAGAGGCCAATTATTCAAAGGAAATCATCGACAGAAAGTTTGGGGCTGACAGCGGTAAGGAATTTTTAAGAAACAGGGTGCTCCGCTCCCACTTTTCGTTGGCAAACTGCAAAGACATGCTTTCGGCCAATGATCTTACACAGGTAAACAACATCGTACTCATTCACCTTTCAGATAGCAATTCAAATGAGAAACAATTTCATAAAGAAGTTTCTGAATTGACAGGTAAAAATGTAAGCGTAGCATCCAAAGGAATGGTTATTCCTTTTAATAAAACACCTTTTTAGTTATGAGCGAATTTTACGGAACAAAAGGCAAATGTGTTGTTGAATTCAACCATAAACCAAAAAGAACAAGGTTAGAAGTAAACATCTATCCATACGAAAATAGACCAGATTTTAAGGAAAACATATATAGTTATATGCTTGATGAAGATCAATGTTCTGCTGATGGTTGTGGTTGTGTATTAGAAGAAAAAAGTAATGCTGAATTGATAGCGGATTCTTTCAATACCATTAGCGAATGTGGATTAAAGCCTGGTGAATTATTGAAGCAATATAATGATCTTTTAGAAACTCAAAAACTACAAATTTTTGATGCTGTAAAATACACTTTAGAGCAATGTGATACTCCAAGAAAAGGAAGTCTAAATGATTTCTTTGAAGAAATCTATAACAAAGTAAAAACTACATGACAATGGCAAAAAAAAATAAAAAACACAAGTCCCACGTAACCTACAATCAAAAATCGTTTTTGGCACCAAACAGCATTTTGTCTATGGCTGCTATTCACGCTAAAATAAAAGATGACGGCACCGCAATTTTAAGAATATCCGATTGTAATAATTCAGTACGAATTTGGAATGATTTCAATACTAGAGAAGGCAAGATCGAAATGGTTGAAAAACTAGATATGTTAGTAGAACAAATCAATTACTTCAGAGCTGAGGTTTTAAGTAGATGCACTGAAGAAGTTTTATTTCTTGCTGGACGACAACAACCTGCATTAGAAAAAGCAAATTAGTATGAGTAAAATATTAATACTAGATATTGAAACAACAGGATTCCTTCAACAGGGAGGTAAAATTGTTGAGATTGGAATCGTTGAGCTTGATCTAAACGATGGGAACCGAGTGATTTTGTTTGATGAAGTATGCCACGAAAGCGGAATAACTTTAGAAGAGGTTGAAAAGTCATGGATTATCCAAAATTCTGACCTAACAACACAAATGGTGAAATATTCTGGAAGCATCGAAAGTAAACGAAAAAGGATTCAAAACATCTTAAACGATTATCCGATTGGAGCAACTGCTTTCAACAATGCTTTTGACTTTGGTTTTCTTGAAGATAGAGGTTTTGTTTTTCCAAAAAAGCTGCCTTGCCCAATGAAACTAGCAACTGACATTTGCAAATTACCTTCTCCTAGGGGGGGGTACAAATGGCCAAAAGTAGAAGAAGCTCATTTACATTTTTTTGGTGATGTTGGTTACATCGAAAAGCACCGTGGAGCCGATGATGCTTTTTTCGAAGCTGAAATCGTGCATCATCTTTACAAAATAGGAGTTTTTAAAATTGATTAGCCATGATCTATGACCCTTCAAATTCACTCCAACAAAAACAGGCCATTGCAAAGCTGAAATACTTCATCACAAAAGGAAAACGATTTGAACTCAAAGCCAAACAGGACAAAAGAACCATTTCACAAAACAGCTACCTTCATTTAATACTCACATGGTTTGGAATTGAAACTGGATATACCCTTGAAGAAGTAAAGCAGGAAATCTTCAAGAAACTGGTTAATCCGACTTTGTTTTATGATGGTGAATTTGAGGGAAATATCAAAGGCTTTAAGATTGAACGGTGGCGCAGTTCGGCTAATTTAGATACTGCAGAAATGACCTTGGCAATCGATAGGTTTAGGAATTTTTCAAGTCAAGAACTTGGAATTTACCTTCCGGAGCCTGGAGATTTAGCCTTACTCCAAGAAATGGAGAATGAAATAAGTAAACATAAAAATCAAGAATTTATTTAACATGAAAAAGAAAATTCCACTTGGTTTATTTACCAATCAGCCCCAAATAGATTTCAGTGAGCTTTCTCACATTGAAAATAAAATAAGTAATCAAGAACATTTTGAGGCGAACAAAGACAAGTTTTCAAACCAATGCAGATTAGTTTATGAAGCCCTTTTACGGGGCGAACGTCTTACTACGGCAAAAGCATTGATTCATTACCGAATTGGTGATTTAAGGCGAAGAATCAAAGACCTCAAAGATATTTGGAATGTTCCAATAGATTCTGAAATGGTAGAGGGTAATTACAAAGAATATTTTTTAATCAATAACAATCAATAAACATGGCAAAAGAAAAAGTTTTCACTATTAATGCGGACCAAACACCTAAAGAGGTTGAAATCAAAAGCGCCTCGCTCAAAGATGCTCTTTGCGACTACTCCTATGAATTACTAACCGGAAAAACCAAAGGAGACAACCTAAATCGAAAAGGCACCCACATTGTTCACGAAGATCTGCAGGATGCGTTTGATAAATTTAGAGTATTCTTCGCTCACTTGGATGATGCTTACACAGGCAATGACAATGCAACGGAATTAAGTACTCTTATTGCAGAACCGGAAACGGAAAACTATTATGTTTCTTCTTTCAAAATTACCGGAGTGGAAGAGAACAGATCATTGATTATTTCCGGTACCAAGTACGTAAATGCAGGAACAATCAGTTTTAGTGCTCCAAAGGTAAAACTGAACGGAAACTATTTATATCTGTCACAACTTGAAGATTGTTTAGATAACGCAATCAAAGAAGTGGAGTATTACATGAATGGTAAAGCCGCTCCGCAAGCCGAACAGGTTCACATGGATTTTGCCTCAGAAGATGCTGCTTTTGAAAACGCAAAATTTGACGAAGCAGCTGTTTAAAAATGGCTTTTCAATTAAGACCATATCAATCTGATTCTGTTAGCGCTGGAGTTCAATACTTACAAGGTTCTACAAATGAAAACGCTGTAATTATTCTACCAACTGGCGCTGGCAAATCGATTGTAATAGCAAATATTCTCGCTCCATTAAAAGGAAAAACAATAGTTTTTCAGCCATCAAAAGAAATTCTGGAGCAGAATTATGAAAAGTACACCAAGTATGGAAAGGCTTCAATTTATAGTGCATCAGCAGGTGAAAAAAGAATTGATAAAGTCACATTTTGCACCATTGGCAGTGTAATTAGCAAGAAGCATCTTTTTGTTGGAACTGAATACATTCTAATTGATGAATGTCATTTGGTAAATTCTGAAGGTGGAATGTATCAGGAATTTATAAAATATTTTCCTAAAGCTAAAGTACTTGGATTAACAGCAACGCCTTACCGTTTATCACAAACAAGTGACGGTCCACAGCTCACATTTTTAACGAGATCAACTCCAAATATTTTCAATAAAATATTGTACTACGTTCAAAACAGCACTCTTTTTGATGCAGGGTATTTGGCAAAACTAGAGTACTACTCCTTTGATGTTATTGACCGTTCAAAACTAGAATTGAATAGCTCCGGAACCGACTTTACAACAGCTTCATTAAGTAGGTATTATAAGTCAATCGACATGCCTAGCAGAATTGTAAAGTATGCATATCATATACTTTCAAAAAAGCCAAACCTACTTATTTTTTGTGCTTTGATAAGCGAAGCTAAAGAAGTTGTAAAACGAATACCGGGAGCCGTTCTTTTGACCTCAGATACCAAAAAAGAAGAGAGGGAAAGGATTCTTTCACAATTCAAAAAAGGAGGTATAAAATGCCTTATTAACGTGGGAGTATTGACAACTGGTTTTGATTATCCACAATTGGAAGCTGTACTCATGGCACGATCAACAATGTCACTTTCACTTTACTATCAAATTATTGGCCGTGCAATGCGTATTTGGCCAACAAAAGAAAATGCTTGGTTTGTGGATTTGGGAGGGAATATTAATCTTTTTGGAAAAGTAGAAACTATGAAAATACAAATCGATTCAGAAGGTAGATATGCAATTTGGAATAACGGCCGACAACTGACCAATGTTCCTATTAAAAAATAGAATTTATGGCAGAGAACAAATTAGACTACTTCAAGCTGATGCGTAATTTTTGGGATTTTGCTTTTGAAAACCCAGAACTTATTAAACCAAACCATTGCGCCTTATATGCTTTTACTGTAGAGCATTGTAATAGATTAGGATGGAAATTGAAATTTGGATTACCCGCATCTATGGTTTTAGATGCAATTGGATTAAAAAGCTACTCAGTCTATAAAAAAACTTTTGATGATTTGGTAGAATTTGGATTCATAGAAGTATTACAATATTCAAGAAATCAACATTCAAGTAATATAATTGCTTTGAAAGAAAATTACAAAGCACATTACAAAGCATATAACAAAGCAAACGTAAAGCACGATAGAACCACATTAGAAAGCACGTTGCAAAGCACGTTAGAAAGCACGGTGAGTATAGATAAACCTATTACCAGTTACCTATTACCAGATAAAACAATAAAAACAGGAGAAGAGGAAATTAAAAAATTTTCGATTTCAAAAAATGAAATTTTCGGAAAAGAACTTTTAGAAGGTCAGATTTGGATTGAAACCATTTCCATGCAAAACAGAATTACTCCAGAAGAAGTTCCAAAATGGATTGATGAATTCAATAAAAAGCTAATAACTGAAATAGACACTAAAATTTCAAAAAAAGAGTACGCCTCGCATTTTTCAAGATGGTTGCCCAGTGAAATTTTAAAATCAAAAAATAAAAATGGAAAATCAAACACAGAACCAAGTCTCAACAGAAATAGATAGTCAGTTAAGTTCAATGATTGGAATGAATAAATACCAACATTTGAAAAGTTTGAAAGAAGAATATTTAAGTGAAGATCAAAAAACACAAATTAAATCTTTCGAATCAAAACAGAAAAAAGCTACTCCAGAGCAAACCGAACGTGAGATAAAACATTTTGAAAGAATTTTTCAACCCGAAGAGAAAAAAGAATTTTCAATTACAGCTCGGCAATTATGGAAATTGTTTAAAGTAAACTTTCCAGAAGTAAACAAAAGACCTTTTATAAAAATCGAAGGTGTTACAATCAAAAATCTAGAACCACTGATTTATTATTTTTCTAAAGATGAACGGTTTTTTGATTGTGAAAATCTAAGAAAAGAATTATCAGTTCCAAGTTTTGAGAAAGGACTTTTGATAATTGGAAATTTTGGAAACGGTAAAACTTCTACGATGAAAGTTTTTGAAAAAATATTCAAAGGGATTCCAGAAGTTGGATTCAAAGGTTATTCCGCAAATGAGGTTGTCACAATGTTCGAAAAGTGCTCTACCGATGTTGATCGAGAATATTTCGAAAATCAACTTTGGAGAGGTATCAGGTATTTTGATGATTTAAAAACAGAACGTATCGCCAGCAATTTCGGAAAGGTAAATATTTTCAAAGAAATCATCGAAGAGCGTTACAATCGTAAAGCAAAAACACATGTTACTTGTAATTTCAAAAAAGATCACCCAGATGATTTAAATGCAGCTCTTGATGAATTTGAAGATAAGTACGATGGCCGTGTTTACGATAGACTGTTTGAAATGTACAACATCATTGAGTTTAAAGGCAAATCATTCAGAAAATGAACGCAATCAGCCAACGCAATCGATTAGAGGCAAGGCTAAAAAGTTACATGGATTTCACGCCTTATTGCCCTAGAGATTCTTTCTTGAAGCTTTCCAGTGAAATGGTTAAGATCAGTGAAAGATTAGACAAAATAAAATGCATGTCATTGAGCGAGTTAATGCAAGAAGTGCCATCGTATTACGACACAAAACAAAGTAAAATCAACTTTAAAACAATTTA
>Ga0210379_10000371_pt1 | contig 14280 bp, 16 predicted proteins | sample PLMedo_2_FD_155468 | JGI IMG/M metagenome (GOLD analysis project Ga0210379, IMG submission 155468) | Groundwater sediment microbial communities from an aquifer in East River, Colorado, USA - PLM4_32_coex redo | ecosystem: Environmental > Terrestrial > Soil > Riparian zone | place: USA: East... | reverse complement strand
CGCCAAGGCGGAGATGGGCGCGGACTGGGCGGGCGGCTTCTACTGCGCCTGCCACGGCTCCAAGTTCGACCTCGCGGGGCGCGTGTTCCGCGGCGCCCCGGCGCCGACCAATCTGGTGGTGCCCCCCTACACGTTCCTTTCCGACGGCACGCTGCTGATCGGCGAAGACAAGAAAGGGGCGTAAGCGATGGCTTCCCGCCTGACGGCACTGTGGGACTGGTTCGACTCGCGCATGCCCAGCGTGGGCGAGGAGTACCGCAAGCACATGTCGGAGTACTACGCGCCGAAGAATTTCAACTTCTGGTACTACTTCGGCGTGCTGTCGATGCTGGTGCTGGTGATCCAGATCGCCTCCGGCATCTTCCTCACGATGAACTACAAGCCCGATGCCGCGCTCGCCTTCGGCTCGGTCGAGTACATCATGCGCGACGTGCCCGGCGGCTGGATCCTGCGCTACATCCATTCCACCGGCGGTTCGGCCTTCTTCGTGGTGGTGTACCTGCACATGTTCCGCGCGATGCTCTACGGTTCGTACAAGGACCCGCGCGAGCTGGTGTGGATCTTCGGCGTGCTGATCTACCTCGCGCTGATGGCGGAGGCCTTCCTCGGCTATCTCCTGCCCTGGGGCCAGATGTCCTTCTGGGGCGCGCAGGTGATCGTCAACCTGTTCGGCGTGATTCCGTTCATCGGCCCGGACCTCGCACTGTGGATCCGCGGCGACTACGTCGTGTCGGACGTGACGCTCAACCGTTTCTTCGCGCTGCACGTGATCGCCCTGCCGCTGGTGCTGCTCGGCCTGGTCGTGGCGCACATCCTCGCGCTGCACGACGTCGGCTCGAACAACCCCGACGGCGTCGAGATCAAGAAGAACAAGGACGCCAACGGCAGGCCGGTGGACGGCATCCCGTTCCATCCCTACTACACGGTGAAGGACACGGTCGGCACCATCGTCTTCCTCGCCGTGTTCTGCGTCGTCATGTTCTTCATGCCGGAACTGGGCGGCTATTTCCTCGAGCACAACAACTTCATCCCCGCCGACCCGCTGCAGACGCCGGCGCACATCGCGCCGTTGTGGTATTTCACGCCCTTTTATTCGATCCTGCGCGCGGTGCCGCCGCTGTTCAACTCGCAGTTCCCCGGCGTCGCGGCGATGGGCATCGCCACCCTGATCCTGTTCTTCCTGCCGTGGCTCGACCGCTCGCCGGTGAAGTCGATCCGCTACCGCGGGGCGTACTACAAGGGCGCGCTGGCGCTGTTCATCGTCGCCTTCCTCGTGCTGGGCTACCTCGGCGTGAAGCCGACCACGGTGTGGGGGCAGTTCGGCTTCGACGCCTTCTTCCTCGACACCAAGGACCGCGCCACCTGGATGGCCCGCCTGTGCACGCTGATCTACTTCGCCTTCTTCATCCTGATGCCCTGGTACACGGCGAAGGACAAGACCAAGCCGGTACCCGACCGGGTGACGATGTGAGGACCGCGAGCATGAGCAAGCTGCTTGCCGCGCTGCTCGCGTGCCCCGCGCTGCTGTTCGCCGCCGAAGGCGGCACCCCGCTCGATCATGCGCCGATCGAGCCGCGCGACCTCGTCAGCCTGCAGTCGGGGGCGCGCACCTTCGTCAACTACTGCCTCGGCTGCCACGGCGCGCAGTACATGCGCTACAACCGCCTCACCGACATCGGCCTGACGGAGGCGCAGATCCGCGACAACCTCATGTTCAGCGCCGAGAAGGTCGGCGAGACCATGAAAGTCGCCATGACGGCGAAGGACGGCAAGGCATGGTTCGGCGTGCCGCCGCCCGACCTGTCGGTGATCGCGCGCGCGCGCGGCGCGGACTGGCTCTACACCTACCTGCGCACCTTCCACCGCGACGCAACATCGGCGCACGGCTGGAACAACAAGGTGTTCCCCAATGCCGCCATGCCGCACGTGCTGTGGAAGGTGCAGGAGGGGAGCAGCGTGGTGCAGTACGACACCACGGTGCGCGACCTGGTCAATTTCCTCGTCTACGTCGGCGAGCCTTCGGCGCAGTCGCGAAAGAGCATCGGCATCGTGGTGCTGTTCGTGCTCCTGGTGCTGTTCATCCCCGCCTACGCGATGAAAAAGGCGTTCTGGAAGGACGTACGCTAGCCCCGCGCATGATCAACCTCGAAGCCGGGCGGGCTTTGCCACCCGGCTTTTTCATCAGGACCCTCGCCTCATGATGCAACTTTATTCCGGCACCACGTGCCCCTTCAGCCACCGCTGCCGCTTCGTGCTCTACGAGAAGGGCATGGACTTCCAGGTCATCGACGTGGACATGTACAACAAGCCGGAAGACATCGCGGTGATGAACCCGTACAACCGGCTGCCGGTGCTGGTCGAGCGGGATCTCATCCTGTACGAGTCGAACATCATCAACGAGTACATCGACGAGCGCTTCCCGCACCCGCAGCTGATGCCGGCCGATCCGGTGATGCGCGCGCGCGCGCGGCTGATGCTCTACAACATGGAGAAGGAGCTGTTCGACCACGTCGAGGCGCTCGAGTCCGGCAAGGAGAAGCAGGTGGACAAGGCGCGCCAGATGGTCACCGACCGGCTGATCGAGCTCGCGCCTCTGTTCACCAAGACCAAGCACATGCTGGGCGACGATTTCACCATGCTGGATGTCGCCATCGCGCCGCTCCTGTGGCGGCTGGACCACTACGGCATCAAGCTCGGCAAGACGGCGGCGCCCCTGATGAAGTACGCCGAGCGCATCTTCTCGCGCCCCGCGTTCATCGAGGCGCTCACGCCTTCCGAGAAGGTGATGCGCAAATAGATTCATGAACGAGATCGGCACCAAGCCGTACCTGCTGCGCGCGCTCTACGAGTGGTGCGTGGACAATGGCTACACGCCGCACGTGGCGGTGAAGGTGGATTCCAGGACCCAGGTGCCCTCGGAGTACGTGAAGAACGGCGAGATCACGCTCAACGTCGCGCCCTCGGCGGTGCACAAGCTGCAGATGGGCAACGAGCAGATCGAGTTCTCGGCGCGCTTCGCCGGCGTGGCGCGCCAGATCTCGGTGCCGATCACCAACGTCTACGCCATCTACGCGCGCGAGACGGGGCACGGCATGACCTTCGACGTGGACGCGCCCAAGCCGGGGACGCAGGCGGTGGCGGAGGCCGCGCCGGCCGCGCCGAAGGAGCCGCCGGCCGCGCTGCCGGCGCCTGCCAACAACTCGACAACAACCCCGCCCACCAAGCCCGGCGGCGGCAAGCCCAAGCCGCAGCTGCGCCGGGTAAAATAAATCGGGGTCAGAGCCCGATTTCCTTTGCTGGCGGAAATCGGGCTCTGACCCCTGGGCCGGCTTAGCTCAGTTGGTAGAGCAGCGGTTTTGTAAACCGTTGGTCGGCGGTTCGATTCCGTCAGCCGGCACCAGCCCGACAATTCCCTAGTACGACGGCGGCTCCGCCGCCGGCAGCGGCCGCGGCTTCTGCGGCTGCTGAGTACGAACTTCCGGCGGCGCGAACAGCAGCGTTCGCTCGTCGGCCGCCTTCTGGCGCTCGTAGGGACGCGGCGCCTGCGGCGGGTCCTTCTCCACGTCGAGCAGCTGCTGGACGGAGACATTCTCCAACCGCTGCCGCTCGTTCAGGTGGCGGTTGTCACCCGGTGCGGGTTGAGCCTGCTCCTGCGACTGCTTGAGTTGCTGCGCGAAGCCGGCCGATTGCTGGTCGCGCTGGATGAGGGCGCGCTGGATCTCCTGCTCCTGAGCGAGCGCGGGCGCAGTGACCAGCGCCAGGACCAACACCAGGAATCCCCTCATGCCTAGAGCTTGATCTGGAACCGGCAGCGGTTCTGCGCGTACGAATTGCAGACGCCCGAGAGGAACGTTCCCAGCGCGGGCGTCGGCTGCGCATCATGCTCCACCATGCCGGAGAGCGATAAGCCGGCCTCTGGCGTCCAGGTCCCGCTGCCGCTCAGCCGCAGGGGGCCACCAAGGGTCGAGAGCTCGATGTCCACTTTGTTGCCGCCGCCGCGCAGCCGCGCCACGTGCGAGCCCAGGTCGAGCCCGGGCGCGCGCGCCACCCGGACCTGGCGCCATTCGATTTCGGCCAAGCCGAGAATCGATCCGGCGTCAAAGCGCTGGCTCTCGGAGCGGATGCGCAATATTCCCTGGGGCCCGACCGCTTCGAGCCCGGGCACGAAGCTCGAAAGAACGCTGGCAGGCAGCGTGACGTCGAGGCCACGAATTGTCGTGCCAGCCGGAGAAGCCTCGACGTGCGTACTGCGCGTGCCGTCGCCCAGTGAAGCATCGGCGGTGAGTTTCCCGGTGAACAATGCGGGCCAGGCCGTCTTCCACCGCAGCTCGCCAAGTTCGATGGGAGGCCCGGACCGCTGCATGGCATACAAGCGTCCGCTTCCGGACCACAGGCTGCCCGCCGGTGCGCGCAGCTGCAGCTTTTGCGCGGACGCGCGTTCCACCGCGCGTGCAACCCAGGGTGCGGGCAAGGTGGCGATGAGCGCTGCCAGGTAGATGACGCCGCCGACCACGCAATACACAACGATGCGCCGCGAGCTCACCGTGCGCTCGCCGCGGCCGGGGCACCGGCCCCCGTGAAGCTCGCATCGATACGGACCAGGCCAGGCTGCTCCAGAGCGCTGATGCGGCACGACGCGATGCGAATTCCCAGTTGTCGCTGCAGACTCTCGGTCCAGGCCAGCCAGGCGGTGAAGGGCACCGCTCCCGCCTGCATGCGCACCTTGCCGTCAGGGAGCGCCTCGATGCGCTCAACCGCACCGGCGAACGGCGTCTGCGCCGCGGATGCGCGCAGCAGCGTCGCGAGGTCGCCCTGCCGCGGCGCGGCGGCGAGCTGCTTGCGAACCGACGCGATCTCCGTGTGTTGCCGGCGCATGTCCTCCAGCTGCGCGCGCAATTGCGGCAACGAGGCAGACAGCCGCTTGCGCGCCGCCATGCCGGGTTCCCACAGGAACAAATAGAGCGCCGCAGCGAGTGCCAGCGCAGCGGCCGCGAGCAGGGCGGTGCGCTCCCTCGGGGAACTGGAGCGCCAAGTCGCAGCCACAGTGTCGACGATTCTCATGCGCCGGCCCTCGATCGCAGCCGCAGCGTGATGGCGCCAGCGGCTGGCCCTTCTTCCAGCTGCGCTTCGTAGCCCTGCGGCAGGGGCTTGGCGCGCAATTCCTTGAGGAGCGCCGCGGGCTGTTGCCCCGCCGCGGGACGCAGCGTCAAGGTCAGGGCGGAATTATCGTAGGTCAGGCCCTCGACACGATGACGCGCGGTATCGCGCAGCTCCTCAGCGAAGATGCGCAGAAGCGAGAGGAAGTCCTCGCGGCCTGCGTAGCCTGCCTGTTGCCGCAGTGCCGCGAGAGCGCGGCTCATCTGCAACGGCGCGTCCACCACGGCAGCGCTCGCGCCGAAGGCCTCGCGGTAAATGGCGTGCATTTCCCCGAGGAGCGCCTTGCGCTCGCGGACCTTGGCGCCCCAGTCAAGCGCAATCGCGACAGTGCTGAGCGCAAGCAAGGCTGCGGCCATGATCGCTGGACGACGCAAGCGCTGCAGCCACTGGGTTGCGCCGCGCCGCGCCGAGAACTCCCCTTGCAGGATCTCAAAGGCCGGGCGCGGCTGCGTGCCGGCCCAATGCCATTCGGGCCCAGCCTCCACCGGGACGCCCAGGGCGGCGGACCATGCGCGAACATCGGGTGGTGCGGAGTCGCGAGCCGGGCGCACCACGATAGCCTGCGGGTCGGCGCCCGCTGCGCGCGCCTGTTCGAGTGCGAGCTGCAGCGCCGCCGGTGCGGCATTGCCCTCCGCGATGTCGAGCGTGATCGCCTCGTTCTGTCCCGTGCGCACGAAGCCCTCGCCGCCGCTCGACACCACCGTCCAGGTATGCGGCGCAAGCGCCGGCAGCAGGCTTTCCGGAAAGGCCGAGCTGGCAGCGAGGCCCGCGCCCTCCAGTCTCGCGAGCAGTGCCTGCAGCCACTGCCGGTCGATGATTGCGAGGCAAAGTGAATCTCGTGCCAGCCCCGGCGCGGCGGCGACATGCAGCTGCTCAGGGTCCGGCAAGGCGAGCTCCTCGGCGAGAAAGCGCAGTGCCGATCCCAGCCGCCTCTGCTGCGACGGCGGCGCGGTCACCGTGTCGAGCGTTACGAGATCGCTCGCCAGCACCACCTCGCATGCGCCCTTGACCGGAGACTGGGCCAGATTGCCGGCGCCCGCGGCCAGCACCTCGCCTACCTGGCTGAGGGTCACCCATTCGAACGCACCCGAGGCGGGTGTATCGCGCGTGACCCGGATGCGGCAGGTCGTCATCGCATGCGCTGCCACAAGATCACGGGCATGGCGGTCTTCTCACGTTGCAGCAAGGCCTCCATGCGCACATCTGCCTTGCCCACTGTCGCGCGGCCCTTCAGCAGGAAGTACTGGCTCTCGATCGACAGATCGCCTTCCTGCCATTCGAAGGCGCGGCGCGGCAGTCTCCCCCGGAAATCTTCCATGGCGCGAAAAGGCGTCGTTGCGCGGCTGCCCGCCAGCGCCTGCGCTTCGGCCAGCGTGAGCCCCTGCACCACCGCGACGAGGACTTCCGGCGGGGCGAGGTTGACGTTCACCGGGGTGCGCCGCGGCAGCGCGGTGGCAAACCTGCGCAACTGCGCGAGCACCTGCTCGTCCACGCCGCGCACCCGCAGCAACTCGCCGATCTCGGTTACAGGCTGATTTGCCGTGCGGTACGGAACGGCGAGTTGCAGGTAGTACGCATCTTCCGCTCCCCCTTGCTGCAGCGATTCGCCGTCGGCGTCGATCCAATCGGCGATGGCCTCGGCGAGGTTCGTCTCCAGGCCGATTGCCTGCAGCAGCCGCCTGAAGATGGTGATATCCCGGGCGCTCGCATGGCCGTCGAGCGCCAGGTTGTTCACGTTGAACAATGCCTGCTGGTCGCTGATGTCGCCGGCTATCGTGCCTTGCTCGATCTCGGTCGAAGGCAGCCCGGTTGCCCACAATTCGCCGCCGTGATCCACGTTGGTGCTGCGTGCATCCTGCATCAGGATGGAGCGCGCCCATTGCGCGCCGCCCTTCAGCACCCAGGTCGCCTGCTCGTAGTCTCGCGCCGTCGTCAATTGCCTCAGGGCGAGATCCTGCTGGCGCAACAATGACACCGCGGCCGCTGCCGCAAGGGCCACGATGAGCATGGCAACGAGGATTGCGGCACCGCGATGGCGGCAGGGCAGCGTCATTGCAGCGGCAGGATTCGCGTGATCGATTCGCCGCCGGCGAGGACGATCCGCACCGAAACCGCGCGCGGGAGCGCCGTCGCGGGCCGTTGTGCCGGCCATTCCGTGGTCCAGCGGCCATCGGCGTCGAGCGCCTGCCACTGCAGGTCCGCGACATCTCCCAGCAGCTCGTACGCGGCAGGCGCGCTTCCCGGCGCGGCGTCCAGGTCCGGCCAGACCAGGTACTCCAGAGCGCCGTCACGCAGGCGGTAGCCCACCCTGCGTGGGACGTTCTGCATCGCCGCGCCCTCGCCGATGCCCAGGCGTGTGACGACCAGTTGACCGCTGACGGCTGCCTCTGGCGGGCTGCCTGCCTCTGACGGGCTGCCACCCCCGGACAGCAGCAGCGCCGGGCTCGTGTGATCCGCGCCGTCGCGCGTGGTGCGCCCGATCGCCATCGTCAGGTCCTCGCTCAACTGCGAGGACAGCAGCGACACGTCGCTCCAGCGCCGCGTTTCCGCCTGCAGCCGCGCCTCCGCGTCGAGGACCGAATTCAATCCGCGATAGCCCAGTGCGCCCACTAGCGCGAGCACCGCCATGGCGACCAGCAGTTCGAGCAGGGTGAAGCCGCGGCTGCGCACGTCAGAACTCCCTGGAGAGCACGCCAACGAGGCGGCGAAGCTCGTGCGAGGGATCGCCCGCTTCCGTCACTTGGATCTCCACGCGCCGCAGACCCGCGTGCGGCGTTGCGATGACCTCGGCATGCCAGCGGAAATCCACGCCGGCCTGGCGCTCGACGCCCTCGGTCACCCCGATGCCGGGCCAGCCGCGGCGGGCGACGAGCTCGCCGAGGCGATTCTCCGCAACCAGGCCCGCCAGCACGCGCTGCTTGTGCGCGCCGGCGGAATCGGTGGAAAGCGCGACCGACCTGCCCGCTGCCGCCATCGCGATCGCGAGAATGGCGAGAGCGACCAGGACCTCAACCAGCGTGAATCCGCGGTCTCTCGGAATGGGTGCGAGCATCGTCGCGTGCGTGAACAGGGACCAGCGAAACGCGGCCGAGCGGGCCCGCGCGCAAGGTGAAGCCCGCGTCACCCGCGGCAACCGTCGCGGCGAACGCGCCGGCGAGGCCGTAGGGTGTCATCACGATGCGCTCTCCGTCGCGGAGCGGATGCGCTTCGACTGTCACATCGCGCAACAGCACGCCGTCGGGCAGCGATCTGCGCCGATACACGCTGTCATCGGCAAAACCCACCCACTCGCCGTCTTCCGCCCTGCGAAAGAACGCGTAGCCGCCGGGCACTGGCGACCAGGCGACGCTTTGCCCGCCCGCTCGCGCCTCCGCAAGCGCAAGCTCGATCAACGCCGCGAGCCTGCGTCCCTCGGTCCGCGCCTGCGTAGCAGCGCTGGGCGATGCAACGAACACCAGCATGGACGACAGCACGGCAACGACGGCCATGGTGACAAGAATCTCGATCAACGTGAAGCCCGATTGCCGCATGCGGATCGTGCCGCGCACTACAGGCCCCACGAGCCCACATCCGCGTCGAAGCGTTCGCCGCCGGCGACGCCATCTGCGCCGAAGCTGAAGACGTCGATCTCGCCGCGCAGACCGGGATTGAGGTACTGGTATGCGTTGCCCCACGGATCCTTCGGCATGCGCTCGAGGTATCCGCCCGTCTTCCAGTTCGGCGCCAGAGGCGGAACGGTGGGCGGCTTGACCAGCGCTTCCATGCCTTGCTCAGTGGACGGATAGCGCATGTTGTCCAGGCGGTAAAGCTTCAGCGCCTGCACGATGGTACGAATGTCCTGCTGCGCGGCGATCACTCTGGCTTCGTCCGGCCGGCTCATGACCCTGGGCACGATCAACGCCGCCAGGATGGCGAGGATGACCACCACCACCATGATCTCGATGAGCGTGAATCCGCGTGCACCGGGGCCGCGCCGCCGAAGTGGCTGTCGCGTCGTCACGACTAAAGCGGGTCCGGCTGCACGAAGGATCGAAGTTGCGGGATCTGCACTGCGCATCATTTATGGCGGGCACCCGGGGATTCGGACGGTGTACTATACATTGAGAGTTGTGCCACTTGTTTCCTCGCGATGCATCCAACAGGGATGAACCGGTTGACCCACTGGATTCTGCACGAGGCTTGGAACGTCGCGCTCGAGCTTGCGCTTGTGGCGGCGCTCGCGATCAGCCTTGCGTATTGGACATGGGTCGCCATCACTCCGGCCACCGCGGCGGCGCCCACGCTGTCCGCGGGCCAGGTTTCCGATCGGCCGGAGCAACTGGCGAGCCGGGATCTGTTCGGGATTACGTCGGCAGGCGTCGCGTCGGGGCCGCGCAGCGTGGGTCTCAAGGTGCTCGGAATTTTTTCGGGTCAGCAGCCTGGTGCGGGCCGGGCCATTCTCGCGCGGCAGGGCAGCCGGCCGACGACCGTCTCCGCTGGCGAATCGATCACCGACGGCGTCACGCTGCATGAAGTGCACCCGGATCACGTGATCGTCCTGCGCAACGGCGTTCCGGAGCGCGTCGATCTGGAGCGCCGGGTGTCGCAAATGGTGACCCCGGCGGCGGCCACGCCCGCCGAGGTACGCAAGTGATGCGGCGCGCGCTGCTCGCCCTGATAGCCGCGGGATTCGTGCAGGTTGCCGGCGCGCAGCAGGCGCAGGAGCCCGTGACGCTCAATTTCGTCAACGCCGACATCGAATCGGTTGCCGCCGCTGTCGGCAAGATCACGAACCGCAATTTCCTGATCGATCCGCGGGTCAAGGGGACGGTCAACCTGGTTTCTTCCCGCCCTGTCCCGGCCTCGGCGGTGTACGGCATCTTCCTGTCCGCGCTGAGGCTGCAGGGGTTTACGGCGGTGGAAAGCGGTGGCATCACGAAGATCCTGCCGGAAGCCGAAGCGAAGCTGCATGTCAGCGGGGCAGGCTCGCGCGGCGCGGCGGGCGGAGATCGGATGGAGACGCAGGTGTACACGCTGAAGTTCACGTCGGCGAACCAGTTGATGCCGGTGCTGCGCCCGATCATCAGCCCCAACAACACCATCGCGGCATTCGCCGGCACCAATTCCCTGGTGATCACCGACTACGGCGACAACCTGCGCCGCATCGAGCGCATCATCGAAGCCATCGACCGGCCCGGCGGCGGGGAGCCGGTCGTGATTCCGCTGCGCTACGCCGCAGCCGCGGACGTGATCCAGACCCTGAACAAGGTGATGTCCGACAGCATCGTCGCCACAGCGGGCCAGGCGGGTGCGATCGAACTGTCGTTGCGCGTTTACCTCGCGACCGATGCGCGCACCAACAGTATCGTCGTGCGTTCCGAGAACCCGGCGCGCACGGCGCTGGTGCGAGCGATGGTGGAGCAGCTGGACGTGCGCACGGGTACCGCCGCGAATGTGCACGTCATTTACTTGAAGAACGCCGAAGCCACGCGAGTGGCGCAGACGCTGCGCGCCATCCTTTCCGGCGATTCGGCCCCTGTGCCGGCGCCCACACAGGCCGCCGGCACGCAGGCCATGTCGGCGCAGGCTTCCTCTGCCCAGGGCGGCGGCATGGTGCAGGCCGACTCGGCTTCGAACGCGCTGCTGATCGCGGCGCCCGATGCGATGTTCGCTCACATCAAGGCGATCGTCGAGAAGCTCGACGTGCGCCGCGCGCAGGTCTACGTGGAGGCCCTGATCGTCGAGATCCTGGCGGAAAAGGCAGCCGAATTCGGCATACAGTGGCAGTCGTACGGTGACCCCACTTCCACGCAAAGCCGGGTCTCCGGTGGCACCAACTTCAGCGGCACCGGGACCGGGGCCAACATCATCGATGCCTCCGCCAACATCGGCACCTTGGGCACCGGGCTCAACGTAGGCATCGTCAAGGGGCAGGTCACGATACCGGGGATCGGCACGGTGACGAACATCGCCGCGCTCGCCCGCGCGCTGGAGACGGACGCCAACGCCAACGTCCTCTCTACACCGAACATTCTCACGCTGGACAACGAGGAAGCGCGCATCATCGTCGGCCAGAACGTGCCGTTCATCACCGGCCAGTACGCGCAGACCGGCAGCTCAACGACTGCGACGCCCTTCCAGACCATCGAGCGGAAAGACGTCGGCCTGTCGCTGCGCGTCAAGCCGCAGATCTCGGAAGGCGGCACCGTCCGGCTGCAGATCTTCCAGGAAGTCTCCAGCGTCCAGGACCAGGCCAACCCCGCGGGCATCATCACCAACAAGCGCTCCATCGAGTCCACGGTGCTGGTCGATGACGGCCAGATCATCGCATTGGGCGGCCTGGTGCGGGATTCCACGAGCATCACCGTCGAGAAAGTGCCGCTGCTCGGCGACATTCCGTTTCTCGGCTACCTGTTCAGGTACGACACCCGCAAGCTGTCCAAGACCAATCTCATGGTCTTCCTGCGGCCGGTCGTGCTGCGCGACAGCGCCGCCTACGGCGGCTTCACCGCCGAGCGTTACCGGTCGATGCTCGGCGAACAGGACAAGGCCAAGCCGCCGACGCATCCGGTGCTGCCGGACTACCCGGGGCCGCAGTTGCCGCCGCTCGATCCCAACCGGCCCTAGCCGCTCTGCGCATGGACGCTGCCCGCGACGCCGCGGTTCGCCTGGTGCCCTACCAGTTCGCGAAGACGCATGGCGCGCTCCTGCTCGAGTTGTCCGCGGAGCATGCCTCGGTCTGCCTGCGGAAGGGGGCGCGGCCGCAGGCGCTCACCGAGCTGCGCCGCGTGCTGGGCGTACCCGTGCGCGTGGCGAGCGTGGAGCCTGCCGAGGCGTTCGAGCGCCGCCTGGCCGATGCGTACACGCGAGGGAACCAGTCCGCGGCCCTCGTCGCGGACGGCCTCGAGCACGACATGGACCTCTCGCGCCTCGTGCGCGAGATGCCGAAGGTGGAGGACCTGCTCGAGTCCGAGAACGACGCGCCCATCATCCGCATGATCAACGTGCTGCTGACGCAGGCGCTGCGCCAGCGCGCTTCCGACATCCACATCGAGCCCTACGAAGGCCGCTCGGTGGTCAGGTTCCGGGTCGACGGCACCCTGCAGAACGTCGTCGAGCCGCACCGCGCGCTGCACGCCGCCATGCTTTCGCGCATCAAGGTGATGGCGAACCTGGACATCGCCGAGAAGCGCCTGCCGCAGGACGGTCGCATCTCCCTGCGCCTTGCCGGCCGCCAGGTGGACGTGCGCGTCGCCACACTGCCGACGAACTACGGCGAGCGCGCCGTACTGCGCCTGCTCGACAAGGAGGACGGCCGTCTGGAACTGCCGAGCCTGGGCATGGCTCCCACCACGCTCGCGAGGATCGACGAGCTCATTCACCAGCCGCACGGCATCGTGCTGGTGACGGGGCCGACCGGGTCCGGCAAGACCACGACGCTGTACGCGGCGCTCTCGCGCATCGACGCCCTCGGCCTGAACATCATGACCGTCGAAGATCCCGTGGAGTACGAGCTCGGCGGGGTGTCGCAGACGCACGTCAATGCACGCATCGGCATGACGTTCGCGCGCGCGCTGCGCTCGATCCTGCGCCACGATCCCGACGTGATCATGATCGGCGAGATCCGGGACCTCGAGACCGCGCAGATCGCGGTACAGGCGAGCCTCACCGGGCACCTGGTGCTTGCCACGCTGCACACCAACGACGCGATCAGCGCCACGACGCGCATGGTCGACATGGGCGTCGAGCCCTACCTGCTGTCCTCGAGTCTGCTCGGCGTGCTCGCACAACGGCTGGTGCGAAAGCTGTGTCCGGCGTGCAAGCGCGCTTACGCGCCGACGAGCGCCGACCTCGCGGAGTTCGGCGCCAGCTTCGGCGCTTCGCAGCTCTTCGGTCCAGGGGGCTGCGCGGCCTGTCACGGCACCGGCTACGCGGGCCGCACCGGGATCTATGAGCTCTTCGTCATCGATGCGGAAGCGAAGCGCCTGATCCATGCCGAGGACAGCGAGCACCGCCTGCGGGAGTACGCGCTGAGCCAGGGCATGGCGATGTTGCGCCAGGACGGCATGCGCTGGGTGCTCTCCGGCGTCACGTCCCTGGAGGAGGTCGTGCGGGTGACGCGTGAAAGCTGAGCGCGCGCGCCGCGGATCGCGGCGCCCGGTCTGATTCATGCCGGCGTACAGCTATGTCGCCGTGGACGCGCAGGGCCGGACCCGGCGCGGCGTCGTGGAGGCCGAAGCGCCGCGCCAGGCACGCGCGGGCTTGCGCAGCGAGGGCCTCGTGCCGCTGGAGCTGGCCGAAGTCGAGCCGGAAGCGGTGGCGCCCGGAGGAGCGGGCTTGCGGCGGCGACGGCGGCGCCTTTCCGGCGGGGAGTTGGTGCTGGTCACCCGGCGCCTTGCGCTGCTTCTCGAGGCGGGGCTGACGATCGAGCAATGCCTGGATGCGCTCATCGAGCAGGCGCAGGACGAGGCGGGCGGCCACATCCTCGCGGCGGTGCGTGCCGAGGTACTGTCGGGCCACAGTCTCGCTGCCGCGTTCGACCGTTTTCCGGCCTCGTTTCCCGATATCTATCGCGCGCTCGTAGGAGCCGGAGAGCAGTCAGGGGATCTCTCAGGCGTCATGTCACGCCTCGCCGATTACCTGGAGAGCCGCCAGGCCATGTCGCAGACGGCCGGCCTCGCGCTGCTCTATCCCGCGATCGTTGCGTCGGTGGCGCTGCTGATCGTGGTGGGGCTGCTGGCGTACGTCGTGCCGCAGGTGGTCGAGGTGTTCCAGCATAGCCGCCAGGAGCTGCCGTTCCTCACGCGCGCGCTTCTCTGGCTGAGCGCAGGCCTGCAGGGAAACCTCCTGCTGATCGTCGTGCTCGCCGTGGCGCTCATCGTCGGCGCACGCGCAGCCTGGGCGCGCGAGTCGTGGCGGGGAAAGTGGCAGGCGCGGGTGTTGCGCTGGCCGGTGCTCGGGCCGCTGCTGCTGGGCATCGGCACCGCGCGCCTCGCCAGCACGCTGGCGATCCTTGTGGGAGGGGGCGTGCCGCTGCTTCAGGCTCTCGCGGCGAGCGCCCGCGTCATGGGAAGCCTGCCGTTACGGGCCGCGGTCGAGGAGGCAGCCAAGCAGGTGCGGGAGGGCAGCACCCTGCACCGCGCG
>Ga0210379_10000370_pt1 | contig 14293 bp, 11 predicted proteins | sample PLMedo_2_FD_155468 | JGI IMG/M metagenome (GOLD analysis project Ga0210379, IMG submission 155468) | Groundwater sediment microbial communities from an aquifer in East River, Colorado, USA - PLM4_32_coex redo | ecosystem: Environmental > Terrestrial > Soil > Riparian zone | place: USA: East... | reverse complement strand
GTCAGGGCGTGGACCGGCACCAGGCGCCCGACGTGGAGCCGCTCCTCGACCTCGCCCTCCACGATCTCGAACAGCGGGTTGAGCATGCGGCCCTCGAGGGAGTCGAGCTCGCCGCTCACCACCACCTTGGCACCGTGGCGGAACGTGCGCGCGAGGAACGGCTGGCCGAAGAAGTAGCAGGCGAGGGTGCCGGTCCCGTCCTCGATCGTGGCCACGAAGTCGGTGCGGCCCGCCCGGGTCCGGAGCGCCGCGGCGCGCTTCACCCGTCCTTCCACCGTCACCAGCTCGCCGGGCTTGAGCTCCGCGATGCGCACGAAGCGCCGTGCGTCCAGGTAGGTGCGGGGGTAGTGGCGCAGCAGGTCCTCGAGCGTGGTGAGCCCGAGGCGCTCGAACAGGCCGGCGCGGGCCGGGCCGACCCCGCGCAGGAACTGGATGCGCGTGGAAGGCTCGAGCCGCGGCCGGGTCACGGCCGGCATCGCGCGTCCGGGCGAGGCGCGCCCCTCCCGGATCCCGGGGTGGCGCCCGGGCCCGACCGGTCCCGTCCCGCTTTACAGCTCAGCACGCGCCTGATAATGTGGCCGGTCCTTTCAACACTCGCCTGTCTTCCGGCGGCACCGCCGGGCGAAAGGCGCTCTCCCGAGGAGGTTTCATCGTGGCTCAGCGCTGTCATGCTTGCGGCAAAGGCACGATGTACGGTCACGCCGTGAGCCACGCGCACAACCTGACCAAGCGCGTGTGGAACCCGAACCTGCAGCGCGTGCGCGCGCTCGTGGACGGACGGGTCAAGAATATAGACGTTTGCACCCGTTGCCTGCGCGGCGGCAAGGTGCAGAAGGCGGCGCGCGGCCGCCGTCAGCCCGTCACGGCCTGAGCCTACAGCAGTAGCTTGTAGCGGGCTCCGTTCGAGACGGTCCCGGGTCTGCCGGGCGTCTGCGCGGCCGCTCGGGCGCGCATCCATGCGCGCCCTCGCTAATCTCAGCCCTCGCTCCCGCCATCCCTGGCTTCGCGAGGGCTTCGGTTGCCGCGCAGACGCCCGGCAGACCCGGGACCGTCTCGAACGGAGCATGGGCCGTGGGCTGCGCCTTCCTCCGGAGCTTCGTCCTTACGCCGCGCCCTCTCCCTTCGCGGCGACCAGCTCGCGCCATTCGAGCTGCTGGCGCGGGAGCGCGTTGAGCGGATCCAGCTCGAGCGCGCGCGCGAACTCCTCGTCGGCCTCATCACTCCGGCCCTGGGAGAGCAGGGCCCAGCCCAGGTCGGCGCGCGCCGACGCGAAGCCCGGATTGAGCAGCACCGCCGCGCGCAGCGAAGCCTCGGCCTCCGCCCCGTCGCCGCGCAGCAGCCGGGCGCGGCCCAGCAGCGCGTGGACGTCGGCCCACTGCTTCCGCCGCCGCGCGAGCGGCTCGAGCACGGCCTCGGCTGCGCGCGTCGAGCCCAGCGCCAGCTCCGCCTTCGCCAGCTCGAGCGCAGCGGCGTCGTAGTCGGGCTCGAGGACGAGCGCCGCGCGGAAGCCCTCGCGCGCGCCCTCGAGATCGCCGCGCGCGGCGCGCATCCGCGCCAGCGCGAAGTGCAGGTCGGGATAGTCGGGCTGCAGCGCGAGCGCGCGGCGCAGCTCCGCTTCCGCCGCCGCGCTCCCGGCCAGCTCGGCGAGCAGGGGGGCTGCGCCGAGCGCCGTGCGCGCGAGCTCGCGATCCCGCGACATGCCGCGGCGCAGGGCGCGCAGCGCCTCCGCCCCGCGGCCCAGCGCGTGGTAGACGAGGCCCAGCGAGCGAGGCGGCAGCTCCCTCGAAGTCGCCGGCCCGGAAGCGCGCGAGCCCGAGCCAGAAGTGGAGGTCGGGGAACCGCGGCTCCTGCGCCACCGCGGTCTCGAGATCCGCGGCCGCCCGGCGCGCCTCGCCGCACTCCAGCCGGGCGCGGGCGGCGAGCAGCCGGGCCTCCAGGTAACGCGGGTTGAGGCGCAGGGCGTGATCCAGCTCGCGCAGCGCCGCGGGCGCCTGGCCCAGCTCGAGCAGCGCCACGGCGAGCCGGAAGCGCCGGTCGGCGAAGCCGGGCTCGTCCTCGACCGCGCGCCGCAGCGCAGCGATCGCCGCGGACACCTCGCCGGTGCCGAGGCGCGGAGCCGAAGGGCGCGCCACGGGCACGACGCCGGGCTCCGCCGGCAGCAGCCGCAGCCAGTCGGACGGCCCCCACTGCGCCGCCCGCGCGGGGGCGAGACCGTCGGGGCTCGTCCACCCGAGCGCGAGCGCCGCATGCAGCGCCTGCTCCGCGCCGCGCGCGTCGCCGAGCTGGCTCCGGCAGACGGCGGCGAGCAGGTGGGCGTCCACGGTTCGAGGCTGGTCGCGCAGCGCCTGCTCCAGGTCCTCCAGCGCCTCGCGCACGCGCCCGGTGCGCTCGCGGATCCGCGCCCGGTAGTAGCGCAGGTCCGGGAACGAGGGGTTGGCCCCGAGCGCCAAGGTCATCTCCCGCTCGGCGCGCGGGTACTGGCCGGCGTGGAAGAACACGAGCCCGAGATGAGCGCGCGACTCCGCCGCGTAGCAGCGCGCCAGGCTGTGGTCGGGATGGTCCGGATTCCGCAGGTCCGCGAGCGTGCGCTCGAAGCACTGCGCCGCGGACTCGAACTCTCCGCGGTTGAAGTGCGCGATGCCCCTGCGGTAGTGCCGGTTCCGTCCCCAGGGCAACAGTGCCGAGAGGAACTTCAGACGCTCCTCCTTCCGCCCACGAGCGGATCCGGGCCTCGCGCGATCGCTGCCGCGGGGCGCACCTCTCCCGTGAGCCAGTGGTTCTCAGGCGTTTCCCGGGTTCTGCGACTCCTCGCGCGTCAGTCCATCTGCTTGCGCAGGAAGGTCGGCACCTCGAGCGATTCGCCCCGGACGCCGCCGCGGCTCCACCGCCCGGCGCGCTCCTCCTCCCCGCGCCGCCACGGCTGCGGGTGCCGCAGGTTGGCGCCGTCCGCCGCCGCATGCCCGCGCTCCACCAGCTTCAGGCGCGGCTCGGTCTGCCCAAAGCCGGTCGCGATCACGGTGATCATCATCTCCCCGTCCATGTTGGGGTCGATCACCGCGCCGAAGATCACGTTCGCGTCGTCGCCGGCCGCGCCCACGACGATGTTGGCCGCCTCGTTGACCTCGTGGAGCGTGAGATCGCGCCCGCCGGTGATGTTCACGAGCACGCCCTCGGCGCCGGCGATCGAGACGTCCTCCAGCAGCGGGCTCGAGACCGCGGCCTGCGCGGCCTCGGCGGCCCGGTTCGCGCCCGTGCCCCGCCCGGTGCCCATCAGGGCGTTGCCGCGGTTCGACATCACCGCCTTCACGTCCGCGAAGTCCAGGTTCACGATGCCGGGCACCGTGACCAGGTCGGAGATGCCCTTGGTCGCCTTGAGCAGCACCTCGTCGCACACGCTGAAGGCGTCGGTGAGCGGGGTCCCGCGCTCGACCACGCCGAGCAGCCGCTCGTTGGGGATCACGATCAGCGTGTCCACCTCGGAGCGCAGCTCGGAGAGCCCCTCCTCGGCCTGGCGCAGGCGCCTGCGGCCCTCGAACTGGAAGGGCTTGGTCACCACGGCGACGGTGAGCGCGCCGGTCTGCTTGGCGATGCGCGCCACCACCGGAGCGGACCCGGTGCCCGTGCCGCCGCCCATGCCGGCGGCGATGAACACCATGTCGCTGTCGGTGAGCGCGTCGCCGATCGCCTGCGCGTCCTCCTCGGCGGCCGCCCGCCCGCGCGCTGGATCACCCCCCGAGCCCAGCCCCCGCGTGGCGGCGGCGCCGATCTGGATCCGGTGGGGTGCCAGGGATTGATTGAGGGCCTGCACGTCGGTGTTGGCGGAGATGAACTCCACGCCGTGCAGGCCGGCCCCGATCATGCGGTTCACCGCGTTGCCGCCCGCGCCGCCGCAGCCGATCACCTTGAGCTTCGCAGCGTTCGTGGTCTCGATTTCCAGCTCGAACATGGCACTACTCCCTGTGCCTGTCCCGGCCAGGCCCTCTTAGGGCGGACGATCCGCCCGCGCGGGCCACCGGGGGTGAGGCGGTTAGAACAACTCGCTGAACCAGCTCCGCAGGTCGAACCCGCGGCGCCGCTCCCCGTGGCCGCGACGCTCGCGGCTCACGAGGTCGCCGTTCGCGGCCTGCGCGGCGTGGATCACGAGCCCCACGCCGGTCGCGTAGCGCGGATCGGCGACGTTGGCCGAGAGCCCCCCGAGTCCCTGGGGGATTCCCAGGCGCACCGGCATCTCGAACACCTGCTCGGCCAGCTCGACCACGCCGGGCATCAGCGACGTTCCGCCGGTCAGCACCACCCCGCCGCCCAGGAGCTCTGCGAAGTGGTTCTTCTTCACTTCCTTGTTGGCGATCGCGAAGATCTCCTCCATGCGCGGCTCGATCATCGAGGCCAGCACGTGGCGCGAGATCTGGCGGTCGGGCCGGCCCCCCACGCCGGGCACGGACACCATCGCCTCCGGGCTCACCAGCGCGGCCAGCGCGCAGCCGTGCTGGATCTTGATCTGTTCCGCCTTCTCGATCGGCGTGCGCAGCCCGATCGCGATGTCGTTCGTCACGTTGGCGCCGCCGAACGGCACGATCGCGGTGTGGCGGATCGAGCCTTCGAAGAACACCGCGACGTCGGTGGTGCCGCCGCCGAGGTCGAGGAGCACGACGCCGAGATCGCGCTCGTCGCGCCCCAGCACGGCGTTGCTCGAGGCCAGGGGCTCCAGCACCAGGTCGGCGACCTTCGCCCCGGCCCGCTGGATCGCGCGACAGATGTTCTTCGCCGAGGTCACGGCCCCGGTGATGATGTGGACCTCGGCCTCCAGCCGCACGCCGCTCATGCCGACCGGGTCCTTGATCCCGCTCTGGTCGTCCACGATGAACTCCTGGGGAATCACGTGGATGATCTCCCGGTCCATCGGGATCGCGATCGCCTTGGCGGCCTCGACGACGCGATCCACGTCGGCGGGTCCGATCTCGTTGTCCCTCCGCGACACCGCGATCACGCCGCGGCTGTTGATGCTGCGGATGTGATCGCCGGCGATCCCGGCGGTCACGGCGCGGACGGTCACGCCGGCCATGCGCTCCGCCTCGTCCACCGCGCGCTGGATGCTCTGCACGGTCTTCTCGAGGTCCACGACCACGCCGCGGCGCAGCCCTTCGCTCGGGGCGTTGCCCACCCCCACCACGCGCGGCTCGTCGCCGCCGTTCTGATCCGCCACGATGCACGAGATCTTGGTGGTTCCGATGTCGAGCCCCACGAAAATCCGTCCCGTCTGACCCATTGCGCTCCTCACCTCCCTTGGTGTTCCGTAGCCGCCGTCACGTTCACGCCGCGCGGGGCCTCACGGCCGCTGGCTGCGTTGCTCCTCCTCGACGTATCTCCAGATACGACTTCGTCGTCGCGCCTTGCCAGCGGCCGCGATTCCTCCGCACGGTCGTGAACGTGACGCCGGTTACGGAACACCGGTTGTTCAGCCTCTGCGTGGTCCCGCCGGGGCGGCCGGCTCCGGGGGACGTACGATCACCTGTCGCTCGTATCGCATGTCCACTTCTTCCGCGAGCGTTCCCCGGCGCTCGAGGTCGGCCAGCACCACCCGCAGCGCCGAGAGCGTCCGCACGCCCGGCGGCCACGCCGGGCACAGCACGCGCGTGCCGCTCATGAGCAGCAGCCCGGTGGTGCTCGGGTCCGACACGTCGATCTCCGAGGTCCGCGCGCCGAGCTCGAGCTCGCGCGCCGAGAGCGCCTGGATCCACGCCAGGCCGCGCTCGACGGCGGGCGTGTCGAGGTGCGCCCCGCCCGGCAGCGCGTCGAACCGCGGGCCCGAGAGCAGCGGAACGTCGGCCGTCACGCCGGTCGCGAGCGGCGGGAGCAGGACGCCCGCCGAGTCGATCTCCCACGGCACTCCGTGCGCAACCAGCAGCACCGGCACCCGCTCCTCGATCCGCACCTCGACGCCCCGCAGGCCGCGGCGCCGCACCCCGGCCGCCGCGACGCGCGGGTCGAGCAGGAGCCGCTGGCGCGCGCGCACCAGGTCGAGCGCCACGAGGTCGTCGCCGCGCGAGAGCCCGGCGGTCGCGAGCACGGAGCCGGCGTCGAGCGCGCGCGTTCCCACGACCCGCAGGTCGGTCACGATCGCGAGGCGGCGGCGCAGCCCCTGCCACGGGACGTGCGCGAGGGCGGTGAGCACGAGGATGACGCCCAGCATCGCGGCCACGCGGCGCAGCAGCCCGCCGCGCCGGTGCTTCGGGCGCTCCCGGAGCGCGCGGCCCTGGTAGAGGTTCATCGTCCCCTCCCCCGGCCGGCCGCCGCGGAGGGCTCGAGCGCGCGCAACACGTCGTCGCCCAGCTTCCACACGTCGCCCGCGCCCAGCGTGAGCACGGTGTCGCCGGGCCGCGCGGCGCCGGCGGCTTCCGCCGCCGCCGCCGCCGGGTCGGGCGCGTAGACGACGTGTTTGGCGCCGCACGCGGACGCGGACTCCACGACGGTGCGTCCCGAGACGCCCGCGATCGGCGGCTCGCCCGCCGCGTAGACGTCGAGCACCCACACCCGCTCGGCATCCGCGAAGGCCGCGCCGAACTCCTCGCGCAGCAGCGAGGTGCGCGAGTAGCGGTGCGGCTGGAACAGCACGAAGACCCGTCCGCCCAGCGTGCGGGCGGCGGCGAGCGTGGCGCGGACCTCGGTCGGGTGGTGGCCGTAGTCGTCGACCACCCGCACGCCGCCGGCCTCGCCGCGGGTCTCGAAGCGCCGGCCGACGCCGCGGAACTGGGCGAGCGACTCCACGATGTGCCCGAAGCCCACGTCGACCTCGAGACCCACCGCGATGGCGGCGAGCGCGTTCAGTACGTTGTGCGCCCCCGGCACCTGGAGCTCCGCCGCTCCCAGCTCGCGTCCGGCAGCGTGCACGCGGAAGCGGGATCCGTGCGGCACCAGCTCGATCGCGGAGGCGCGGATCTCGGCCTCGGAGCGCGTGCCGTAGAGCGTGCTGCGCTTCGTCACCAGCGGGAGGATCGCGCGCACCTCGGGATCGTCCGCGCACAGCACGCTCACGCCGTAGAAGGGCACCCGATTCGCGAAGTAGACGAACGCCTGCCGCAGCGCGTCGAGCCCCGCGTAGTAGTCGAGGTGCTCGCGGTCGATGTTCGTGACCACCGTGACCGCGGGATTGAGCCGCAGGAACGAGCCGTCGCTCTCGTCGGCCTCCGCGACCAGGAACTGGCCGTGCCCGAGGCGGGCGTTCGAGCCGATCGCGTGCAGCCGCCCGCCCACGACGATCGTGGGATCCAGCCCGCCGCGCGCCAGCACCGCCGCGATCATCGAGGTGGTCGTGGTCTTGCCGTGCGAGCCGCCCACCGCGACGCCGTACTTCATGCGCATCAGCTCCGCCAGCATCTCGGCGCGCCCGATCACGGGGATCGCGGCCGCCCGCGCCGCCTTCAGCTCGGGATTCTCCGGCCGGACCGCGCTCGAGTAGACCACCACCTGCGCGCCCTCGACGTTGGCCGGAGCGTGGCCGTGGAACACGCGCCCGCCGATGCGCACCAGGCGCTCGGTGGCCTCCGAGAGCTTGAGGTCGCTGCCCGAGACCTGGTAGCCGAGATTGAGCAGCACCTCGGCGATACCCGACATGCCGGCTCCGCCGATGCCGATGAAGTGGATGCGGTGCGTGCGCCCGTACATCAGGGTCGCCCGCCTTCCGCGTCTTCCGCCGCCGCGCGCGCCGCCTTGCGGCCCGCCGCCCAGCGCACCAGGCTCTTCGCGATGCGCTCCGCCGCGTCGGGCCGCGCGAAGGTGCGCGCGTTCGCCGACATGCGCGACAGCGTCTGGCGGTCGCTCAGGAGGTGCGCGATCTCCTTCGCCAGCCGCTCGCCCGTGAGCTCGCGGTCCAGGATCATCGAGGCCGCGCCGCGGTCCACGAGGTTGCTGGCGTTCACCACCTGGTGGTCGTCGGCGGCGTGCGGATAGGGGATCAGGATCGCCGGCGTTCCGCACACCGCGATCTCCGCGAGCGTCATCGCCCCGGAGCGGCTGACGACGAGATCGGCGGCGGCGTAGGCCATGTGGATACGCTGCAGGAACGGCACGACGCGCGCGGGCAGATGCTCCGACTCGACGATCCGGGTCGCCCACTCGAGGTCCTCGCGCCCGGTCTGCAGGATGAACTGCACGTCCACCCGGTCCTTGAGCCGGCGCATCGCTTCGAGCGCCGCCTCGTTGATCCGGTGCGCGCCGCGGCTGCCGCCGAACACGAAGATCGTCGGCCGGCCGGCGGTGAGACCGAACTCGACGAGCGCCGCCCCGCGGTCGCCGCTCAGGATGTGGGCGCGCACCGGGTTCCCGCTCACCTTGAGGTGGTCCTTGCGCCGGAAATAGGACCGCGCCTCGACGAAGGACAGGTGCACCTCGTCCGCGATGCGGGCCAGCCAGCGGTTGGCCATGCCCGGGATGCTGTTCTGCTCCTGGAGCAGCAGCGGACGGCCGAGCAGCCAGGTGGCGAGCGAGACCGGCCCGCTCACGTACCCGCCGGTTCCGAGCACCACGTCGGGCCGCTCGGTCGCCACCACCCAGATCGACTGCACGAACCCGATCAGGTTCGAGAGCACCGCCGCCGGCCAGCGCCACCACGCGCGCCGCGGGAAGCCCCGCGCCATCACGAAACGGATCGGGAAGCCCGCGCCCGGCACCGCCTGGGCCTCGAGCCCGCGACGGCTGCCGACGAACAGGATGGTCGCGCCGGGCTGGGTGCGCCTCAGCTCCTCGGCCACCGCGATCCCGGGGAACACGTGACCGCCCGTGCCGCCACCCGCGATGATCACTTTCACGCCGACTCCTTCTTCTTCCAGCGCTGGCGCGCGAGCGCCTCGCCGGCCTCGTTCATCGCGCTGATGCGGTACAGCACGCCGGCGGCCGCCAGGTTGGCGAGCAGCGCCGAGCCGCCATAGGAGACGAACGGGAGCGGCAGGCCGGTCGTCGGTGCGAGGCCGGTCGCGACCGCCAGGTTGAAGACGGCGTAGAGGCCGAACTGCAGCGTGATCCCCGCGGCCAGCAGGCCGGAGAACGCGTCCGGCGCCCGCGCGGCGGTGCGCATCCCGCGCCACAGCAGGAGGCCGAACAGCACGAGCAGCGCGGTGGAACCGATGAACCCCAGCTCCTCCGCGAGGATCGAGAAGATGAAATCGGTGTGCGCCTCGGGGAGGAAGAGGTACTTCTGCAGCCCGCCCCCGAGCCCGCGCCCCAGCCACCCGCCCGAGCCGATCGCGATCAGGGACTGGTCGAGCTGCCAGCCGGTGCCGCGCGCGTCCAGCGAGTTCGAAAAGGCGAAGTCCACGAACGTGCGCAGGCGCACCATCTGATAGGGGTGGGTCTTGAGGGCCACCGCCAGCGCGACGAAGCCGCAGGCGACCGGGACCGCGAGGTGCGTGAGCCGGGCGCCGGCGAGGAACAGCAGCGCGAACCCGGTGAGCGCGAGCAGCGCGGCGCTGCTCAGGTTGGGCTGGAGCAGGATGAGGCCGGAGAGCGCGGCCACCAGCCCCAGCGGGAGCAGGACCCCGCGCGAGAGGCCGTTCTCGGCGGGCGGGTGGCGCTTGAGCCACCACGCGAGGAACACGACCATGGCCATGCGGGCGAGGTCCACCGGCTGGACCGAGAACGGGCCGAGCGGGAGCCACCGGGACGCCCCGTTCGCGTCGCGGCCCGCCACGACCACCGCTCCGAGCATCACGGTCGTGATCCCGAGCAGCCAGGGCGCCAGGAATTCGAGCCTGCGCAGGGGGATGCGCGAGCACAGCAGGAGCGCGCCCACGCCGATCGCGGCGCGCGCGAGCTGACGGAGCAGGAAGTGATCCGGGTCCTGATAGCGCGTGATCCCGAGGATCGCGGTGGACGAGTAGACCATCACGACGCCCACCGCCGTGAGCGCGAGCGCCAGGACCGGGATCCAGCCGTCGCCGCGTCTCACGTCGCGGCCTCGGTGAGCTTGAGTCGGGCCACCTCGTCCTTGAACCGGCGCCCGCGATCCTCGTAGTCGCGGAACATGTCGAAGGACGCGCAACCCGGCGAGAGCAGGACCACCGGACGGGCGGAAGCCGCTCCCGGCCCGGCGGGCCGCCGCGCGATCTCGAAGGCGATGCGCACGGCCTCGGACAGCGACGCCGCGCGCGTCGCCGGAATCCCGGACCAGGCCGATGCGATCTTCGCCGCCCCTTCACCGATCAGCACCGCGTGCCTCACCCTGCGCCGCGCCGCGTCGCGCATCGTCGCGAAGTCCTGCCCCTTGTCGCGCCCGCCCGCGATCAGCACCACCGGCTGCTCGAAGCTCTCGAGCGCCACCGCCAGCGAGTCGAGGTTGGTGGCCTTCGAATCGTTCACGAACTCGACGCCTTCGACGATCCCGGCGGGCTCCAGGCGGTGCTCGAGTCCGCGATACTCGCGCAGCACGGCCCGCAGCGTCTCGGGGGCGATCTCGAGCGGGAGCACGGTGGCGAGCGCCGCGCACACGTTCGCGTGGTTGTGCGCCCCGCGCAGGGTCAGCTCGCCCACCGGAAGCAGCGGCTCGGTCCCGCCGCGCCACGCCAGCGCGATCTGCCCTTTGGAACGGAACGCGCCCTGGTCCACGGATCCCTCGATCGAGAACGCGAGCGGAGTGGCAGCACCAGTGCGGCGGCTCGCGACCGCGGGGTCGTCCGCGTTCCACACCGAGTAGTCCTCGCCGTCCTGCCGGGCGAACAGGCGCCGCTTCAAGCCCGCGTAGGTTTCGAGGTCGCCGTGGCGGTCGAGGTGGTCGGGCGTCAGGTTGAGCCAGGTCGCCACGAACGGCTTCAGGCGCTCGACGGTCTCGAGCTGGAACGACGAGACTTCGGCCACCAGCAGCCCTCTCGGGCTCACGTCCTCCGCGACCTCGCAGATCGCGCGCCCGATGTTGCCGCACACCTCGACCTCGCGCCCGGCGGCGGAGAGCAGGGCGCCCGCGAGATGGGTGGTCGTGCTCTTGCCGTTGGTGCCGGTCACGCACACCAGCGGCGCGTGCGCGGCCAGGTAGCCCAGCTCCAGCTCGGAGAGCAGCGGGATCCTGTGCGCGCGCGTCGCGACCGCGAGCGGATGGGTCACCGGGATCCCCGGGCTCCACACCACGAAGTCGCGTCCCTCGAGCAGCGCTACGTCGTCGCGCCCCAGCATCGCCTCGGCGCCGAGGGCGTCGAGGCGGCGCGCCGCCTCCGGCAGGGCGTCCGCCCCGCGCGCGTCGCACACCCGCACCGCGAGACCGTGGCGGGCGAGCAGCGCGGCCGCGGCCAGCCCCGAGCGCTGGGCGCCCACGACCAGGGGGCGCGTGCCGGGGAGCGGATGGCGGGCGTCGATCGTCACTGGAGCTTGAAGGTCGAGAGCGAGAGCAGAGCGAGCAGCGCGCCCGCGATGTAGAAGCGCAGCACGACGCGCGACTCGGCCCAGCCGCTCAGCTCGAAGTGGTGGTGGAGCGGCGACATGCGGAACACGCGCCGCTTCAGGAGCCGGAAGGAGGTCACCTGGAGCATGACGGAGAGCGCCTCGGCCACGAACACGCCGCCCACCAGCACCAGCCAGAACTCGCGCTTGATCAGCACCGCCACGACGCCCAACGCTCCGCCCAGCGCCAGGGAGCCGGTGTCGCCCATGAACACGTCGGCCGGATGGCAGTTGTACCAGAGGAAGCCGAGCGAGGCCCCGAGCACGGCGGAGCAGAACACGGTGAGCTCCCCGCCGTAGGTGAGGTGCGTGATGTTCAGGTACTGGCTGAACTTGAGGTGGCCGCTCAGGTAGCACATGCCCGCGAACGTGAGCGCTGCGATCGCCATGAGCCCGGAGGCGAGGCCGTCGAGACCGTCGGTCAGGTTCACCGCGTTCGAGGAGCCGGTGATCACGAGCACCACGAACGGGATGAAGAACCAGCCGAAGTCGATCACGCGGAACTTGAGGAACGGAACCTGGGTGGCGGTGGCCGGCAGTCCGGGCTCCGGCCAGAGCACGAGCACGATGCCGACCGCGAGGCCGATCGCGACCTGGCCCGTGAGCTTGTAGCGGCCGAGCAGGCCCTTCGGGTATCCGCGGACCACGCGCAGGTAGTCGTCGAGGAACCCGATCGCGCCCAGCCACACCGTCGCGATCATCGCGAGCCACAGCGGACGCGAGTGGAGGTTCCCCCACAGCAGCGTCGGCACGATGATGGCTGCGACGCTCAGGAGCCCGCCCATGGTGGGCGTGCCGGCCTTCGAGAGGTGGGACTGCGGCCCCTCCGCGCGGACCTTCTGCCCGAGCCGCACGCGCCGCAGCCACTCGATCATCGGCGGCCCCATGATGAAGCACACGAGCAGCGCGGTGATCGCCGCGTAGGCCGAGCGGAAGGTGATGTAGCGGAAGACGTTGAACCCCGAGAGTCCGGGCAGGTCGTGGAGCGGGTAGAACCATTCGTAGAACATGCGCTATCCCTCGGCCCCGAGTCCCTCGAGCACCCGCTCGAGCCGCGCTCCGCGCGACGCCTTGAGCAGCACGACGACGCCGGGCGCCAGCGCTTCGCGCAGCGCCGCCGCGGCGGCTGCGACATCGCCGAACACGCGGGCCGGAACGCCCGCCTGCGCAGCCCCCGCCGCGTAGTCCTGCGCGTGCGCGCCCACCGCCCACACCTCCGCGGCACGCGCGCGGGCGGCGGTGCCGCGGTGGAGGTCGCGCGCCGAAGGCCCCAGCTCGAGCATGTCGCCGAGCAGCGCGATGCGGCGGCCCGCATCGGGCCACGCGGCCAGGGTCTCGAGCGCGGCGGCGGTGGACTCGGGATTGGCGTTGTAGCAGTCCACGAGCAGCGTGGCGCCGCGCGCGCGCTTCACCTCCATGCGCCCGTGCGCCGGGCGGCAGGCCTCGATCGCGCGCACGGCGGTGCCGGGTTCCACGCCGGCCTCGCGCGCGACGGCGAGCGCCGCCAGGGCGTTCGCCACCTGGTGACGGCCGGCGATCGCGAGCGTGAAGGGCGGGAAGCCCTCGACCTCGACCCGCGTGCCCGCAGCACCCCGGGTTTCGAGCGCGCGCGGGCGGACGTCGGCAGCGCGCGCGAAGCCGTAGGTCACGCGGCGGCAGCGCGCGCTCTTCAGCGCGGCGAGGAGCGGCGGCGAGTCGGCGGACACGAAGAGGGTATCGCCGGCCCCGAGGACGGCCGCCAGCGAGGCCTTCTCGACCGCGATCGCTTCGACCGAGCCGAAGTGCTCGAGGTGGGCGCTCCCCGCCCCGGTGATCACCGCGCGGTTCGGCCGCGCGAGGGCGGCAAGCAGGGCGATCTCGCCCGGGTGGTTGCTTCCCATCTCGACCACGGCCGCGACGTGCTCGACCCGGAGGCCGAGCAGCGTGAGCGGCACGCCCCAGTGGTTGTTGAGATTGCCCTCGGTCTTGAGCGTGGGACCGAGCGTTCCGAGCACGGCCGCCACCAGGTCCTTGGTCGTCGTCTTCCCCACGCTCCCGGTCACGCCGTAGAGGACGCCGCGCCAGCCTTCGCGGTAGCGGCTCGCGATCCGCTGCAGGGCGGCGGTCACGTCGTCCACCACGATCAGCGGCCCGGGCTCAGCACCCGCGAGCGCCGCGTAGCGCTCGCGCGCGCACAGCGCGGCGGCAGCACCCAGCGCGAACGCCTGCTCCAGGAACGCGTGCCCGTCGGTGGCGGCCCCCGGCAGCGGCACGAAGAGCTGACCGGGCGAGAGCGTGCGCGTGTCGATGGAGGCGCCGTCCACGCCCGAGCGCAGCAGCGCCTCCCGCTCGCCGGGCGCCGCCGGGACCTCGCGCACCACGAGGTCGCCGCCCGAGAACTGGGCGAGCTGCGTGAGCGTGAGGATCGGACGGACCGCGAGCGCCATCACGCCTTCGCTCCCGGCCGCGCGAGCAGCAGCGCGCGCGCGACCTCACGATCGTCGAAGGGCAGCACGCGATCGCCCACCATCTGCGTGGTCTCGTGCCCCTTCCCCGCGATCAGCACCGCGTCCCCCGGACGCGCCGAATCGAGCGCCGCCGCGATCGCCTCGCGGCGGTCGAGCTCGACCGCGAGGCCGGCCTTAGGCGCGCCGGCCGTGATCTCGCGCGCGATCGCGGCCGGATCCTCGCCGCGCGGGTTGTCGTTCGTGACCCACGCGCGGTCGGCGAGGTCCGCGGCCGCCCGGCCCATGAGCGGCCGCTTCGCGCGGTCGCGGTCGCCCCCGCACCCGAAGACCAGCAGCACGCGTCCCGCGGCGTGCTCGCGCACCGCCGCCAGCGCGCGCGCGAGCGCGTCCGGGGTGTGCGCGTAGTCCACCAGCACCTCGAACGG
>Ga0210379_10000369_pt1 | contig 14308 bp, 12 predicted proteins | sample PLMedo_2_FD_155468 | JGI IMG/M metagenome (GOLD analysis project Ga0210379, IMG submission 155468) | Groundwater sediment microbial communities from an aquifer in East River, Colorado, USA - PLM4_32_coex redo | ecosystem: Environmental > Terrestrial > Soil > Riparian zone | place: USA: East... | reverse complement strand
GGCCGGGTTGAACGGGTTGGGGACGTTCTGCTCGATCGCCGTCGTCAAGCCGGGCGTGGTGACCGAAACCGGCACGGACCGGACCTCGTCGCCGTTGTCTTTCACGGCCCCGAGCATGTACGTATAAGTGGCCGCGTTGTGCACGTTCGCATCGACGAACGTCGTCGAGGCGGACGGCAGCAGGTCCAGGGACAGCGGTGCCTCCGGCGATTCCGCGTCGCTTCGATACACGCGATAGCCGCGGATGACTTCGTCGGCATCGACGCGCCACGATAGCCGCACATCGCCGCCCTCGAGCTGCGCGTCGAACCACGAGATCAGCACTGCCACGGTGGCGAGGTCGACCGCGCGCTCGGACGAGTACGCACTCAACATGCCTGCGTAGTTCTTCGCACGAACCGCGAAGTAGTATCTCCCCGATGCCAGCGCGCACACCTCCCGCGTCGACACCGTGCCCGCGTCGATCGACTGGCCGTACTGCGTGGCCTGGCCGGTGGCGACCGACGAGGTTCCGAACGACACCACGTAGCCCACCACCGTCGGGTCGCCGCTCAGTAGCCACGTCGCGCGGGCGCACCCCGAACCCGAGATGGCTAGCGTCGTGAAGATCGGCGGGGGGGGTGGCTGGAGGTCGGTGTTGGACGCGAAAGCGACGAGATGGCCGGCGGTTACATCCAGATCGACCGCGATGGCACCCATCGGCGACGCGGCGACCGTCGTCACCGCGCTCGAGTTCCGATGGACCTCATACGCCGCGTTAGCGGTCACGTTGAAGGCAAGCACGCGGACCGCCTTCGAGTAGGCCGGTTCGGCGAGTCCGCAGGGCAAAAAAACGGCGAGGACGGCGAGGACGACGAAGGACGCAGTACGCCCCCGTCGTCCGCCGTGGACGACTCGGTGCATGGAGCTTCTCCTTCGACGCGGCGCGCAATGTGGGGCGCGCGTGCGGGCCACGCACGGGGCAGGTGTCAACGATTGGCTTCGAACTACTCGGGGCGTCTAATGCCGCACGCGTGCGGCACGAAACAGGGGAGAGCCTGATCGCGCGAGCGGTGGGACGGCTGTAATGCTGCGCGATGTCAGTCGGGGGTCAGCGCCGTCTCCTCCCTGGCGGTGCTGTCGCGTACCGACGATGCCGTAAGGAACCTCGGCGGTGGAAATCAGGCAATGAGGGATTGTCGGGCGGGCATTGGGTACTGACAGGGCTGGCAGTGTGAGATGCCTCACACGGCTGGCTCAGCGCACCAGCACAATTCGATGATGGGCGAGGTCCCGGCCGCCGAACGAGGAGGCGAGCGAAGTAGACCCGGGTATGGGACGAGAGGTCGAGGAACAGCGTCTATGACGTGACCAGGGAATCGTTCTCGAAGACCCACATTCTTCCCGTTTGTTCGGTTAGGAACAGGCGATCGGTTCCGTCCATCGGATCCACGATATTGGTCGGGCTTCGAATACGGGCAATATCGGGAAGGTGTTCTTGAGGCCCACTTCGGCGGCGTGCGAAGTGAAAACAGGCAGGAGCGCCGCCAGGACGCAGGTGGTCATGAGATGCCTCATACATCGACTCCCGGATGGCGGTTTGGGCCGGTATTGCACCACAGCTTGGACCGAAACCAGGATGGCCACCTTCGTGGTCGAAGGTGGCCATCTTCCTGGATTCGCGAAGGGTAGAAAGAAGCGATTACCGGTAAAGCCCCTTCACACCGCCAAACGTGACAGCCTTCGTGGCCAGCGGAACGACCGACTCCAGAATCACTATGGCGTCTTCGAAGTCATTGTCGCTGCCGCCAGCGGGGGTAAGATCCTCGAAGCAGAACCACCACTCACCGAAATTCACTCCGGTGCCCGCGTACGTCAGCATCTGCGGAACCGAGCCGGCGTTGCGACCATCCTGCGAGTAGAACGTGCCGCCCGGGCCGGCGAGGTAGAAGCCGAACGCGTTCTTGTCCACGTTCAGGTACGTGTTCTGGCCAATGATCGCGCTGTTGTTGTCGAAGAGCGTGACCACCAGGTTGCCCGAGCTTTGGAAGCTGATCATGGCGTGCCAGCCCGCCGCCGCAGCGCCCGGGAAGACTTCGAACAGCGCCGGAACCGCGTCGTTCGCATTATAGACACCGATCGCGTTGCCGGCTGCGTTTCCCGCCAGCTCGATCATGAGCGTGAACACGGAATTTCCGGACGCGGACGTCGACCAAATCTGCGCGTTGACTTGGTCGGTCTGGACGTTGATGCTCTCACCCTTGGAATTGAGATAAGTCTGCAGCGATGCACCCCCAACTACCACCTGCGGCACGCGAAGATTGAACGCGCTCGCATGCGAAGCCATGCCGGCCGCTCCAATCATGGCGAGTGCGCCCACCGCGACTAGCCTTTTCACACTTGAATTCATAACGAGCCTCCATAGTTTAGCTAAATTCGTAATATCCTTGCCCTGCTTCCGCACTGCTATTGTGCGGGATTTGTCCGAGCGGGGGAATTGTACTCGATAAGGAGGTTCTGGCGCCATCTATTCGTGGGACGAGCTGGGCGCCAGGCCGCTCCAGTGGGACGAAATGCTCAAGCAAAATGATGCATGTGCATCATTGACGCTCTCGACAGATCGTTCTGAAGCAGTTGCGCAGGCCGATTCGCGGCGTTGATCGGGTGTCACATGGGAGACCAATCCGCACAAGCGCATGGCATTCTCCGTGAGCGGCCCGCACGTGGTCCACGCCGCGAAAGGGAAGCGCGACATGAGCCCGTAACCTGGTGTAGGATAAAACCTACTGCGGGGTAGTTGAGTGGCACAACGCCGCACTGTTAATGCGGATATCGGAGGTTCGAATCCTCCCCCCGCAGCCATCCATTCACGCGGCCAAACCGGTTGATGTGTCTAGCGGTTAGCCATTCGGGGGACGCAAAATCGGCCTTCTCGGGCCGGCGAACACTCTGTTATATTCCACCCGCCGAACATGCCCGCAAGGGCATGTCGCGTTATTGGCCGGGACGATCACCTCGGGGAATGGATGGGCCCTGGTGGACCTCGGGGACTTCAAATCCCTTAGTCGGGCGAGACCGTCCGAGGTGGGTTCGATTCCCACACATTCCCGCCACCCATCGCGCGCGCGGGCGTTACGCGGGACGCGTCCCCACGGCCCCTGTCAACCGAGTGAACGACTGGTGTCGCTTTCATCGTCGATCGTTGCGGGCCTGACGCTCATCGCCTGGCTGGGCGTGGCGACATCGTCGAGGGCGGGAGTCGCCGAAGCGGACACGACCCGGCCGGCGAGCGCCGACAGCGCGGCGATCGTCGCGCCCGACACCTCGCAAACGCCGCCGAGCGATTCGCTGCGCACGATCACGGTGAAGGATTCGCTGGGGATGCCCGGGACGCTCCGCGGGCAGACGGTCGAGCCGGATCCCGCCGCGATCAAGGGGACACTCCAGCGCATGGGCTCGAACGAAATCGCGGGCCGCACGCCGTGGGAACGACAGAAGAACCCGAAAGTGGCGATGCTCTGTTCCGCGCTCCTGCCGGGGCTGGGGCAGACGTACAACGGAAGGCGCCTGAAGGTGGGGCTGATGGTGGGGTTCGCGTCGTTCTATTCCTTCAACGGGTGGCTCAACTGGAAGCGGTACGAAGCGGCCATCGTCGCGCGCGACGCCGCCGATCCGGGCAGCGGCGACTTTCGGGTCCAGAACCAGCTGGCGGACTTTTACAAGGAGGAAGCCCGCACGCACCTGTGGTGGTTCGGAGCCACCTGGGTGCTCGGAATCCTCGACTCGTGGATCGACGCACACCTCTACGACGTGCGCGGCTACACACCGCCACCGCCGCCCGAGGACGCGGTTCCACGCGCGGTGAACGAGCGCATCAGCTACCTAACGTTGGGGTTCGATCTCGAGTTCTCAAAATGAAATGACGCCAGTGATCGCATCGACATGATATTTCCCCAGGAACGCACTCGCAACTTCTGCATCATTGCCCACATCGACCACGGCAAGTCGACGCTGGCGGATCGTCTCCTCGAGCACACGCATACGCTCTCGGGCAAGGAGATGCGCGAGCAGGTGCTCGACACCATGGACCTGGAGCGCGAGCGCGGCATTACCATCAAGAGCCATCCGATCCGGATGATCTACCGCGCGAAAGACGGCCTCGACTATTTGTTCAACCTGATCGACACGCCGGGCCACGTCGACTTCACCTACGAAGTATCGCGCTGCCTCGCCGCCTGCGAGGGCGCGATCCTGGTGGTCGACGCGGTGCAGGGGATCCAGGCGCAGACGGTGTCCAACGTCTACCTGGCCGTTGACAACGGCCTCGAGCTGCTCCCGGTGATCAACAAGATCGATTTGCCGGCGGCCCGGGTCGATGAAGTCACGCACGAAATCCACGACCTGATCGGCGCTCGCGAGGACGAGATCGTCAAGGTGAGCGCGCGCGAAGGGATCGGCATCGAGGACCTGCTGGAGGCGGTGGTGGCGAGAATTCCGGCGCCGAAGGGCGACCGCGAGGGCAAACTCCAGGGCCTCATCTTCGATTCCTTCTACGACACCTACCGCGGCTCCGTGGTCTACGTCCGGATCAAGCAGGGGCGCGTGCGCAAAGGCGACGTGATCCGGATGTGGTCGACGGAAAAGACGTTCGAGGCAATGGACACCGGACACTTTCGCATCCAGATGATTCCTGCGCCCATGCTGGAGGCGGGAGAGGTGGGATACGTCGTCACCGGCATCAAGGACATCCACGAGATCAAAGTCGGCGACACCATCACGATCCACGCCGATCCGTGCGACCGGCCGCTACCAGGCTACACCGACGTGAAGCCGATGGTATTCAGCGGGCTCTACCCCGTCGAGGCCGACGAGTATGTGGAACTGCGCGAGGCGCTGGAGAAGCTGCGGCTCAACGACTCGTCGTTCGTTTTCGAGCCGGAGACGTCGGTCGCGCTCGGCTTCGGTTTTCGCTGCGGATTCCTCGGGCTACTGCACATGGAGGTGATCCAGGAGCGGCTGGAGCGCGAGTATAACCTGAACCTGATCACCACCATGCCCAGCGTGGAGTACATCATCCGCACCAAGAGCGGCGAGGAACTGGTGGTCGACAACCCGGCGCTGTTTCCCCCGGAGGGGAAGATCGAACACGTCCGCGAGCCCTACGTGAAGGTGGAGGTCGTGACCCCGAGCGAATTCGTGGGCGCGATCATGACGCTGTGCCAGGAGCGGCGGGGTATGTACCTGGGCATGGAGTACGTGACCAAGGAACGGGCGGCGCTGCGCTACGACATGCCGTTGGCCGAAATCCTCATCGATTTCTATGATAAGCTCAAAAGCCTCAGCCGGGGGTACGCGAGCCTGGACTACAACTATATAGGGCACCGCGAGAGCGACGTGGTCCGGTTGGACATCGCGCTCAACGGCGACCCGGTGGACGCCCTGTCGATGATCGTCCACCAGGAAAGCGCGTTCAACATGGGGCGCGATCTTGCTTCCCGGCTCAAGGAGGTTATTCCGCGCCAGATGTACGAGGTCGCGATCCAGGCCTGCATCGGGGCGAAAGTGATCTCGCGCACCAACGTGAAGGCGCTGCGCAAGAACGTGACGGCGAAGTGTTACGGCGGCGATATCACCCGCAAGCGCAAGCTCCTCGAGAAACAGAAAGAGGGCAAGCGCCGTATGAAGATGGTCGGCAAGGTCGAAATCCCGCAGGACGCGTTCCTGGCGGTACTCAAGGTGGAGAGGTCAAGTTGAGCAAGAAGCGAAAGAAATCCATAGTCCGCGAGTACACGGAAATCATCGTACTCGCGGTCGGGCTCGCGTTGTTCGTGCGCACGTTCTTCGTCCAGGCGTTCCGGATTCCCTCGGAGTCGATGGAAGACACGCTGCTGGTCGGCGACTTCCTGTTCGCGAACAAGTTGCTGTACGGGCCCAAGCTCCCGTCCGTGTCCGCGCGCCTGCCGGGGATTCGCGCCCCGAAGGCCGGCGACATCATCATCTTCAAGTACCCGGGCGACCACAAGGTCGACTACATCAAGCGCTGCGTCGCGGTGGAGGGACAGACGGTCGAGCTCATCGACAACCACCTGTTCGTGGACGGGGTGCTGCGCGACGAGGACTTCACGAAGTACGTATTTGGCTCGCGGCCGGAACGGCATTTCGGGCCGTTCAAGGTGCCGGAGGGGCACATCTTCATGATGGGCGACAATCGCGACAACAGCGCCGACAGCCGGGTGTGGGGACCGCTGGACAAGAAGTTGATCAGCGGAAAGGCGATGTTCATCTATTTCTCGTGGAATCCGAGGTCGCACTCGATCCGCTTCTCGCGCATCGGAGACATGATTCGCTGATTGGGCTCGCGGGGATGGTGCCCCTTCGCAGCATGAAACCACTCTCGCTCTACATACACGTTCCCTTTTGCACGCGGCGGTGCTCGTACTGCTCGTTCTACCACGTGCCGGCGGCCGAAGAGCGTCAGCGCGCGTTTGTCGATGTGCTGGTGGACGAGATCGGTGCGGGGTTGGCCGCCATCGGCGAGCCGGTCGCGCTGCGCACCATTTTCGTGGGCGGCGGCACGCCGACCGTCCTCGAACCGTCGCATTGGCGCCGGCTGGTTCGCGCCGTCGAAGCGCACGTCGCGCCCGGTGGGGCGCCGGAATTCACCGTCGAGATGAATCCCGAGGACGTGACCGAAGAGCTGGCCGCCTTCCTCCGCACCCTCGGCGTGAACCGCGCCAGCCTCGGCGTCCAGTCCATGCACGCGGTGGGGCAGAAGGTGCTGAAGCGGTGTGCCCCCGAGGTGAACGCGCGCGCGATCGAAATCGTGCGGCGCGCGTTCGACAACGTGAGCTTCGACGTGCTGCTCGGCGTCCCCCGGACGACGGTCGCGGATCTGCGCGCTACCGTCCAGACGCTTCTCGCGCTCGATCCTGCGCACCTCTCGGTCTATGGCCTCGAGGCGGGCGGCGACATGTCCCACGAGGTGGAACGCTTCTTTCGGGCGGTTGACCCCGACCGGGTGGCTGATGAATACTTGTGGGTGTGCGAGTCGCTCCAGGCGCGGGGGTACGGGCACTATGAGGTTTCCAACTTTGCCCGGCCCGGTTTCGAGTCCGCCCACAACCGCGCATACTGGGACGGCGGCGACTATCTTGGAGTCGGCCCGGCGGCCCATTCGTCCATCGGCGGGCGGCGATTCTGGAACGCGCCCTCGCTGGACGCGTACCTCGAGCGGCGCCCCGACGGGCACGTGGCGGCGCGACAGCACGACGTGGAAGGGGACCGCCGCGTTGAGCGCGCGATGCTCCTGCTGCGCACGGATCGCGGGTTGCCGCGATCGGAGTGCGCGTGCAGCGACACGGTCCTGGACTCGTTCGTCGCGGAGGAACTGGTGGTCGCATCGCAGGGACGGGTGTTCGCCACCGACCGCGGGTATTTGCTCTTGAACGACCTCGTCCTGCGGCTGACGACGGCGCCGGCGCGGTTGCACGACGGGTACGCGACGAGCCAACCATCGATACCGACATGCTGATCGAAAAGAACCGGGACATACTCCGCGTGATCATCGACGCGTACGTGGGCGACGGCGTCCCCGTGAGTTCGCAGCGTGTCCGCGAGGCGGGTCATCTGCGCATGAGCACGGCGACCATTCGCAACCGCATGGCCGAGCTCGAACGTGACGGCTACATCTCCAAGCCGCACGTGTCGTCCGGCCGCATTCCGACCGACGAGGGCTATCGCGCCCACGTCGACGAGCTGCAGTCGCAAGGCTCGCGGCTCGGCGCCGGCGGACTCCCCGACGTCCGCGAGGGGCTGCGGGGCGAGTCGCACGACGTCAACGGACTCATGCTGCAGGTGTCGCAGTTGCTGGGGGCGTTGTCCCGCAACGTGGCGGTGGTGTACGGCGCGATCGTGCAGGAGAGCCGGGTGCGGAGCCTCAAGCTCTTCCACGTGGCGGGCGAACGGGTCCACCTGGTCGCCAACCTGGCGCCCGAGCACGAGCGTACGCTGGCGCTGCGGCTCTCACGGCCGGTTTCGGCGGAGGCGGTTGCGGCCGCGGAAGGGCTCGTAAACCGCATGGTGGAGGGCCGCACGCTCGACACCGCGCGGCGCATCCTGGCCGAATCGGTCCGCGACAACGTGACGGACGAAGGCATCGTGACGCGCGAGATCGCGGCGCGCCGCGACGAGATTTTTTCCGAGCCGCCAGCCGTCGAGCTCTGTTTCGAGGAGCGCAGCCGCGTTCTCGAACAACCGGAACTGTCGGACCCGCGGACGCTCCAGTTGTTGCTCCGGATTTTGCACGACCGCGACTACCTGACGTCGATCCTGGCCAGCCGCCCACCCGACCGCACCGAAGTGACAATCGGAAGCGAGCACGGCGACGACGTGCTGCGCCCGTTCAGCCTGGTCACAGCGGGCTACCGGATGGGTGCCGCGCGCGGCGTACTCGGCATCATCGGGCCGACGCGCATGCGCTACGACTTGGCGCTATACCTGGTCCGCTCGATGTCGCATGAGGTGTGCGCGATCGGCGATGAGTACTTCTAAGGGAGACACGGTGGACAAGAAACGTCGCATGCCGTCTGCCGAAATCGACGCCGAGCGCCCGGACGACGACGCGAACGACGCGAAGCCCGAACGGGTGTACGACCTCGACGCGGTTGACCCGACCGACGACGCGCCCCCCGTCGACGCCGAGAAAGACGGCGCCGAGACGCCGGCCGCCGATGAGGCCGTGGAGCCCGCGCCCGCCGCGCGCGGGCGCGGGAAACAGCCGGGGAAGTTCTCCCGCCGGGAAGTACTCGATCGCTTCCAGCAGAAGAACGTCGAGATCGCGCGCCTGACCAAGGAGAAGACCGTGCTCGAGAGGGAAAAGGCAGCCGTCGAAAAGGAGAGGGCAACTCTTGCCGCCACCGGGGCGGCGCTCGAGACCCAGGCTGCCGAGTTCAAAGACAAGTGGCTGCGCTCCGCAGCCGAGTTTGAAAACTACCGCAAGCGTTCCGCGAAGGAATGGGAATTGCTTAAACAGCAGTCGAAGACCGAAGTCATTCTGGAGGTTTTGAACTCGCTGGATGATTTCGAGCGGGCCTTTGCGGTGGTGGGGGACCAGGCCGAGAGCGAGTTTGTTCGAGGTATTCGCATAATCTACAACAACTTGCGTCAGGTTCTCCAGAAGTTCGGCGTCGAGGAAGTCGACGCGCTCCACCAGCCCTTCGACCCGACCCGCCACATGGCGATCGGGCAGGTCGAGACCAACGAGGTCGCATCCGGCCACGTGGTCGAGGTCGCCGAGAAGGGCTACGCCAGTAACGGCAGCGTCATCCGGCCCGCCCGCGTCATCGTTGCAAAGTAGCAACGGCGACCCGCATTCGAACCATATCGAGAGTTTTGCACGGCGCGCCGTGCGGGCGTCCGCGCCTAGGGATGCCGCACCGGCGCGACCCGTGCGGGGTTGCAACCGTCCGAAGGAGCCGAGATGTCCAAGGTCATTGGGATCGATCTGGGAACCACGAACTCGTGCGTCGCGTTCATCCAGGACGGCGAACCGACCGTCGTCACGACCCCGGAGGGGGTTCGCACCACGCCGTCGGTGGTCGCCTTCGCCAAGAACGGCGAGCGCCTGGTTGGCCACATCGCCAAGCGTCAGGCGATCACGAATCCCACGCAGACCATCTACTCGGTCAAGCGCTTCATGGGGACGCGCTACGACGAGGTGAAGACGGAAGCCGGCCGCGTGTCCTACACCGTCGAGACCGGCAAGACCGGCGACGTGCTGATCAAAATCAAGGACCACACCTTCCACGCGGAGGAGATCTCCGCGATGATCCTGCAGACGCTCAAGAAGACCGCCGAAGAGTTTCTCGGCGAGCCGGTCGAGAAGGCGGTCATCACCGTCCCGGCCTACTTCAACGACGCGCAGCGCCAGGCGACCAAGGACGCGGGCCGGATTGCGGGCCTCGACGTGCTGCGCATCATCAACGAGCCCACCGCCGCCGCGCTTGCCTACGGGCTGGACCGGCAGAAGGCGGGCGTCGTCGCCGTGTACGATTTGGGCGGCGGCACGTTCGATATTTCGATCCTGGAGTTGTCCGACGGCGTCTTCCAGGTGAAGTCGACCGCGGGCGACACCCACCTGGGCGGCGACGATTTCGACCGCCTCATCATGGACTGGGTGATCGAAGAGTTTCAGAAGCAGTGCGGGATCGACATCTCGCACGACAAGATGGCGATGCAGCGGGTGCGCGACTCGTCCGAAAAAGCGAAGTGCGAGCTTTCGACCACGCTCGAGACCACCATCAACCTGCCGTTTCTCGCGGCCGACGAGACCGGGCCGAAGCACCTCGAGCTCCAGCTCACGCGGGCCAAGCTCGAGAACCTGGTCGACTCCCTGATCAAGAAGACGGTGGAACCGTGCCGGCAGGCGCTCCACGACGCCGGCATCGCCACGACGCAAATCGAAAAGGTCATCCTCGTGGGCGGCTCGACACGCATGCCGGCCGTGCGCGAAGCGGTGAAGAAGTTCTTCAACCAGGAGCCGCAGCGCGGGGTCGACCCCGACGAAGTCGTCGCCAAGGGCGCGGCCATCCAGGGCGGCGTGCTCACCGGTCAGGTCGAGGAAGTGATTCTCCTCGACGTCACCCCGCTCTCGCTCGGCATCGAGACGCTCGGCGGCGTGATGACCCGGCTGATCGCGCGCAACACCACCATCCCGACGCGCAAGACGCAGATCTTCTCGACCGCCGCCGACAACCAGCCGGCGGTGAGCGTGCACGTGCTCCAGGGCGAACGCGAGCTCTCGAAGGACAACCGCACGCTGGGCCGCTTCGACCTGGTCGGCATCCCACCCGCGCCGCGCGGCGTGCCGCAGATCGAAGTCACGTTCGACATCGACGCGAACGGGATCGTCAAGGTATCCGCGAAGGACCTCGGGACCGGGCGCCAGCAGCAGATCGCGATCAAGGTGGCCAGCGGCCTGTCGGAGGGCGAGATCAAGCGCATGGTCGACGATGCCGACAAGTACGCCGACGAGGACAAGTTGAAGCGCGAGTTCACCGAGGCGGTCAACCAGGCGGAAATCCTGCTCTATTCAACCGAGCAGGCGCTGAAGGATTTCGCGGAGCGTTTTGCCGAGCGCGACCTGGAAGAGATGAAGGCCGCCATCGCCGACGTCCGCGCGGCCCGCAACGACGCCGCCCGCGACGTGACGGGTTTGCGCCAGGCGACCGGGCGTTTGCAGTCGATCATGCACCGCTTCGCCGAGGTCATGTACAGCGCTCCCGATACCAGCGAATTCCGTTGATCGGCCCGGGACAACGTCCCCGGTGGTTCCAAAGTCCGATAACCGCTGCGCGCCCGGGTTCCTGCCCGGGCGCTTCGCGTTACGGGCTTTTCGCTGGTCGCTGCGCTTGACCGTGGGCTATATTCCACGACGATGAGCAAACGCGATTACTACCAGGTGCTTGGCGTCGAACGCAGCGCCGGCAAAGACGAGATCAAGAAGGCGTACCGCAAGCTGGCGTTCCAGCACCACCCCGACAAGAACCCGGGCAACAAGGACGCGGAGGAGAAGTTCAAGGAGGCGACCGAGGCCTACGAGGTCCTGGGCGACCCCGAGAAGCGGCGCGAGTACGACCAGTTCGGTCACGCCGGGCTGGGCCGCGGCGCGGGCGCGGCAGGACCGTTCGGCGCCGGCGGCCAGGGGGGCTTCGCCGGCTTCGACCTTTCCGACGCCCTGCGAGCGTTCATGCGCGAGTTCGGCGGGTTCGGCGACTTCGAGGGCGGGTTCGGAGGTGGGGGGGCACGCGTCCGCAAGGGTCGCGACCTCCAGCTGCGCGTGAAACTGACCCTCCCCGAGATCGCGAGTGGGGTGGAGAAGCAGCTCAAGGTCACCAAGCTCGTCGCGTGCGGGACCTGCAAGGGCAGCGGAGCCCGGGACGGATCCCGCGCTTCGACGTGCGAGGTATGCCAGGGCACCGGTCAGATCAAGCAGGTCCAGCGCACGATCCTTGGCCAGTTCATTAATGTTGTCGACTGTCACGCGTGCGGTGGAGAAGGTTCGGTCGTGAAGGACCCGTGTCGCGACTGCGACGGCGAGGGCGTCGTGAAGGGCAGCGAGACGGTGACGGTCAGGATTCCGGCGGGGGTGGCCGGCGGCAACTACATCACCGTGCGTGGGGGAGGCGACGCGTCCGGGCGGGGAGGGCGCAGCGGTGACCTGTTTGTCATCATCGACGAAGAAGAGAACGGCCGCTTCGAACGACACGGCAACGACGTGCTCATCGACGTGCCGTTGACCTATCCGCAGCTTGCGCTCGGCACCAAGCTCGAGGTGCCCACACTCGATGGCAAAGTGCTGTTGCGGGTTCCGGGCGGGACGCCGTCCCACAAGATCTTTCGCCTGAAGGGCAAGGGCATCCCGCGCCTCAACGGATACGGGCGCGGCGACCAGCTGGTTCGCGTCGTCGCGTGGGTTCCTGAAAGGCTCAACAAGAAGGAAGAGGAGCTCTTGAAGGAGCTCGAAAAGTCGCTCTCCGCGCGCGCGCCCAAGGTCGAGTGAGTAGCCGCCTGACCGATGCGCGTCCGTCGGCCCTGCGCCCGCTTCGCTCGGCTTCCCGCCGGTGGCGGGTGGAGAATCGATGTAGCCATGGGAGGCCCGGCGGGTGATCCTTGCTCGCTCCTGCACGAAGGGCCTCCGCGACGCGCATCGATCTGGCGTGACTAGTTTCCTATGACCGCCCATCTCTTTTCGTTCTACGTACCCGCCCTCGCCGAGGCCGACGCGACCATCGAGATCGGCGGCGACGAGCACCGCCACCTCGCGCGGGTGCTGCGGATGTCGCGCGGCGAGGCCATCCGCGTCACCAACGGGCGCGGACTGCGGGTCGCCGCCGCGATCGAGTCCATCGGGGCGTCGAAGACGCGCGCGCGCGTCACCGCAGTCGACCAGATCGACCCGCCGCGAACGCGCCTCGCGCTCGCGCTCGGCGTGATCCAGCGCGCCCACTTTGAGATCGCGGTGTCGCAGTGCGTGGAGGTGGGCGTCACGGAGTTCATTCCGGTGCTCGCGGAGAAGTGTCACGCGCGCGCCTGGTCGTCCGCGGCCCGCACCCGTGCGGAGCGGGTCGCCGTGTCGGCGATGAAGCAGAGCAATCGTTCGTGGCTGCCGCCGGTCCGCGACGCCGTCACGGTCACCGAACTCGCGCGGTTCGCCCGCGAATTCCGCCGCGCCGTGCTCGCCGATGCCAGCGGCGGCGAGGTAGCGGGCGCCAATGGAGACGCCCTGGCGATCGTCGGCCCGGAAGGCGGGTTCACCGACACGGAAATCGAGACCCTGGTGGCGGCGGGCGCGACACGCGCCGCGCTGGGGCGGCACCGGCTCCGCGCCGAAACGGCGGCCGTGGTGCTGGTGGCGGCGCTGGGGCGCGGAGTTTGACAGGGTGGGGCTCGTCTCATAGACTGCAAAAAGGGGTTATCGCACATGATTCGTGATCAATTGAACGACGACATGAAGACGGCGCTCAAGGCCGGCGACAAGTTGCGCTTGAGTGTGGTTCGCATGCTCATTTCGGAACTCAAGAACGAACGCATCGCGCAGGGCAAGGACCTAGACGAAGCGTCCGAGCGCAAAGTTCTCACCGGCTACGCGAAGAAGCGCAAGGAAGCGATGGACGCCGCGCGCTCGGGCGGGCGCGAGGAGATCGCCGCCCGCGAACAGCAGGAGCTGGACATCACGATGTCGTATCTCCCGCGGCAACTCACCGACGACGAACTGCGCGCGATCGTTCGCCGGCACGTCGAATCGTCGGGCGCCTCGGGGGCGCAGGCATTCGGCATGGTGATGAAGGCGGTCATGGGGGAGGTCGGCGGACAGGCCGATGGAAAGCTCGTTTCCGCGCTCGTGCGCGAGCTCCTCGGGTAGCAGGCGATAACGGATGGACGGCGCGACCATCGCGAGCATCGTCACCCTGGGGGTTCTCGCCGTGGGCGCGATTGTGGGCGGCACCAAGGGCCTCGCCCGCCAGGTGATTGAACTCCTCGGCTTGCTGGTTTCCTTCTTCGTCGCGGCGGTGGTGGCGAGTTGGGTGGCTGCCTTTCTCTCCGATCACACCTCTATGCCGCACGCCGCCACCCTGGTGGTCGGGTTCCTGGCCGTGTTCATCGGCGGCCTGGTCGCGTTTCATTTCGTGGCGATCTCGGCACAGCGCGTAATTCACACGACGCTGTTCGGCTGGGTCGATCGGGCGTGCGGGGCGGGGCTCGGGCTGGTGGCGGCGCTGCTGGTCGCGAGCGTTCTCGCCAATGTCCTCATCGAGCTGCCGATCTCGGC